>Ga0256404_1013368_pt1 | contig 10424 bp, 8 predicted proteins | sample RumenRJG_01DNA_FD_185990 | JGI IMG/M metagenome (GOLD analysis project Ga0256404, IMG submission 185990) | Bovine rumen microbial communities from Lethbridge, Alberta, Canada - RJG_01 | ecosystem: Host-associated > Mammals > Digestive system > Stomach > Rumen | place: Canada: Alberta | collected...
AAGAGACCGTTCAGGTATCATTCAAATCACAGTAAATGAAGGAGTAGAAGTTCCTGATATCCGTAACGAATACGTTATTCAAGTTAAAGGCAAAGTCGCCAAAAAGGAAGTTGCTAACAAAAACCTTAAGACTGGTGAAATTGAAGTTATCGCATCAAAAATTGAAGTTCTTAGCAAAGCTAAACCAACTCCAATGATCATTGCTGACGAGACAGACGCCTTAGAAGATTTAAGACTTAAATATCGTTATTTAGATCTTCGTAGACCAGTTTTACAATCTAATCTTATTAAAAGAGCAAAAATCGTCTCTATCGCTCATGATTATTTTGATAAAAACGGATTCATCGAAGTTGAAACTCCATGTTTAACTTTATCGACCCCAGAAGGCGCTAGAGATTATATCGTTCCATCTAGAATTACTCATGGAGCATTTTATGCTCTTCCTCAATCTCCTCAATTATTCAAACAATTACTCATGATTGGTGGAATGGAAAGATATTACCAAATCGCTCGTTGCTTCCGTGACGAAGATTTACGTCAGGATAGACAGCCAGAATTCACGCAAATCGACTTAGAAATGTCATTCCTTGATCAAGATCAAATTCTTACAATCATGGAAGGATTCTTAAAAAGAGTCTTTAAAGAAGTTATCAATGTCGATATCAAGACTCCATTAAGAAGAATGGATTATGCTGAAGCAGTCGATGTCTACGGTTCAGATAAACCAGATACAAGATTCGAACTACATCTTAAAGATGTAACTAAAGCACTTAAAAATAGTGAATTTAACGGCTTTAAAGAAGCGGAATGCATCAAAGCTTTAGTTATTCCAGGAGAAGCAGTCAACACCTCTAGAAAGGTTATTGACTCCTTGACTCTTGAAGCGAAGAAATTTGGCTTTGGCGGAATCGGTGTTTATAAAGTCACTGAAAGTGGTGTTGAATCTTCCTTACTTAAATTCTTAAGTGAAGAAAATATCAAAGCTCTCTTAAAAGAAACAGAGGCAAAAGTAGGGGACTTAATTCTTACTTTAGCTGGTAAACATGATCCAGTTTGCTTTGCACTAGGTGCTTTAAGAAGCCAATATGCTAGAAAACTTGGTTTAATTAAACCAAATACATATGATTTACTCTGGGTTGTTAACTTCCCATTATTTGAAAAAGATCTAAATGATGGTAGTTATAAACCTCTTCACCATCCATTCACAAGACCAACTCCAGAAACTGCTGAATATCTCTACAGTGATCCAAGCAAAGTTTTATCGGCAGCTTATGACATTGTCATAAATGGTTATGAAGCTGGTGGTGGATCACTCCGTATCTATGACCAAGATATGCAAAATAGAGTCTTTAATATTTTAGGATTCAGTGACGAAGACATCGTCCGTAAATTCGGTTACTTTGTAAAAGCGTTTGAATTTGGTACTCCTCCTCATGGTGGAATTGCCTTTGGCTTAGAAAGATTATCAATGATAATTTGTGGAACCGACAACATCCGTGATGTCATCGCCTTCCCAAAAAATCTTCGTGCTGTTTGCCCAATGAGTTCAGCTCCTCAAAGAGTTGATGAGGCTCAACTAGAAGATTTAGGTATTCAGATTAAAGAAGAATAATTTATTTATAAATTAAAGGAGAATTAAAATGAAAGAAATCGACAAATTAAGCGTTAACGCGATCAGAGCAACATGTATCGACGTCGTTAACAAAGCAAAATCCGGTCACCCAGGTATGGCTTTAGGTAGCGCGCCAATCCTTTACACATTATTCACAAAGCACTTGGTCGCTAATCCAAAAGAACCAATGTGGTTTAACCGTGATCGTTTTGTCCTTTCAGCAGGACATGCCTCATCCTTACTTTATACGATGCTTCATCTCAGTGGTTACGAAGTAAGTTTAGATGATTTAAAATCATTTAGACAACTTGGTTCACTCACTCCAGGTCATCCTGAATTTAAACACACCAAAGGCGTTGATGCAACCAGTGGTCCTTTAGGACAAGGCATTGCTCAAGCTGTTGGTATGGCGATGGCTGAAAGAGCTGTAGCACATCAATATCCACAAGGAAAAGAACTTTGTAATCACTATACATACGTATTATGTGGCGATGGTTGTTTACAAGAAGGCCTTTCTCAAGAAGCAATTTCTCTTGCTGGACATCATAAATTAAACAAATTAATTCTCTTTTACGATAGTAACGCAGTCACTCTTGATGGTGGTCTAGACTTATCATTCTCAGAAAACGTCAAAGCAAGATTTAAAGCATCGGAATGGAATGTGTTAGAAGTCAAAGATGGTAATGATATCGATGCAATCGATGAAGCAATTAGCAAAGCTAAAACTTCAAAATCAAAGCCTACTTTAATCATTGTTCACACAATTATCGGTTATGGTAGTGAAAAACAAGGTACATCCAAAGTCCATGGTAACCCACTCGGTGAAGAAGACGGCTTAAAAGCTAAGAAGTTCTATGGATATGATTATCCTGCCTTCGAAATTCCAGAAGAAGTCTATAAACATTTCCAAGAAACTTTTGCTAAACGTGGTGAAGAAACTTGTAAAACTTACTATAAAAATCTCGAAGAATATAAAGCAAAACACTCTGGAGCATATAAGAAATTTGAAAAAGCTCTTAACGGAGATGTCTCTTCCTACTTCAAGGGTGAACCAAAATTTGATCCATCTAACAACGATTCAACTCGTGTAAGTTCAGGAAAAGCTTTAAATGAACTTTATAATAAAGTTCCGTTCTTAATGGGTGGATCTGCTGACGTCGCTGGCTCAGTTATGACCAAAATTACTGGTGGAGTTAACTTTACTCCAAAAACTCCAAAAGGAAGAAATATCAACTGGGGTATTCGTGAATTCGAAATGGCTGCTGCTCAAAACGGTATGTTACTCCATGGAGGTCTAAAGACCTATGTCGGAGCGTTCCTCGTCTTTGTTGACTATATGAAAGCTGCAGTTAGAATGGCGGCTTTAAGCAAACTTCCAGGAATTTACCTCTTATCGCACGACTCTTTAGCTGTTGGCGAAGATGGCCCAACCCATCAACCAATCGAACAATTAGCTATGCTAAGAAGCATTCCTAACGTCAATGTTGTTCGTCCTTGTGACGCTAGAGAAACATATGCTGCTTGGAAGATTGCTTTAGAATCTAAAGAAACTCCAACAGCTTTGATTCTTTCTAGACAAAACCTACCTTTACTTGCTTCAAAATATAAAGAAGTTGAGAAAGGTGCATATATAATAAGCAAAGAATCTAAGAAGCTCGATGCGACTATCATTGCAACCGGTTCAGAAGTTTCCTTAGCAATCGAGGCTCAAAAATTATTATTAGAAAGAGGTGTTGATGTTCGTGTTGTTTCAATGCCATCAACATACCTTTTCGATAAACAACCAAAAGAATATCGTGACCAAGTAGTGGGCGTTAGTAAAGACAAAGTCTTTGCTGTTGAAATGCTCTCTTCATTTGGCTGGTATAAATACGCAGATTATGTAATGGGTGTAGATACATTCGGTACATCCGCACCGGCAAAAGATGCGATTAAAGCTTATGATTTCACAAGTGAACATCTCGTGAAATTTGTTCTAGCAAATTTATAAAATTTGAAAGGAGGATTATTATGGCAGATTACGTCAAAATAAATCCGCATTCCAAAAACGGCGATTTAATGATATCGAGAACCATCTTTGAAACGATCGCTACTGAAGCAACGAGTCGTGTTCAAGGTGTTAGCGTAGCTAAAGGTAAGTTCAAACTATCGAAACCAGTAACCGCAACATTCCTAGGGAATGGAAAAGTTAAAATTACCGTTTCAATCAATCTTAAAAAAGGAGCGAATGCACACGACATCTCTTTAAAGATTCAAGAAAGAGTTGCGAATGCCTTGATGACTTACACCGAGTCAGTTCCTTTCGATGTTCAAATCAATATTGTGGAGATTGAGTGATGATAACTCGTAACCAAGAGCATGAACTTATCATGATAAGCATCTATGATGCTTTAATATATTCCGAAATGGATGAAATCTTTTCTTTGGAAGATATTATGGAAGGAATCTATATGACTACTTATAGTGAGATTCCATTTTTCTCTAGAGAAATTGTCATCAAATCTTTGGCAAACGTTAATGAGATTAAGTCGGTGTTTCAAGCTAACATGCCAAAATGGAATTTTGATAGACTAAATGCTCTCGAAAGAGCAATATTACTCATGAGTTATACTCATGGAAAGATGATTGAAGGCTCAGAAAAGCGCGTCATCATCGATGTCGCAGTTCGCTTAGCCAAAAAGTACCTAGATAAGGAAGATTACAAATTCGTAAACGCAATTTTAGATAAAGTCCTATGAGTGAAGTAATTTATTCTGTCAGCAGTTTAAATAGACATATCAAACAAATGTTTGATAATGATTTCACATTAAGAGGATTAAGGCTAAAAGGTGAGATATCGAATTTCAAACGTTATCCAAGCGGGCATATCTACTTCACCTTAAAAGATGAGGAATCATCAATTAAAGCAGTGATGTATGTAACTTATACAAAGTATATGCCTCAAACGATTAAAGATGGAGACGAAGTAATCGCGACTGGCTATGTCTCAGTTTATCCTTCAAGAGGCGAATATCAATTCTACGCGCAAGCAATAGATTTGTTTGGAAAAGGCAACCAACTCTTAGAGTTGGAAATGCTTAAAAAGAAGCTTGCTGCTGAAGGATTATTCGATCAATCACGTAAAAGAAAGATTAAACTCTTTCCAAAATCTGTTGGGGTAATAAGCGCTCCTAATAGTGCGGCCTTAAGTGATATAAAAACAAATCTTCTTAGAAGAAACCCCCTAATAGACATCAAATTATTCCCATCCCTTGTCCAAGGTAGTGAAGCTCCAAAAGAACTCTTAAAAGCCTTAAAAAGCGCTAAAAACAGCGAGATTGATACCTTGATCATTGGTCGAGGTGGTGGAGCAAGTGAAGATTTGTCAGCATTTAATGACGAAACTCTTGTTAGAGAAGCAGCAAACTTCCCAGTGCCGATTATATCGGCAGTCGGCCATGAAATAGATTTTACACTCATCGACTATATTGCTGATGCACGTGCATCAACTCCTACAGGAGCAGCGGAACTTGCGACAATAGATAAGCGAGAAATCTATGAAGCACTAGCTAATTACGAAGCAGAATTAGATGACACATTAATCAATAGGATTAATAATTACAAAACTCGCCTTGATAACATTAAAAATAGACCGTTCTTCATCAATCCAAAATCAATGTATGAAGAAGCTCTTAAAGAAGTAGCGAATTTAGCAAATAGAATAGATTTAGCTACAAATCATCTTATAAAGATGAAAGAAGAGAAACTCAATTCTTATAAGATGAGACTAAACGCTCTAAGCGTAGATAAAACATTAAACAGAGGATTCTCGATTATGATGAATGAGCAAGGTTCAATCATTAAATCGATAGACGATATAGAAGTTAACACAAGTGTTAAAACAATGGTAAGTGGCGGTGTTATAACCTCAACAGTTACCAAAAAGGAGAAAAGAAATGGCTAATGAGAAAATTGATTTTGAAAAATCTTTGAAAAATCTTGAAGAGATCGTCTCCAAGATTGAAAATGAAACTCTTCCTTTGGAAGAATCATTAAAACTCTATGAAGAAGGTAAGAAGCTTATCTCTTCATTAGAAAAGACTTTAAAGGAAGCGGAAAAGAAAATCGAGGAACTACAAAAATAACTATTTATAGTTAATAAAAATAAACTAGTAAATATTTAGTAGTTTTATAGTATTATGGGAAAATCTGATATTAACAAAGTTAAACATGTCGATTTAACCAAGATTAAAGATCCTGGATTTTTAAAAGATCTTTCATATAAAGAATTAGATGTCCTCGCTTCAGATATACGCGCTGAAATTTTACGCGTCACATCCATCTATGGCGGTCACTTATCAAGTAATCTTGGTGTAGTGGAATTAACGATTGCTTTAAATCGTTCCTTTGATTTTTCAAAGGATAAGCTAATTTTTGACGTCGGACATCAATGTTATACTCATAAAATTCTCACTGGTCGTTCATTAGAACATTTAAGAACGCAAGACGGTGTCTCTGGCTTCCAAAAGAGATCCGAATCGATCTATGATGCTTATGAAGCAGGGCACTCATCTACTTCAATATCTGCTGCAAATGGCTTTGCCATTGCTCGTGATTTATCTAAGGAAAAATATGATGTAGTGGCTTTTGTTGGCGATTCCTCAATCGTCTCTGGCTTAGCATTTGAAGGACTCAATAACTTAGCTCACTCTAACCACAAAGTTATCATTATCTTGAATGATAATGGTATGTCGATATCTAAACCTGTTGGTGCCTTAGCAAAAAGATTTGCCAAGATATCAACTAGTGCTGGATACAATAGATTTAAATCTTCTCTTAAGAGAAAGATGAAAAAAGGCAAAGTTAGAAACGCTATTTACAACTTCTTTAGAGCGATTAAGAACTGGTTCAAGCGACATCTTGTTGCTCCAAACGTATTTTCAGATTTAGGTTTTGCCTATATCGGTCCAATCGACGGGCATAATATCAAAGCAATTGAAAAAGCTATTAAAAGAGCTAAGAACACTGAAAAATCAGTTATCATTCACGCTTGTACCTTAAAAGGTAAAGGTTATAAATATGCCGAAAATGATGAAACAGGATATTGGCATGGCGTCTCTCCGTTCGATCTTGAAACTGGTTTACCAAAGAATAAGCACGAAGGAGAAATTTCTTGGTCTCACTTATATAGTGACCTAGTTGAGCAAGAATTAGAAAAACATAAAAATGCCATTCTTATTTCTCCAGCGACAATTAAAGGAGCAGGGTTAGATAATCTCTCTCCAAAATTTAAAGATCGAATTATTGATGTCGGCATAGCCGAAGAACATGCAGCTACGCTCGCAAGTTCACTTTCACTAAGTGGTTATCATCCAATTATTTCGATTTATTCAACATTCTTACAAAGAGCGTATGACGAAGTCTCACACGATTTAGCACGCATGAACTGTAACGCGACCTTCCTCGTCGAACGTTCTGGTTTAGTAGGGGCGGACGGCGAAACTCATCAAGGCATCTATGATGAAGCATATTTAGAAAGCATTCCAAACGTGACGATAACCATCGCATCAAATGCTGATGAAGCACAATATTTGTTCGATGAATCGTTTAACAATCATGGTCCATTCTTTATTCGTCTACCACGTACTTTACTAAAGAAACCAGAGTCTATTAACAAAGTTAATTTAGAATATGGTAAATGGATTAAGCTAAATGAAAATCCATCTAAGAGGCTCGCTATTATTAGCTGTGGTCCAATCATTAATGATTTAGCCGAAGAATTAAAAGAAGCTGGAATCGAATCGACACTTATCAATGCGATTTATCTAAATCCAATCGACAAAAAGATGCTTGACGAACTCCTCAATTATCAAAAAATTGTCATTTATGACCCTTATAGCACACAAGGAAGCCTCGTAAACCTCACGTCTTCATATTTACTCGAAAAAGAATTTAAGGGCGCTTTAAAGGCTTATTTCATACCAAACGAATTTGTTAAACAAGGAACGATCAATCAGCAACTTGAAAGATTTGGTTTATTACCAAAACAAATTATTTCGAAATTAAAATAAAACTAATTTTATAAAATGGTTTTGATATTTGGTTAACATAATATTGAAGCCATTTTTTTAGTTCTATAAAATAGAGTTATGGCAAAAGTGATACTTCATATTGATTTGAATGCTTTCTTTGTTCGTTGTGAGGAGCTCGAAGATCCATCTCTAATTGGTAAAGCCGTCATCATTGGTCACGATGGTAGAGGTGGAGTTGTTTCAACTTGCTCATATGAAGCACGTAAGTATGGCGTGCGTTCTGGAATGCCAACATTCAAAGCTAAAGAACTATGTCCAAATGTCATAATTATTCCAGGTCATTATCATCTTTATAGCCAAAAATCTCATGAGTTTATAAATTTTATAAAAAGATATACAACTAAGATTGAACAAGCTTCTATCGATGAATGTTATGCCGATTTCACTGAAAAATTAAAAGGTGTCGCTAATCCTGTGACGTTCATCAAGAAAATGCAAGATGATCTCCTAAAGGAGACTGGTTTAATGTGCTCCATCGGTGTTGCTCCAACAAAGTTTTTAGCAAAGATGGGCTCGGACTACAAAAAGCCAATGGGAATAACTGTTATTCACCGTAAAGATATTCCTGATATTCTATATCCTCTTCCAATTGAATCATTCTTTGGAATTGGTAAAAAGACCGCTCCAAAATTAAGAGCTATGGGTATAAACACCATTGGTGATTTAGCAAAATTAATCGATAGTGACGATGAAAAAGTTAAACTTGAATTCGGTAAATTTTATTATGCGATTAAAGAATGGATAACTGGTTATGGTAGCGATGAAGTTGAAACCGAGCCATATGATCCAAAATCAATTGGTAATTCAACAACATTCAAATTCAATACGAATGATTTCGGAACGATTAAAGAATATGTTCGTGGATTAGCAAAAGAAGTTTCTGATAGGGCAAAAGAAGCAAATAAAGTTGGCTACAATGTTCAACTTGTCTTAAAAGACAAAGACTTTAAAGTAATCAATAGATCAAAGAAGTTATCTAAGCCAACAAATGATTTTAAAGAAATCTTTTTGATTGCCACCGATCTGCTTGAAGCTAATCTAGGTGACAAGATGATTAGGCTAGCAGGGGTGACTCTTCAAAATTTAATTGATCCAACTGAAGTGGTTGTTCAAATGTCTATCTTTGATAACTACGAACAAATTGAAGAAGAAAACGCAGCAAAATTATTAATTGGCGAACTCAACCGTAAAATGAAAAAAGCAGTTTTCAAAACTGCCGCAGATTCACTTAGGGATAACAAATATGGAAATAAATGATGCGGTAGATTTATATTTTCAATATCTTAGGGTAGAGAAAGGCGTCTCTAATGAGACGATCAAAAATTATGCCTATGATTTAAGGCAGTTTTTTGAAGCATTACCTAAAGACACTACAGAAGATATGCTTCCAACCGATATCACTGATTTTGTGACAATCCAGCTTAAAAATCAGTTATCAGTGCCGACTATATTAAGAAGGATTTCTTCGACAATGAATTTTTATCTCTTTCTTGAAAGAGAACATATCATCGACTTCGTTGTTAAGAAATTTGATCGTCCTAAAAAGATGAAGCGACTTCCAAAGACAATCAGCGTTGAAGAAGTTGAAGAATTATTGAATGCTCCTGATTTAGAAAAAGATGAAGGTTTTAGGGATAGAACGATGCTTGAGGTCATGTATTCTAGCGGTCTACGTGTCTCTGAACTTCTCGGATTAAAGATGAAACAAATCAATCTTCAAAAAGGCATTATCGATGTAATCGGTAAAGGAAACAAACAACGAAAAGTTCCAATCGGTGAATATGCTTTAGACTATGTGAATGAATATATTGAAAAACATCGCAGTCACAATAAAGGGAAAAGAAGTAATTATCTATTTTTAAATAGATATGGTGAACCATTATCCAGGCAATATTTCTTTTTACAAATCAAAAAATACGCGAAGATAGCTGGTATAGAGGAAGATATATCACCTCATACACTAAGACATTGCTTTGCCACTCACATGCTTGAAAATGGTGCGGAATTAAAAGCTCTACAAGAGATGCTTGGACACACCAATTTATCAACGACGCAGATTTACACCAATGTTTCTACGAAAAGAATTCTTGATGCATATGATTTGTTTACAAAACACAAATGAGATAGAATTTAGTTGTTAAAGGAGAACCGTTAATGAAAAAATTCAAAAGAATATTCGTGATTGTTACCGACTCAGTCGGTATTGGTGAAATGCCAGATGCCGAAAAGTTTGGCGATAAAGGTGCAAACACTTTTGTTCATACTGCCGAAAAATGTGGTGGTCTTCACGTTCCAAATATGAATGCTATGGGTTTAGGAGATCTCGCTCCAATACTTGGAACAAGTAAAGTCAGCCATCCTCATTCATACTGCATGCGTTTACGCGAAGCAAGCGCTGGCAAAGATACAATGACTGGCCACTGGGAAATGATGGGTATTTATACAACAAAACCATTCATCACCTTTACAGACACAGGATTCCCTCAAGTTCTCATCGATGAACTCGAAGAAAAAACTGGCCATAAAGTTATCGGTAATAAAGCAGCTTCTGGAACCGAAATTCTAAAAGAATTAGGCGAAGAGCAAATGCGTGAAAATTCTCTCATTGTTTATACATCCGCTGATAGCGTGCTTCAAATTGCCGCCCACGAAGAAGTCACTGGAGTTCAAGAATTATATAGATGCTGCGAAATCGCTCGTGAAATCTGTATGAGACCTGAATATTATGTCGGTCGAGTAAT
>Ga0256404_1013370_pt1 | contig 10422 bp, 9 predicted proteins | sample RumenRJG_01DNA_FD_185990 | JGI IMG/M metagenome (GOLD analysis project Ga0256404, IMG submission 185990) | Bovine rumen microbial communities from Lethbridge, Alberta, Canada - RJG_01 | ecosystem: Host-associated > Mammals > Digestive system > Stomach > Rumen | place: Canada: Alberta | collected...
CCTTACAGAGCTGAACGGATATCAGGCCGCTGTCGGTCAGCCGGTCATCCAGCCCCGCCGTCCAAACAGCCGCCTGGACAAGGTGCGCCATATGTTTCAGAAGGTAATGTAAGCGCGGCGACGGGTTCTACACGTTCTCCAAGCTGGTCAACATCGAGGCTGTCGCCCGTGGGAAAGCCGAGGAGCAGAAACAGAAGACGCGGCTGAACGGCTTTAATTCCATCTTTGCGGTTTCCTCCATTGAGGCCGCCAAGCTCTACTACACGGAGTTCATGCGGCAGATGGAGGAGCATCCGGAGAAGGCGCTGAAGATTGCCACGATTTACAGCTATGCCGCCAACGAAGAGGATCCGGACGGCTTCATTGACGACGAGAACCCGGATGACACTGAGGCGCTTGATACGACCTCCAGGGAGTTCCTTGAGAAGGCCATCGGGGATTACAACCGCATGTTCGGGACGGCATACGACACGTCTGCCGATAAGTTCCCGAACTACTACAAGGACCTGTCTCTTCGGATGAAGAACCGTGAGGTTGACCTGCTGATCGTCGTAAACATGTTCCTGACGGGCTTCGATGCCACAACGCTCAACACGCTGTGGGTCGATAAGAACCTGAAGATGCACGGCCTGATCCAGGCGTACAGCCGCACGAACCGTATTCTGAACAGCGTGAAGACGTTCGGCAACATCGTGTGCTTCCGGGATCTGGAGGATGCCACGGATAAGGCTATCGCCCTGTTCGGCGATAAGGATGCCACAGGTATGGTGCTGCTGAAGTCCTACCGCGATTACTACTACGGCTTCACTGACGATAAGGGCAACGAGCAGAAGGGCTACGAGGAGCGTATCGCTGAGCTGCTTCAGAAGTATCCGCTGGGAACGCAGATTATTGGCGAGAGTGCGAAAAAGGACTTCATCATTGCCTTCGGCAACCTGCTCCGGCTGCGGAATATCCTGTCGTCGTTCGATGAGTTCGCGGGCAACGAGATCCTTTCTCCCGTGGACTTCCAGGATTACACGAGTATCTACATCGACCTCTACGATGATATTCGCAGGAAGAGGCCCGATGGGGAGAACATCGAGGATGACATCGTCTTTGAGATGGAGCTGGTCAAGCAGGTCGAGGTCAATATCGACTACATCCTGATGCTGGTTGCGAAGTATCACGAGAGCAACTGCCAGGACAAGACCGTTCTGATCGCCATTGACAAGGCCATCAAGTCTTCTCTGGAACTGCGCAGCAAGAAGGAGCTCATTGACGGGTTCATCGCCACGATCAACGCCTCCACGGATGTTCAGTCCGATTGGCAGAAGTTCGTGCGTGAGCAGGAAGAAGCGGACATCCAGGCGCTGATCACGGAAGAGAAGCTGAAGCCGGAGGAAACGCGGCAGTTCGTCGCCAACTCCTTCAGGGATGGATCACTTCGGACGACAGGCACTGAGCTGGATAAGATCCTGCCACCTGTATCCCGCTTCGGCGGTGGACGTGCCAAGAAGAAGCAGACTGTGCTTGAGAAGCTGAAGGCGTTTTTCGAGAAGTATTACGGCCTGGGAATTAAGCTGTTTGCCGGTGAGGAGTGTCAATAATGAACAAGATTGAAAAAACCGAAACTCTGTCAAAGATCCTTGCTAACAGGAAATTCTCCGTGGATGTTTTCCAACGGGAATACCGGTGGGGTCAGAAGCAGATCGAGCAGATGCTGTCTGACTTTCAAAGTACGTTTGAGGAGAATTACGATCCCAATAACCATGATACGACTGACGAGGTCGAAGGATATGGGTTCTACTATATGGGCAGCATCATCTGCACAGGCACAGCCGGCGCAACCAGCAATATCGTGGATGGTCAGCAGCGACTTACGTCTCTTACACTCCTTCTGATCTATCTGAACAACCTCCAGAAAGATGAATCCCAGCAGGCATACGAGCAGGTACCTATAGACAGCCTGATTTACAGCAATAAGTTTGGAAAAAAGAGCTTCAACATTGATGTCGAGGAACGGAGGGGGTGTTTCCAGGCTCTTTTCGATAACAATATGTCGTACCAGCCTGATAGCGAAAGCACGCAGACAATGTTTGACCGATATAAAGACATTGTTGAGCTTTTCCCTGACGAGCTGAAAGGCGAAGCGCTTCCGTTCTTCATTTGGTGGCTGATTGAAAAGGTGCTGTTGTTGGAGGTAGATACACCTTCCGGGAACTGAAGAAAATGGATATATCCCTCGACGGCATAACCCGTTTCAGCTTGAATCAGTTTACCGGTCGCTATATGCTCCACTTCCTTGCACGTTTTACATCGTATGTCAATGTCCGCATGGGGAACCCGTCTATGTTTGACGTTTACATGGATCGAAAGGCAAAGGGTAACACTTATGATATAGAGCATATCCTCCCAGACCGTTTTGATGATTATGCAGTCGATTTCGTTGATGCGCATGAGTTTCAAACCTGGCGGCAGCACGTCGGCAACCTTCTGATTCTGACCCGTGACAAGAATCGGGCCTATCAGGATATGATATATCAGAAAAAGGTCGAATGCTATGCGGGAGACAACATTCTGGCACAGGCACTCAATCCCATCGCTTATCATAAAAACCCGCAGTTCTTGCCCCTTGCTGCCCAGTATGGTTTTGAGGCAATTCCGCATTTCAATAAGGAAAGCATCACCAGCCGGGCAAACATCTACTTGCAGATGGCCATCGACATCTGGGATCCGGAGGCTATCAAGGAATTGGCTGGTGGCTGGACAGATGAGGAAGAGCAGGAATTCACAAAGGATACTCGGCTCAGGGAGTTCACCGTGGAGTATCTGGGGCGTAGCTGGCAGGACGCCCTGAAATACGGCTTCCTCTCCGCAGACGAAACCAACAGCGGCAGGTATCTGCGCAACATTCATGTTGGTGATACGATTTACTGCCATATTGCTGGCTACGGCTTTCTGGGAATCGGCATCTGTACATCGAAGGCAGTGTACATGAAAGATTTCTGTGTACTCGTTGATGGTGTCTCTACTTCCATCATGAAAGCGCCGTGGATCAATCCAGAAAAACGGGATCAGCTGGTTAAGGAGAAAGAGATTTTCATCGGGGTTGATTGGAAGAAATCTGTGTCAGATGAAAGCCAAGGGTACTGGGAGAAAGGCATGACGAGCATTCCTCTGGTAGCCTACATGCTCAATGATAGAACTACACATCGGAAAGTATCAGAACACTTCGGCTATCAACCAGAATAATGCACTGTCGTGCGCAAAAGCCCATGCACACCTGTGTGCAAAAAAACTGATTCATGTATGTTGCTATGACACGCGCCAAGAAGGCCGTTAAGATTTCTGCCTACGGCGCAATGTCTGACTTCCTCAGTTAAGGAATGTCCATCAGGAGGATAATATAGGATGCCCTTTAAGATCATCAGGAATGACATTACAAAAGTACGGGCAGATGCCATTGTCAATACCGCGAACCCGGAACCTGTCATCGGACGCGGAACGGACAGCGCCATTTACATGGCTGCGGGCGAAGAACAACTTCTTACAGAGAGAAAGATGATCGGCCCCATACGGCCAGGCTGTGCAGTCAGTACTCCGGCTTTTAACCTCGATGCGAAGTATGTCATTCATACCGTCGGCCCAGTCTGGATCGACGGCAGCCATGGGGAACGGGAAACGCTTCACTCATGCTATCAGAATTCTCTGAGCCTGGCTGCCGAACTGAAGTGTGATAGCATTGCCTTCCCGCTGATCGCCACAGGCGTCTATGGGTTCCCGAAGGATGAAGCGCTGAACATCGCACTCTCGGAGATTGGCAAATTTCTGCTGACCCATGATATGAAAGTGACCATGGTTGTCTTTGACAGAAGAGCCATGGAGCTTTCAGAAGATCTGGTTGGGGGCATTGAGCAGTATATCGATGAGCATGCTGCCCAGGCGATCCATGTTGAGGAATATGGTGGGGATGTTTACGAAGCCCGCGTTAGAGAAATCAGACGCAGGCGAGCAGACTCACATCCACAGAACGTGGATAATCGCCCAGATGAGGTCGTTCTCCATTCCATCGAGCCACCGTCGATGCAGCTTCCGGACCTCTCGGGCAAGGATCTTGACGATGTGCTCGGTGAAACCGGGAAGAGCTTTCAGCAGAAGCTGTTTGAACTGATCGATGCCAGCGGAATGGACGACGTGACGGTCTATAAAAAGGCCAATATCGACCGGAAAGTATTCTCTCGGATTCGCTGTAAGCCTGACTATAAGCCGAAGAAGAAAACGGCGGTTGCTTTTGCGGTTGCGTTGCGCCTGGACTTGCCAACGACGCTGGATCTGCTATCAAGGGCGGAGATAGCGCTTTCGCCGAGCAATCGGTTCGACCTGATCGTCACATACTTCATTACAAACAAGATCTACGACATATTTGAGATCAACGCGGCCCTTTTTAAATACGGCCAGCCGACTCTGGGAGATTAAATGGTGTGGAGGTCATTTGTCGTCTGACAAACGACCTCCGTGCTGTCTTTTGGAGCTATAATAGTGCCATCAAGAAAACCGAGGAGGAATGAGAAATGTTTGGAGCAATCCTGGGCGATATGATTGGCGCTCCCTATGAGTTTGACAGGGGCGATAAGACAAAGGACTTTCCTATGTTCACGGATGACAGTCAGTATACAGACGATACTGTCATGACCATCGCGGTAGCGGAGGCGTTGATGGACACCATGGGCAAGGACGAAGATGCGATCAAAGCCGCGCTTGTCAGCTCCATGCAGAAATGGGGCAAGCAGTATCCCAATGCCGGTTATGGCGGTATGTTTTATCGCTGGCTCAGAACAGCTAATCCGAAGCCCTACGGCAGCTTTGGCAACGGGTCTGCAATGCGTGTGTCCAGCGCGGGATGGCTGTTTGATACCATCGAAGCGACACGCCATGCAGCCCGGTTGACCGCCGAGGTTACGCATAACCACCCGGAAGGTATCAAGGGCGCAGAGGCTACGGCCAGTGCTATCTACCTTGCCCGGATTGGCAAGACCAAGGATGAGATCAAGGACTATAACGTTGTTGTGGGAAATAGAATAGCTTTAATATGCTGAATGAGGAGGAAAACGCGAAGAACAATTTCGAAGACATCATCAGTCGAGTTGAACATATCCGTGATTGGATTGACAAGGGTGTGTTCTGGGACAGCATTGATAATCCGGAGGAATCCGCTCAATTGGGACCTCTTCCAGAGTTGACTGAGCTGGAATGGGAGGATCTTGATGAACTGTACAGCTATCTGGATCTCCTGCGGTGTGATCTGGAAGACAATGAGCCTGATGAAGGCACGACTGCACATGAAGTCTATGATGCGCTGCTGCAGAAAATCGATGGATACAACGAAGCAATCGGTACCCAGCTGTGGGAACTTGAAGAGGGCGAATCTTAAGATGTAGATGGCCCCGCGTGTTGAAAAACGTTAACCAATTACGGCGCGATCTTCCAGGAACTCCTCAACGGGAATCAGCGCCCCCTGCGCATCGCCGAAGCCCTCGGCTTGGGGAAAAGCCAAACCTATGACGATGTCGACCGGGTCAGAGCATTGGCGGCAAAACTGTATCGCAAAATGATGGACGACTAACGAAAAGCGGCCTGACGGTTTCGCGCCGTCAGGCCAATTTCACACGTTTTGCATTGCTTTTGCAGATTGTTGTACCAGTGTAGTGTGTACACTATTTTCCTGATTTAGGAAATCGGATGGTTATTGTTGTTCCCTCATTTGGTATGGAATTCAGATCGATTTGGGCATTATGCTGCATTGCGGCGTGCTTGACTATTGACAATCCCAAGCCTGTTCCACCCATTTCCCGGGAACGGCCTTTATCCACCCGATAAAACCTTTCAAACACGCGATCCTGAAGTTCCGGCGCAATGCCAATGCCGGTATCGCTCACAGTCAGCAGTATTTCGTCATCATTATTCTGAATAACTACGTTAACGCTGCCACCCTTCCTGTTGTACTTGATGGCGTTGTCACACAGGTTTTGAATCATGAGATTCAGCGATTGAGCGATTCCGTTCATTGGCGCGCTCTCACCGGTCAGCGTCAGAGACACATCCAATTCAGCCGCGAACGGTTGAAGTCCGTCTACAACTTCGCGGGCAATCTGCATCAGATTAACATCCTCCTGCTCCATGTTGCCTGAGCCTTCATCGAGATGGGAGAGGCGAATGATATCATCGACCAACGCGGACATTCGACGCGCATCGGCCAGAATTTGCTGCGAGAACGAGGGGATGTCTTCAGGCTTCACTGCGTTGTTGGCGAGCAGTTCCGCATAACCGGCGATCGTGTGCAGCGGCGTTTTCAATTCATGCGAAACGTTGGCGGTGAATTCACGGCGCATCTGCTCTGCTTTTTCCTTTTCCGTAATGTCAAATATGAGCAAAACGGTTCCGGTGACTGTTTCTCCACTGAAGATTGGGCTTACGTTGATTTGATAGCTGCCCGCGTCAGTAGCAAAAGGCTTCTCCACATGTTCGCCGTTTCTGGCACGCTGCAGAATGTCCTGCAATTCGTAAGTGTTGTTGAACAACAGGATATCTTTCCCGACACAGTAGGGGGTCGCTTTCAATATCCTGCGGGCGGACGCGTTGATGCTCAGAATGGAACCCGTTTCATCGAGCAGGATGATGCCTTCGCTCATATGGCTGGTCGCCGCCTCAAATTCATCTCGCTTCCTTTGCAGGTCTGAACGTTGAATGGATATCTGCCGCTGCTGCAAGTTCAGCCTTTTGACCAACGGAGCCAGTTCCTCATAGACGAGTTTCTCGTCAGGATGGTCAAGATCCATTTCATTCAGGGGCTTGACGATTCGCTTTGAGAGTTTCCAGGCAAGGTAGAATGAGAGCCCAAGCCCTATGACAAGAATGTCAATCATCACCATCTGCGGTTTGACTTAAACGAGGACAGCTCGTCGATGACGATCATGTCATACTCGAAGGGGATGTGGCTGTTCTCGATGAGCCACTGCACGTTCTCCCGGTTGATGATGTGGATGTTCGCGTCCAGCATCAGGGCTGCGCGGCGCTCGGACTCGGTACCCACCGCCACGCTGTAGGTCAGACCATGCAGGTGATCCCACTTCTGAATCTCGGCGGGCCAGGTGTCTCTGGCCACGCGCAGCGGCGCGATCACCAGCACGCGGTACACTTCGCCAGATGCCAGCAGCTTCTGAATCGCAGTCAGCGTGATGACGCTCTTGCCCAGCCCCATCTGCAGGAGAATCGCCGCGACGGGGTGGTCGATGATGAACTGGGTGGCGTAGTTTTGATAGTCATGTGGCTGATACTTCATTCAGCACACCTCCGATCTGGTTGATGTCGTCGATGATGTAAACCCTGAAGCCCAGCTGCCGGAGCTCTCCAATCCGATGCCGCTGAAGGGGGCGGGGCGTCTGCCCAGGTGCTTTCAGCTCCGCGAAGGCCATGTGGCCACCGGGCAGAAGGATCAGGCGGTCGGGCACACCATCGTGGCCGGGGCTTACGAATTTCGGGGCGATGCCGCCCATGTCTTTTACCGCCCGAACAAGGCGTTTTTCAATCTCTTTTTCTCTCATAGCGCTCTCCCTCACGTCACAGGTGTACAACCTGCACATGGGTTCCTATATGTTCCTTTTCACCTATATACCTATATGGCTATATGTTCTTACTATTTCTCTCAAATAATTAATAGGAGAACATGTGTTGTGTTGTGTCATATAGGGGTGAAACTGGTCGGAGGGGGCAGACCGGGCATGGCCTGCCCCCGGCGAAAGTTCCGCTCCCAGTGGTTCACTCAGTCTTCAGGTACAGCCGCTGCCGCCCATAGACTGGGATGCGCTTGATCTTCTCGGTGCGCTCCCAGCCCTCTACACGCATCATCAGTGCGGCGATGGCGTAGCTGTCGGCGGGCTTCATCTCGGACGGGTTCTTGCCAAAGCACTCCGCCCAGATTTCCACATTGCTCACGGCTTTACGGACTGTGGTGCCCCTGGGCTGCGTGGGATCATACTGAACGGAGAGGTAGTTCCGCCGTTCATACAGATCCATGCCGTCCCAGTTGTCGGGCAGTAGGGTGTTCAGGTATTCCTCGACAATGCCCTGACGCTCGTCCAGCTCCATCGCCTCGCGCTGGAGGGCCTCGGCTGCGGGCAGCTCGGTGTCCTCCAGGTACAGCTTTTCACCGCCGCGCCACAGCGCCACGGCCTCCGCCCAGATCTGATCACGCTCCTCCTTCGTGAAGCTCCATTTCCGCGCCTGCTCCTTCTGGCGGCACTTGATGATCCAGAAGCGGCGGTTGCCGGTGATGTCGCGCAGGTAGCCGCGCTCGCCGTTGACCGTGGCGATGACGACACACTGCCTGGGGTGGCTCTCCACCACACGCCCATAGCTGGGGCGATACTTGTCGTCCGTGGTGGACAGGAAGCCCTTCACCTTCTCCACATCGGCCTTCTTCATACCGGCGAGCTCGCCGATCTCAATCACCCAGTAGCCCTGCAGCTTCTCCGCACCGGTCTTGTCGTCCATGTCGGTCAGGGACAGGGTTTCGGAATAATACTCGTCGCCCACCAGTTCCTTCAGCAGTGTGCTCTTGCCGATGCCCTGGGCTCCGTCGATGACCGTCAGGCAATCGAATTTGATGCCGGGCTGGTACACGCGGGCGACGGCGGCGGCAAACAGCCTGCGCGTCACCGTGCGCACATACTCCGTGTCGTCGGCCTCCAGACAGCGGATGAACAGGGATTCCACACGGCACTCCCCGTCCCACGGCGGCAGAGAATCCAGATAGTCCCGAATCGGATGAAAGCGCCGGTCATCGGCGACCTTGGCAAAGCACACGTCGTGGTTCCGGCTGGAAAAGCTGACGTATCGTGTGTCCAGAAGCGCCTTCAGCTGCGCAGTGTCCGCGTCCCGCCAGAACTTGTTGTCCGCCGGGCGATCCCAGGGCACAGGGCCGGTGACTTGCACACGGTTGGCCAGCTCGTTGTAGCCGAAGTTGGCGAAGTCCGGGTCGTTGTTCAGGATCAGCATGAGATTCCACACGCTGTTTTCCAGAATCTGGCTCCGGGGCTGATAGCGCAGCTGGCTCGTCCAGTCGCGGTCATCGTCGGCTGCGAAATCCTCATCGGCCCGCTCCCGGCGCTCACGGTCAAGGGTCAGCTTGACGGCATCCTGCTGAAGGGCAAGATCGCACATCTGCTTATAGGTCTTCTTGGGATCGTCGTCCCCGAAGAGATGGATGCGCACCAGGTCAAAGGCGTTCAGGAGCTTTTCGCAGGCGGGGTCAGTGGCGTGATGGGAATACACGAACTTGTCGTCGTAGATCACCACACCGGCGTTGCTGTCGGCGGGGATGTAATCATACCGGCCCTCCGTCGCGGACGGCGCATAGACGTCGCTGAGGAAGGTGTGTATCGCCTCCGTGATCGGGAAGTAGGTGCGGCAGAACGCGCCGATCAGGCCGTCCTTGGACAGCGGGTCTTGCTGCTGGCGGACGCTGTGCTTCACCACCTCCGACTGGCGGCTGGATGTCGGCCACTGCGTCGTGTCGCGCCAGTCGGCGTACATTCCAAGGTACCGGTCGACGGCCATGGGCTCGCCGATGCCTTCCTCGAAGAAGAACACGCCGTTGGAGGGGCAGGACGACCAGTACATCATGCGGTTGGACTGGTAGGTGCTGTCGTCGAAGAAGTCCATGCCGATCTGCCTGGCCACCATGCGCATGAGCGCGGGGTACTCGTCCTCGGACACCTCGCGGTCGAACAGGATGACAATCCTGTAGCGGGGAGCCTCCGGGCGATGCTTGTGGGTGGAGTAGATGAAATACTCCACACCCTCCAGCGCCTTCCGGGTGATGCCGAGGAAGTCGTCGTCCGCGCCGATGTTGTCCGCGTCCAACGCGCCTATGCAGCGGGAGATGACGTTGCCATTCTTGCGGACGCCGCCCTTGAGCCAGCCGCCCACAAAGCCGCCATGATCCTTCAGCTCGTCACGCTTCTCCTTGGGGAGCCTGGGGTATTCCTCCGCCGTCTCCGTCGTGCGAATGGGACGGCGGTTGCGGTCTTTGATGTAAGACCAGGGCTTTTCCTGATTCTTGTACTTCGAGTTATTGCGATGATTGCACACCGCGATCTTCAGCATGGGATCATTCACCATGTCGCACCTCCTCCATGTCCTCGGTAAAGTATCGGATAGGGATGCCGCGCTTCTTCGCCTTGGCAATCTCCGTGGCCATTCCTGAGCTGACTGTCTCTCCGAACACCCAGCACTCGTCACACTTGCCCAGCAGCACCGTGCCGAAGAACAGCCCGAGCTGGCGGTCGCCGGGATCGTCGTCGTTCAGGATCTGCGGGTACAGCAGATGCGATGCCAGCGGGATAGGCCGCTTCCGCACAGCGAACTGGCAGTACCGGCGGG
>Ga0256404_1013372_pt1 | contig 10420 bp, 9 predicted proteins | sample RumenRJG_01DNA_FD_185990 | JGI IMG/M metagenome (GOLD analysis project Ga0256404, IMG submission 185990) | Bovine rumen microbial communities from Lethbridge, Alberta, Canada - RJG_01 | ecosystem: Host-associated > Mammals > Digestive system > Stomach > Rumen | place: Canada: Alberta | collected...
TCTTTCCTCGTCTACCTGCCTGATTTACGCCTGTGAGTTACGGTTGCCTTTTGGACTTCGCTGTCGTTAGCCAGCTTATCCGTCATAGGCGCCTTATATCAGGTTTCTGTTCGTCAGGCTACGATTTTGCTATCCCTTCTTCTCGCCTGTACCTCGCAATACAAGCCTTGGGAGTTGCTATAAGGGTTCGTTGGCAACTACGCCCCTTGTGGACTTTCACCACAGACTGACGGCATGCCCGTCATACTAACAAAAACAGCCGCAGAATCATCTGCGGCCGTAAGAGTAAGATATTTTATTTTGCGAAGCCAATCTCCTTCAGCCATTTTTCCACTTCAGACTTCACCGCTTTCGGATCGTCCTGGGACATACGGCCCGGAAGGCCCAGCCCTTTGTTCAGGACTGTTGCGCCTTTGGCGTGATCGGCAATGCGGCTTTCCTTGCCGGTCATATAGCTGCCTGCGCTGGTGCAGAAAGGAATGATGGTCTTGCCGTTAAAGTCGTTGTTTTCCAAAAAAGTGTACACGGCCATGGGCAGGTCGCTCCACCAGATAGGGTAGCCTAAAAATATCGTGTTGTAGTCTTTCAGGTTTTCCGGCTTGCCCACTATTGCCGGACGGGCATTATCCTGCTGTTCTTTTTTGGCGATATCCGTCGTTTCACGGTATGCGTGAGGATACGCTTTTACCGTTTTTATTTCAAATTTATCTGCACCGGTGATTTCCGCAATGGCATCCGCAACTACTGCCGTATTGCCTTTCGTAATCACGCCTACGTTATATTCTTCCCCGGTGCGGGAAAAATAGGCTACCAGAATTTTCTTACCGGGCGACGGAGCTGCTTCCGCTTTTTTCGTCACGGTTTCCGCCTGCTTCGCCGGTTTTGCATCGGTCTTCTCCGCTTTCTTTTCCCCACCGCCGCAACCGCCGGCGAACGAAGCTAACAGGAAAACCGCAGTCAGGAAAAATAAAACCCGTTTCATTATAATTACCCCCTCGTTTTTAAACTAGTAATTCAAAACTGTTTTGCAGCCTGTCTGTTGCAAGCTTTACTTACGTTGCTTTCAGCATGCTGCTGCAACGCTCTTTTACGCTTATTCCACTTCAATCAGTTCGTATTGGGGGTTGCCCATCTTCTGTTTCTGCATGGCAGTGAGCTGATGCAGACCGTGACGGCTGGTGATGCGTTCCACTAAATCTTTCTGGTCTCCTTCCGGCTTGGTGAATACCATGTCGCAGCAGGCCTGATCAATGGCCAGAATATCTGTGGAAGCGCAGATGCCGATATCCGCAATGGTAGGTTCTTCCGCTGCCACGCCGGCGCAGTCGCAGTCCACCGACATACGGCGCATTACATTCAGGAACACGATGTGTTTGCCGAAATAATCACAGGTCGCCTTAGCGGAATCCGCCATGGTTTCCATAAACTGTTCTTTCATAGGCCATTCTTCAAAATTGGCCGGCATGTCGTCCACTACCAGATGCACTTCCCGTTTGCCGACCTGGCCCGAAGCGCAGCCGATGGCGATATTTTTCATGGAACCGCCAAAGCCGCCCATGGCATGTCCTTTAAAATGAGTCAGCACGATCAGGGAATCGTAGTTGGTGAGATGACCGCCCATATGCACTTCCTTCAACCGTAAGCCGTTGCGCACCGGCAGGGCCACGTCCCCTTCTTCGTCCAGAATATCCACCGGACAGAAGGTCCAGCCGTTCACTTTCAGCGTGTCCCGATGATCTTCCGTAGTGTAACGGTCGCCGGCATACAGCGTGTTGGTTTCTACAATGGCACTGTCGGGAATCACAGCCTGGAACGCCTGCACCATATCCCGGGGCAAAATATTGGGGCCGTGTTTTTCGCCGGTGTGCAGCTTAATAGCTACTTTGCCGTAAATATTTTCATTCACTAAATTGTAAAGCTTAATTAAATGTTCCGCGTCAATCGAACGGGTAAAATAAACCTTTGCTTTCGTTCCGGGCGCTCCTGCGTCCACCCGCTTGCTTCCTACAACCGGTGCCTGTTTGAATTCTGTCATGATGGTCTCCTTTCTTGCTCCGGACGCTCCTGCGTCCAGCAACCTGCCTTCCTGGCATGTTTAAAAAAGAATACAAACTTCCATATTATAGTTATAACCTATCTTCTTCAGAATGTACAATGCCTGTTTTGCAGCACTGCTATAACAAAAAAGCATAGCAAAAACAACGGGACATTCTGTGGTTTTCCGGAGAATGTTATTTTTTATTTTCCGGCATCCCTGTATCCAACCCTGGCTGCAGCGGGCCGTAATAATACGAAGCCGTTGCGCCTCCATCTGCCAAAAACGTAGAGCCGGTAATGAAAGCACCTGCATCGCTCATCAACAGTTCCGCAATGTTTGCCATTTCATCTGCCGTACCCGGCCGGCCTGCAGGACATTTGGCAAACATATTTTTATAGAAGTCTCCCCGCGGCCCGTTAAACTCATCTATCGCCAGCGGCGTTACGATGATGCCCGGCGCAATGTCGTTCAACCGCGCTCCCCGTTCGCCCCAGCGGATGCATTCGTACATGACCCGCTTTTCATTGCAGCGTTTTGCCAGCTGGTAGGCATGCAGCGTATCCCGGATATTTTCCGGCTGCAAAATGTCCAGCTTCAGCAATTCTTCTGTAGGCGTCATAGCAAGCTGCCGGTCCTGTTCTGGCGTAAGCTGGGGCATACGCCAGCCGGACTGACTGGAAATCGTAACGCCCGCACCGCCTTTGGCTATTACTTTGCCAACTTCTTCTAAAAGCACAGCAGTTCCGTACAGGTCAACCTTCAGAATTGCCTCGATGGGCGCCTGAGAGGGAGATACGCCTGCGCCGTTAATCAGATATTTAATCTCTCCGAATTCCTGCCCCTTTTTGATCATGGCAAGGATGGATTCGCGGGAAGACAGATCCATGATAAAGGGCTCCACGTCATACCCGGCGTCATTCATAATCTTCGCAACCGTTTCACAGTTTTTAGGATTTTTATCGCCCAACACAATTTTCTTTCCAAAACCAACCCTGCGTGCCAGCGCCATGCTAATCTGCCCCGCGCCGGTTACAAGCATTACGTCTTTTGCCATTTTGATTTCCCTTTCATTTGCATAATTTATAGTTTAATCCAAACTTTGACTTTCATTTTTCAGAATTAATCTGTAAAAGACTTAACCGAGATGCAACACTTTAATTACCCCAGATGCAGTGTTCGTTTTAAGAATCCCGCCTCGCCTGCTTCCGCAGAGAGGGACTTTTTTGCCCAGGCCGAGACCTCGTCTTCGGCTTCCGCTGCTTCCGCCCCGTGAACAGGCAGACCTTCCAGTACCAAAGCGCCGGGAGCCGTCTTTTTAATTTGGCTCACACTGCCGCCCATGCGGCTGCCTTCATGGGTGCAGAAGGGCACGATTTTTTTCCCGGCAAAACTAAAATGTTCCAGAAACGTATATACACCCATAGGCATGGTTCCCCACCAGCAGGGGTAGCCTAAAAAGATAACGTCAAATGCGTCGATGCTCTCCGGCTTTTTTTTCAGTTCCGGGCGGGCTTTAGCCCGCAGTTCTTCTTTTGCCACTTCCGTGCATTCTGTGTAATCCACCGGATATTCTTTTACCGTTTCAATTTCAAACAAATCCCCGCCTACGGTTTTCTGAATCATTTCAGCTACGACTTCCGTGTTGCCTTTCGCCAGATTTTTAATACTGCCGTTCCAGTAATTCTGCCCTTTGCGGGAATAATATGCAATTAAAATGTTAGCCATAATGAATATGCTCCTTATTTATCCAATCCTTTTTTCTTCAGCCAGTCCAGCGCCAGTTTCATGATTTCCGCGTTGTTTTTTTCCTGCATGAGAAAATGGGAATTGCCTTTGATGCCGATTTCCGGAAGGTGTATTAGCGTGGCGTCGCCGCCGTGGCGGTTGATAGTGTCGACAAACTGCCGGGCCATGGCAAATTCCGTGCCCCATTTATCCTCGCCCACATTTTCCGAACCAATCTTGATATAATCGCCATAATAGAGGACGATAGGCATTTTAGTCAGCTTCAGGAAATCTTTCATGGGAACGCCCTTGGCTGAAGCAGACAGCGCCTTAAAACGCGCATCGCTAATCATCGGCATTTCCGTTTCCGGAAAAATGAAAGGAGTTCCTCCCGGCTCATAGGCGATAATGCCTTTTACTTTATCCGAACGGATGGCTGTACGCCAGCCGATGGTGCCGCCCATGGAATGGGTAACCAGCACCGCCCCGTCTTTCTGCTGATCTACTAATTCCGCAAGCACGCCGGCATTCAGTTCGTTATCCAAAGGACCTGAACCAATGGTCCAGCTCTGCTGGAAGGCCTGATAGTTCTTTTCTCCCTCAGGGAACTGGGCATTGGGTACAGGATTTCCCGCTGCGTCATAATGACCGATGCGGGAAAGAACATACAGGGTCTTGTCTCCGTACATGGGATTGCTGGCCCAAGGAGTATCCGGCGTTACGGCCTCGGTAGAAAGGTTGGCCTCGCCGCTGCGGGGCTGGTCCACCAGATAAACGGAATACCCGGCACGTACAAACATGGTGTTAAAGCCTTCACGGCCATCCGGACCGGATTCCCAGGTACGCTTGGACTGGGCTCCCCCATGCTGGAAAATCAGCGGTAGTTTTTTGGACTTTACCGGCTTCTGGTATTCCACATAGGCAAAATCCCCGTAAGCCCGCTGTCCATCCTCTGCAATGAAGTTTTCTTGCGTAAATTTTCCCGGACGCTGTTTATATGTACCGCCAACAGTGAAAGAACCCTGTTCTGCTATCGTCAGCGGTTTTTTGGCAGCTGCTTCTGCAGGCATTGCCGGAAGCATATACATACCGATAGATAACGCCAATCCCAAAGCGATAGACTGCCAAATGTTTTTCTTCTTCGTTTTCATGGAAAACTTTCCCCTTTCGTATCAGAACGCTCCGGTTTTAATGTGCGGCACATAGGGCGCTTCCAGCGCTTTGATTTCTTCTTCGTCCAGTTTAATATCAAGAGCGGAAACCGCTTCCACTACATGTTCCACGCTGGTGGTACCTACAATCGGCGCGGTGATGTAAGGCTTGGACAGCATCCAGGCCAGGGATTCCTGCGCCATGGTGCGGCCATGGGCTTTCGCGATTTTTTCCAGATTATCTACCACTACTTTGTCCACAGCATTGGTAGCATCCCATACCATGGGAGAAACTTCATCGACTTTATTACGCTCTGTCACGGTGCCCCAGGGATGGGCGCAGCGACCGCCGGCCAGCGGACTCCAGGGTACTACGGCCAGCTTCCGGTCCTGGCACAAAGGCATGATTTCCCGTTCTTCTTCCCGGTAAATCAGATTGTACTGTGGCTGCAGGGAAACGAATTTCGTCCAGTGGTTCCGCTCCGCAATACCCTGCAGGCGTTCCAGCTGCCAGGCGAAAATGGTAGACGCGCCGATGTAACGGGCTTTGCCGCTCTTCACCACGTCGTGCAACGCTTCCATGATTTCTTCCATGGGTGTGTTGGGATCCAGACGGTGGATCTGATACACATCCACATAATCCAAGCCCAGCCGTTCCAGGCTGTGGTCAATTTCTGCCATGATATTTTTACGGGACAGACCGCCGCCGTTAGGACGACCCGGGCGCATTTCAAAGTTTACTTTCGTTGCTACAACAATTTCATCCCGGTTCAGGCCGAAATCCCGGATGAAACGTCCGGTGATTTCTTCGCTGGAACCCATTTGATAAACGTTGGCCGTATCGAAATAGTTGATACCCAGATCAATTGCTTTTTTGAAAATATCCTTGCCTTCTTCATACGTCTTAACCCAGGGGAAAACACCGTTTTCCTTTCCGGGTTTGCCAAAGCTCATCATTCCCAGGCAAATGCGGGAAACATCCATTCCTGTGTTACCGAATTTTACATACTGCATTGTGTGTGCCTCCTTTTGTGCATTCTTAACTCAGATAATTCGCCGGCCGGCTGATGCCGCCCGCTTTTTTTTGTGCTTTTATAATTGTACTTCCTATACTGATTATAAAAGACGGTTGCACAAAAAGTCCAATTGTAATATTTTATTATTGATAGAAATTTTCTATTGAATTATAATAAAAGAAAAGCCTGCAGGCCCGGATAATTCCGGCCATAACCGGCTTCCTCACCTTATTCCCGGAATACGGGGCAATGGGCAATGCAACAATGGAGGAATAATATTATGAACAGCAAACAAATCGACTGCATCCTTATGCTGGCACAGACGCTAAATTTCAACCGGGCTGCCGAGAATCTTTATATTACGCAGCCCACGCTGACCTACCACATTAAAACCGCGGAGGAGGAAATCGGCTTCCCGATTTTCCACCGTTCCGGGAAAGGCGCCGCCCTCACCCCGGCAGGACAGCAATTCTGTCTGGTTCTTGGAAATCTGCGGGATGAATTAAAACGCGCCATTGAACAGGGACAGAACAACAGCCGCCGGTATCACGCCAACCTGACCGTCGGCCTGCCCATGCGTTCCGCCATTTATTTTCTTCCTCAGGCAATTGAAGAGTTTGAACGCACCCACGAAGGAGTTTCCGTTACGCCGGAATTTATTCCGCTCCACAGCATGGACCGTTTTCTGCGAGGCGAGCAGGATATGGTCTTTGCCAGAGAGGAAGACATGAAACGCATCCCCGACATAAAAATTCATCCGCTGTTCAAAAGCAAAATTTATCTCATCAGCGAAACGACTGATCCGCTGGCGCAAAAAGACAAAATCGTGATTGACGATTTGGCAGGACGCACGCTGATGGTAGGCGGCGGTTCCCAGCCGGAGTTGCGCGCCGTACAGCAGCGGGTATTGCAGAAGCTTCATCTTGCCCACTTTAACAGCAATGACCACGACACCACGCTCACCAATGTGGCGTCCCATAAAGGCATCTGCCTGGCGCCCGGTTTTCTCAACGATCACAACGGGGAATTTGCCTGGACACCTTTCGACTGCAAAGAAACTATTTCCTGCGTCCTCTGCACCCACGCCAGTGACAGACGTGAGCTTGTATCCGATTTTATCCGGATATTGCGGAACTGTTACATCACCCATCCGGAGTTTGCTGTATAACATAAGTGAATTCTGAATCTGCTTCCGGTTAACTTATCCGGTAGTAATGACCGTTGGCTGTTAAGAAAACTATCTGCCAAAATAATAGTAAACTGCCCCTGCCCTGTGTAAAACAGAGCGGGGGCAATTTGTTGAAACTTAAGCGGTAACAAAACAGCCTCAAAATAATCTGCAACTGTTTGAAAAACTACAGGAAACGCTGTTTAATCTTCCCGCATTGTATAGTCTTTATCTTCATCAATCATCTGCATCATAATGTCTGCGAAGACCGGATCAAACTGTGTGCCCTTCCCTTTTTCAATCTGTTCCCGCACCACCGCCTGCGGCATGCTGCGCCGGTAACTTCGGTTACTGGTCATGGCATCATAGGCATCTGCTACGCCGATAATCCTTGCTTCAACTGGAATGTTTTGTCCCTGCAGCCGGTCAGGATAACCTTTGCCGTCATAACGCTCGTGATGCCAGTGTGCGCCAGTGGAAAGCCGCGGCATTTCCTTAATGTTTTGTAAGATTTTGGCGCCCATAGCAGGATGCTTTTTGATTTCTGCGAACTCTTCGTCTGTCAGTTTTCCCGGTTTATTGATTACCGCGTCCGGCACACCGATTTTACCAACATCGTGCAAAATGCCCATGACGTAAATGAAGTGTTGCTCCCGTTCCGTATAACCGGCACGCCTTGCAATTTCTTTAGAATAGGCGGCGACCCTTGCGGAATGACCGTTGGTATATGTATCCTTGGCGTCAATGGCTTCTGCCAGCGTCTGCACTACATGCAGGGAAAGTCCTTCGTTTTCCCGTGTCTTTTTAGCTACTTCGTCTTCCAGATTATGCTGCAAATGAAGCAATTCGCCTGTAATTTCTTCCAAATCACCGGTAACGGCCCGGATAAAAGTCATCAACCGGTTTTCCAGCGGAATAATCTGGTTTCCACCGGTAAAAGGGCACTGCGGTTCCGTAACCGATACTTCACTTTTCTCCTCACCTTCCCGGAAGCCCACGGCAATCAGCGCACTGTGCATTTCTCCGCCGGCGCCGTTGTTACGGAAAATTTCCGAATTGCCGTGCAGGAAAGCTGCTTCCGGCACGATTGAGCGGTATATATCCGTTTCCAGATGTTCATGTTCCCGCAGAAAAATCATACGGTTCATGCAGATCACCATGAGCATGGCCTGGGGATCAAACTCCCTAAACTCTTCTGCATTGTCGCAAATCTGGGCAAAAATCTGCTGTGGCAGCCCATAGGCCAGGCGGATTTTTTCATTTTCACGCATCGTGACCTGGAATTTCAGATTGCCTTCTTCTGTCCAGGCATAGGGAATCCTGGCCATAATCCTCCCGTTCCGCTCTACGGTCAGCGGAAATTCGCAGATGTTATAGATAGCCAGTTGGTTTGTCTGATACGGAATGCCCAGATATTTTTCGTACAACGCCGCCGCAGGACGATGATCAATTTCCTCCACAGTGTAAGGATCTTTTAACTTTGTAATCGTCATCTGCTTACCCACCGGTATCCAGCCAAAGTTGTACGAAGCTTTCACGTGGAGAGTTGCACCGTGAAACGCGATTGCCAGCAGCGTATCGCGGTAACAGTGCCCCGCATCAAACACATAACTGGCGTCGACCGCTTCACCGAATACGTTTTCAATTCCCGCATCCGCGCCGAACATCGGAACGTTCGGCAAATCGCTGGCGGCAATTTCCAAAAGCAGTCCCGTATCCCGCTTGCTTTTTTCAATCAGCGTCATGACACAGCGAAGATTCGGAATTTCCTGCAGCGTATCGCGCACTACCGTACCTGCTTCCACATCGGTTTTGCCTTCCATGGGAAAACGGAAAACCGTGAAAGACGGTTTTTCGAAAAATAAAAATGTAAAAACGGAGTTGTTTGTTTTACTTTCCGGACCCAATCCGTCGAAATGCGTAATGCCAACAATCTCAACCTTGTTCAGGATATTTTTGGTCAATGCTGTTTTTGCGTGAATGCATTCCACATCCCAGTTTTGCTCAAAAATCAGAAGCAGTGTCTGCGCAGCGTTTTGGTACGCAGGCATAGCTGCCACTTCTGTTAAGATTTTCTGCGCTTTTTCTTCCGTATAATCTGCCAGATGAAATGTTTTTTGAATCATGGTCTTCCCCTGTTTTGTTAGAGTGAGTGAATACTTTCCTTAATCCACGGAAACCATACGGTAATGACGTTTCCCTACATTTATCTTTTCTGCAAACTCCAACACGTTGACGCTGTGGTGTTTTTCCCATGCAGCTCTTGTAGCATCGTCCTTAGCCGCGCCGAATTCAAAATCCACACAGGCCTGGTCTAATGCTACCGGATCGGCGGAGGCAAGAATGCCGACGCTTTTACGGTCTTGCACATTCACACATTTGTCTTCCGCTTTAAAGGCATCCAGCACATTGATAAACACCCAGCGCCCTTTCTTATAATCCATCGCTGCTTTGGCCGCGTCCGCAAAGCACCGGGCTGTAGTGTCATCATCGGCCCACTGATAGGTTTTGTCGTTTTTGCCCGCGCTGTGGATCAGCGCTTTTCCGGAAAGAGAACCGAGGGACAGAGATATATTTTTGATATTACCGCCTAACTGGGGAATATAGTGTGTCTTGAAACGATGCACCGCTACAAAGGTATCGTAGTTCTGAATGTGGGATCCGGTACGGGTGAACTTCAGGTGATAGCCGTTCTGTACCGGCATATCAATATCTCCGTCCGCATCCAGCACGTCCACCGGCCCGACTTTGGTAAAGCCGTGCTTTTCCGCCATAGCGTAATTGCCTTTCGCCGTATTGCGGGGCGCAGTGAAGCCGTTGGTATCCACAAATGTGCCCTGCGTCTCCTTCATCAGTTCCGCCATCAGTATCGGATCCAGGTACTGTTCCCCTTCGGCGCCAAAAGAGACCTTTACGGCGACCTTGCCTTTCTTTTCCTGTCCCAGCGCCTTGTACACTTTCATCAAGCCGCCGGCCGAAACGTCTTTGGTAAAATACACAATAGGCGCATTCTTATCTTCCGTCAGAAAGCGCAGCGGTTTATGGTTGACTTCCGGTTTGATAAAATTCACAGCCGCAACCGTGGCAGCCGGTTTCACATCTTTTGCCTCTGCGGTCTTCTTTTCGCCGCCGCAGCCGGTTAAAGCCAGCGTAAACGTAAGCGCAGTCAGTGCGATTGCAAGTTTTTTTAACATAAGGGTCCTCCGTTATTACGAATGCCCGTAAAGCCGTGCCAAAGGCAAATCTCAGGCACAGTTCGACGGGCATTACGATTTTTAAAGAAACACAGATTCATTCGTATGCACGCTGTACAAACTCATTC
>Ga0256404_1013375_pt1 | contig 10420 bp, 6 predicted proteins | sample RumenRJG_01DNA_FD_185990 | JGI IMG/M metagenome (GOLD analysis project Ga0256404, IMG submission 185990) | Bovine rumen microbial communities from Lethbridge, Alberta, Canada - RJG_01 | ecosystem: Host-associated > Mammals > Digestive system > Stomach > Rumen | place: Canada: Alberta | collected...
ATAGTTTTTAGTATAGCACGCCGTAGGGGAAAACCTTGGAATTCGGCAAAAAATGTTGTAACTTTGTACTCGCAATTGAGATGCATCACGTTGCACAGAGAGAACAGTAAACTTTAACCATTAACTAAAAACTTAAAAACTATGAGTGTATTTTACAGATTGCATCAAGACCAGAGTACTGGTACCAAGCGTTCAGGGAAGTGGTACGCCCGCGCCGTGCCTACCGCAGTGACAACCACGCTGGGTGTTACCAGCTGTATGTAAAGGAAAGGCGCTGGGCAGATGCTCAGCGCTTTTTTTGCAAATAATTTTCTTATATCAATTATTTTCCGTACCTTTGTGGCGATATTACACTAATTAAGAGATGATGAAGAAATACGTATTTCTGGCAATGACGGCACTGCTGTTTGGCACGACAACAGCAAAGGCGGAGAATGCACCGGAATGGCGCAATCCGCAGGTGAACCAACAGAACCGTGAGGCACGGCGTGCGAACTTCTTCGCCTTCGAGAACGAAGAGACGGCGAGGGTGGGAGAGAAGGCGCAGTCGAGCCGCTACCTGTCGATGGAGGGCACGTGGCGCTTCCTGTTTGTGAAGAACCATCAGGATGCACCCAAGAACTTCTGGGCATTGAACTATGACGACACGCAGTGGGAGGACTTCCCCGTGCCTGGACTGTTTGAGTTGAATGGTCACGGCGACCGCATTTACAAGAATGTGGGCTATGCGTGGTGTACGACATTCGACAGTAATCCGCCGTACATTGGCGAGACGGAGAACTATACGGGTTCGTATCGTCGTGAGTTCGTGTTGCCCGAGGGCTGGCAGGGTCAGCAGGTGCTGTTCCACGTGGGTTCAGCCACCAGCAACCTGAAGGTATGGGTGAACGGCAAGTATGTGGGCTACTCGGAAGACTCGAAGGTGGCGGCAGAGTTTGACATCACGAAATTCGTGAAGAAGGGCAAGAACCTGATTGCCATGCAGGTGATGCGCTGGTGCGACGGCTCATATCTGGAGGATCAGGACTTCTGGCGCTTTACGGGAATTGCCCGTGAGGTTTACCTCTATTCCCGTCCGAAAGTGCACATCGAGGACATCGTGGTGACACAGGACCTGCAGGGCGACAAGGCAATGCTGAACGTGGACGTGAAAGCTACGGGAAGTCCGAAGATTACTATGGCGCTGTATGACCCCGCAGGCGAACTAGTGGCTGAGGGTATCAGCAAGATGGCCGAGTTTAACAACGCGAAACCTTGGTCGTCAGAGACGCCCAACCTCTATACGCTGTATATCACCGCCAGCAAGGGCGACAAGGTGCTGGAAGTGGTGCGCCAGAAGGTGGGCTTCCGTCATGTGGAAATCAAGGATGGTCAGTTGCTGTTGAACGGCCAGCCTATATTAATAAAAGGTGTAGATCGCCACGAGCTGGACCCCGATAATGGTTATGTGGTGTCTGTAGAACGCATGAAGCAGGACATCCAGATTATGAAACAGCTGAACGTCAATGCGGTACGCACCTCGCACTATCCTGACGACCCGCGCTGGTACGACCTGTGCGACGAGGCAGGTCTGTATATCGTGGCGGAGGCAAACTTGGAGAGTCACGGCATGGGTTACGGTGAGAGTACGCTGGCTAAGCGTGAGGACTTCCAGCAGATGCACCTGGAGCGCAATCAGGGCAATGTGCTGACCTTGCGTAATCACCCTAGTATTATTATCTGGAGTATGGGCAACGAGGCGGGCTATGGTCCTAACTTCGAGAAGTGCTACGACTGGATAAAGACGGTGGACAACCGTCCCGTGCAGTACGAACAGGCAGGACACTGGGGCAAGACCGATATCTTCTGTCCGATGTATTTCGGCTATGGCGACTGCGAGAAATATGCGCAGTCCGATAATCCCCGTCCGCTCATCCAGTGTGAGTATGCCCACGCCATGGGTAACTCGATGGGTGGCTTCAAGGAGTACTGGGACCTCGTGCGCAAATATCCGAAATACCAGGGTGGCTTCATCTGGGACTTCGTGGACCAAGGCCTGCGCGACAAGAGTCCTATCACGGGTAAGGAGATATTCACCTATGGCGGTGACTACGGTCGCTATCCTGCCTCGGACTATAACTTCAACTGTAACGGTATTATCGCTCCCGACCGCAGACTGAACCCGCACGCCTACGAGGTGGGCTATCACTACCAGAACGTCTGGATTAGTGATAAGGGCTTCAAGGAAGGCCGCATCGAGATTTACAATGAGAACTTCTTCAAGAGCCTTGACGACTTGGAATTGGAGTGGTTCGTCGGTGGTGCAGGAAATAGTCATCATGGAGGCAACCGCCCTGATGGCATGACGTTTGGTCATGGTGGCAAGATGGAAATCAGCGGCATTGCTCCACAGCAGCGTAAGGTCTTTACCATCGAGGCTATGCAGAAGACCATTGCCCGTGTGCTGGGCCATCATGGTGACCAGGAGCTCTTTGTCAGCTTCCAGCTGAAGGCCAAGGACGACAATCAGCCTTTCGTCAGCAAGGGACAGGTCGTCGCACGTCAGCAGTTTGTGCTCAATCCCTACCAGTTCCCAGAACTGACCGCTGAGCCGGCCGCTGTTGCTAAGGAGGAAACCAAGAGCTACGTGAAGCTGACAGCTGGCGGTACCGTGCTGACCATCGGCAAGCAGTCGGGCATGATTGACTATCTGGATGTGGACGGACAGCCGATGCTGACAGACCGTCAGAGCATTGCACCAGAGTTTTGGCGTGCTCCTACGGACAACGACTATGGTGCCTGGATGCAGCGCCGCTTCGCCCAGTGGAAGGCGCCACAGATGAAGGTCGCAAGCTTTACCGTGGGTGACAATTCCGTTGTCGCCGAAATAGACATGCCCGACGTGCAGGGCCAGCTGACGATGACTTATACGCTGCAGGCCGACGGCGCCGTGCTGGTTCGCCAGCAGATGAAGGTGGCTGACGACGCCAAAGAGTCGTGGATGTTCCGTTACGGCATGCAATTGCAGATGCCTAAGCAGTACGACCAGATACAGTACTACGGTCGTGGCCCGCACGAGAACTACTGCGACCGTAACAGTTCGGAATTCATAGGCAATTATAAGAACAAGGTGAAGGATGAGTACTTCCCCTATATCCGTCCGCAGGAGTCGGGCAACCATACCGACGTGCGCTGGTTCCAGGTGACTGACGGCACGCGTGGTCTGAAGTTTGAGAGTAACGCGCCGATGGAGTGCTCGGCACTGCCATACCTGGTGGAAGACCTCGACGCAGGCATGCATAAGGACCATCGCTGGGGACAGCATAGCGGCGACCTCGTGGAGCGTCCGCTGACACAGGTGCACATCCAGCAGAAGCAGATGGGACTGGGCTGTGTCAACTCGTGGGGCGCATGGCCGGAGAGACCCTATATGTTGCCTGCCAAGCAGGGTTACGACTTCACATACAGGATAATACCTGTGAAATAATTAAGATTTAAGAATGAAGAGTTAAGAATGTTAAAAAACGGTAAGCGGAAGCAAATTCTTAATTCTTAATTCTTAATTCTTAATAATTCTTCGTACCTTTGCACCCGCTTTTACGAGATAAGAGCATGAAATTCAATTTTTTAACAACAAAAACAAACATTTAAACAATGGCAACAAAAATCAGATTGCAGCGCGGCGGACGTAAGAGCTATGCTTTCTACCGCATCGTTATCGCTGACGCTCGTGCACCACGTGATGGTCGTTTCACTGAGAAGATTGGTACTTACAACCCAAACACCAACCCTGCCACAGTAGACCTGAATTTCGAGCGTGCACTTTATTGGGTCGAGACTGGTGCACAGCCTACCGACACTGTTCGTAACATCCTCAGCCGTGAGGGCGTTTACCTGATGAAGCACCTGAAGGGTGGCGTCAAGAAGGGCGCTTTCGATGAGGCTACCGCACAGAAGAAGTTCGACGCCTGGAAGGCTGACAAGCAGAACGGTCTGAACAAGATCGCTGAGGCTGAGGCTAAGGCTAAGAAAGACGCTGCTGCTAAGGAGTTGGCTCAGGAGAAGAAACTGAACGAGGAGATTGCTAAGAAGGTAGCTGAGAAGAAGGCTGCTGAGGCTGCTGCTAAGGCAGAGGCTGAGGCTGCTGAAGCTGCTGCAGAGGCTCCCGCTGAGGAGGCTGCTGCTGAAGCACCTGCTGAAGCATAATGCACATCCTTGAAGTTCCATCGTTCTTCCAGCCCCACGGGGGTCTCTTTTGCCTCGAACAGGCAAAGGCACTGAAGAACTTGGGACATGAAGTACGCATCGTAAGTAACGTGCAGCTTGGCATCACTGTCGAGCTGCACGATTATTTTATGCTGTCCTATCGTCGCTATGAGCACGAGATGGACGGCATTACCGTTTATCAGTCGTATCAGCGCGGACTGCCCAAGGTCATCCGTTATAATGTCAAGCGGTGGGTGGCTATTGTTCGTAGCATGTTTGCGCAATACGTCGAGAAGTACGGCCGACCAGACATCATCCACGCCCACTGTGCCAAATGGGCAGGCTATGCAGCTATGCTTATCAGCCGGGAATATGGTATTCCCTATGTCATTACGGAGCATTTGTCGAAGACCATCTTTGATGATGAGTTCCGACTGGTTGGCAATACCCCCTGGCAGATTCCCCTGTTGACAGAAGCCTATCAGCATGCCGCTAAGGTGTTGTCGGTATCTGATGAACTGCCGGAACGCCTGTCGGTTTACTTTGGAAAAGACTATCAATGGGAGACGGTATCGAATATTGTCGATACCCTTTTCTATCAATATCGTCAGAGAGAGCCTCTGCAGGGACGTGCCTTCCGCTTCTGCTGTCTGGCCAATTACATACCATTGAAAGGCTATGACGTGCTTTTCAGCGCTTTCAGAAAGCTACGCAAGGAGGGACTGAATGTTGAGTTGCACATTGCCGGACGAGGAACGGATACTGCGGCCTGTCGCAACCAGTTGACTGACGGTATGTTTACGCACGGCCTGATGGATAGACAAGCAGTCCGCCAACTGTTATACGTTTCCGATGCACTGGTTCTTGCCAGTCGCAGTGAGGCTCAGCCTCTTGTCCTTTTGGAGGCCATGAGTACGGGTATTCCGGTGGTGAGCACAGAGGTTATCCCCCAGAACCTGCGCTTGGAAGGCGGCTGTTTCATCGTGCCTGTTGACAACGCCGACGCATTGGCTGATGCAATGAAGCACGTTGCTGAAACGCCCATCGACGGACAACAGATTTCACAGCAGGTCGCCCAGTTGGCATCTGCTCGCATTGTTGGTGAAAGGTTGGAGAAAGTATTCAAGGAAGCAATTGCTGATACAGCGTCTCATAGCGCTTAGCCACTTTCACGTAGTCGTGATGCTTGGCGACATACTCGACACTCTGACGCTTCAACTGAAGCATCTTTTCAGGATGCAGCACCAACTCCTCCAAGGCTTGGAAGACACTCTCGTAGTTAGGCTCGACATTGATGATCGGGCGTAGCTCGTCTTCATGGAGAATCTCGTAATTCTCCTCTTCGCCACCGCCCACGACAACGATACCTTTCGACATTGCCAAGAGCGCATTCATGGCAGGAGTATAGGCATACAGCTGGTCCAGCAGGACGTCGCTGTTGTCCATCATGTGCTGGTATTGTTCGAAGGGTACACCTTCCGCCTTTAGAAGTACAGCCTGCTGGGGGTACTTTCTGACAATATCCTCAGCTGCAGTCAGCATGATATCCGTACCCTTATAGGCAGAGCGTTGCTTGCTGATGCCGATGAAGAGCTTGATGGGGGTTAAAGGAGTTAAAGAAGTTAAAGGAGTTAAAGAAGTTAAAGTAGCTATGGGATAGGGGATGAAATGCGTCTTCTCGGGGAAGTGGGGCCTGTAGCAGACATCATATTCATAGAGACCCGTGACGATGGCGTCGCAGTCGTTGGCAATCATCTTGTTGAGGCGCTCCTTCTCCGTTCCCAGCCAGTCTTTCTGTTCCTTGACAGCGGTAGCATCTGTGCGCACCTGATTGCCGAAATTGAAGTCGCTGTAGCGTAGCGGCTTGTTCGTCGTGCATTCGTGAACCCAGTACCAGTCCATGCCGAAAGCCCCCAAGACCACCCGCTTATTGTGCTTGCGCAGATAGTGGTAGAAAAAGAACAGTCGCTCGGCTTTCAACTGGAAGAACATAGGATTGATGAGCTGTACTACGTCGTAGCCTCGCATCTTGGGAAGAAGCGTCCACAGCTGAAGCATCAGACGTATTCCTCCCAATTTCCCAGGTTTGCGTGCCACATCGATATCGCGTGGATAGTCTTTCCAGAAATCGCCATTGGACATGACACACACCTCGTGGCCTAAAGACCTGAGCCCTTGTGCCAACGTGTTGTGGGTATTGCTATATTCGCCAATAAGTAGTATCTTCATCGATAAATACCTTATTTCAATAGCAAAGGTACGAAATAATTTGCATATACAAAATAAATGTAGTACTTTTGCGTTCAATTTAAAGAAAAATTATGAAAGAGCAACGCGACGAGAGTTACGGTCACGTACTGAAATATACCAGCTTGTTTGGGGGCGTTCAAGGTCTTGTCATCTTGATAAGTCTTGTGCGCAACAAGGCTATGGCGCTATTGCTGGGTGCTGGCGGTATGGGACTGAATGCGTTGCTGATGTCCATGCAGAAGTTTGCCTCGCAATGCACCAATCTGGGCATTTCCTTTGGCGCCGTTCCCAAGCTCTCTGAACTCCACGAACAGCAGGCCGACGAACAACTGCGCTACAACATTCAGATTATCCGACTGTGGAGCCTCATTGCTGCAGTACTGGGTTTCTTGTTCTGCATTGTCGCCAGTCCGTTGATGAATGAGGTGTCGTTCACGTGGGGCGACCACACGTTGCACTATGCTATGCTGGCAATATCGGTGGCCATGATGGCTGTTACTGGTGGCGAGACAGCTATCATGAAGGCTACGCGACAGTTGGGTAAGTTGGCACGTACTCAGATATATACTGTTATTGCCACGCTCATCGTCTCTGTACCGCTATACTATTTCTATGGCCATTCGGGTGTCGTTCCAGCTATTGTATTGATTGCTTTTGCCACAATGCTTATCACCATTGCCTATTCCTATCGCACGTTCCCGTTCCGCTTTGATTTCCGTCGAAGCATGCTACGCGAGGGTGCTGGTATGATACGTCTGGGGTTGGCTTTCGTATTTGCTGCAGCTGTTGGCAGTGCCTCTGAAATGGCTATTCGTGCTTATCTGAATGTGGTGGGCAGTCTTGACGAGGTCGGACTATATAATGCCGCCTTCATGATTACCATCACCTATGCCGGAATGGTGTTCTCGGCGATGGAGTCAGATTTCTTCCCACGATTGTCGGGTGTGGCCAGCGATATTGAGGCAACAAACAATACGGTCAACAAACAGATTGAGGTATCGTTGTTGCTGTTGGCACCGATGTTGGTAGCACTGTTGATGTCGTTACCCCTGCTCATCCCCATGCTCTTTAGCAGTGAGTTCCTGCCTGTCGTAGGTATGGCGCAGGTGGCTGTATTGGCGATGTATTTCAAGGTGCTCACCCTTCCCGTGGCATATATCACGCTGGCACGTCGCCAGTCGCTTCCTTACCTGGTGCTGGAAACCTCCTATTTCGTCGTGCTCATCGTGGCAATTGTCATGGGGTATCGTCTGTGGGGTATCTGGGGAACAGGTGTTGCTATTGTCATAGCCCATGTGGCTGAGAATTTCTTTGTGACAGGCTATGCCACATGGAAGTTTGATTATCGCACTACATCGTCGGTCATGCGCTATGCCGCCATCCAGATGACGATAGGTTTTGCGGCCTATGCCGTTACGCTACTTACGAATGGCTGGCTTTACTGGATAACAGAAGCCGCACTGACGATTGTCAGCACGGCTTATTCTGTTCACATTCTGCGTCAGAAGACGCATCTGTGGGAACGCTTGCGTAGCAAACTTAGAATTTGAAGTCCATCTCTAAGTCTACGAGGTTGTAGTCGTGTTTCTCCAGTTTGCGGTCGTTGATGCGTGCATACTCCAGGTGCATCTCCAGATTCTTTGTGAAGAAGTAGTTGAGACCAGCTTCGTATGAAGTCTTGGCGGTGTCCCATTCCTTCTGTGCACGATAGCACTGGTAACGGGCCTTTGCGTGAAGCTTACCCTTGATGATGGGCACGATACCGAAGACATACCAACCATCGGCCTTGTCGCCCTTGGTGTAGTCAATGGTGCGCACGTTGTTGCCTGCTGAAGCAGCGCCCCAACCCTGAGAGTGCAGATACTCAGAACGGAACATGTATTCGCCCTGAGAGTACTCAGCAGAGATAGCATAGCGGTTCTTGCCAACGCTGCAGGTGGTGTTGGTGTTTGGATCAAGCATGTTGCCACGGCTACCCGTCCATCCGAAAGCACCGATGCGCAGACCCTTGATGGGCATCACCCAGATACCACCGATAATATCCTTGCGATTGTCCGCATCCTTCTGGTTGATACCCTCACCATTGTAGATACCAATCTGATAGTGGAACAGACGGCGTCCGTCAGCATTGGGGAACAGGTCACCAGAGAACTGGATACCGATATCACGACCACCAGAGCTTTTCTCGCCAGTACGGTCTCCGAAACCTGACAGGTTGTTGATAACGTCTGCATAGCCACGCCAGCCCTGCGTAATGGGGTGGGTGGGGTTCTCATACGTGAAGGCGCGCTTGAACTGTCCGGCACGAATCTTGAACTCAGGATACTTGCGCCATTCTGCATAGAGGTCTACCAGCTGAACGGTGGGCTGACCAGGGCCTGTGGCGTTGGTACCCTGAATCTGGGCACGCCAGTCGAAGTCGCCAATCTTGCCATCAAGGATGAAACGGGCCAGACGCAGGTTGAAGGTGTTCGACTTGGCATCTTCCTGGTCAGTGCCTTGATACTGCAGCATGCCGTAACCGCTGAACTTGATGTTGTTTACCCACTGGGGTACTTCAATCGTGGTCTTCTCTTGTGCATTGGCGTTTAATGCTAATGCCATAAAGGCTAACATGAAGTAATTTTTCATAATACGTTGTATTTAAGTTATTTATCGTTTAATGAGTAATACTACATTTTCGACATGCGGCGTATGCGGGAACATGTCCACAGGTTGCACCTCAGCCACCTTGTACTGCTCGTCCATCAACTGTAAATCACGAGCCTGCGTAGCAGGATTACAGCTGACATAAACGATGCGTTCAGGTGCGGCATTGAGGATGGTCTTCACGACGTCGGGGTGCATACCTGCACGTGGTGGGTCCGTGATAATCACGTCTGGGCGCCCGTGCTCCTGAATGAACTCATCAGTCAGGATATCCTTCATGTCGCCAGCATAGAACAGCGTGTTCTCGATGCCGTTAATCTGTGAGTTAATTTTGGCGTCCTCAATAGCTTCAGGCACATACTCGATACCAATCACCTGCCTGGCTTTTTTTGCCACGAAATTAGCAATGGTGCCTGTGCCAGTATAGAGGTCGTAGACCAGCTCATTGCCAGTAAGGTTGGCGAATTCTCTGGCTACGGAGTACAGATGGTATGCCTGCTCGGTATTCGTCTGATAGAACGACTTCGGACCCACCTTGAATTTCAGGTCTTCCATCAGTTCGAAGATGTGGTCAGTGCCCTTGAACGTCAGTATCTCCTGATCGCCAATGGTATCGTTACATTTCTGATTGTCCAGATACATCAGTGACGTAATCTGTGGGAACGTGTCAGCAATATGCTGCAACAAGTCTTTAGCCTCTTTTTCACCACCTGTCTCGTCGTAGTGGAATTGGATGATAACCATCAATTCACCGCTGGCACTATTGCGGATAATGATATCCCTCAAGAGTCCTATCTGTGCACGCAGGTCGAAGAACGAGATGCCATGCGCTATGGCGTAGTCGCGAATGTCGTTACGTATCTGATTGTGCAGGTCGTCCATCAGCCAGCACTTTTCAATGGGCAGTATCTTGTCGAAGGCTCCTGTGATATGGAAGCCGATGGCGGGCGTGTCCTTTACCAGTGTTTCGTCCTTCAGTTGTTCGCTGGTCAGCCAGCGTTTATTAGCACAACCGAAGTCTAGCTTGTTGCGGTACTCCTGCGTCTTTACGCTACCCAGAATAGGACGGAACTCAGGCAACTCCACCTTGCCGATGCGATGTAGCTGGTCATACACCTGTTGCTGTTTGAACTTCAACTGCTCCGGGTAAGGCAGGTTCTGCCACTTACAACCTCCACACGCGCCAAAGTGCTGGCAGAAGGGGGTTGCGCGTACCCTACTATATTCTACGAAGCGCACCACTTCGCCTTCCGCAAAGGAGTGCTTCTTGCGTCTGATTTGTACGTCGCACACGTCGCCAGGCACACAGAAGGGTACGAAGACCACCAAGTCCTGC
>Ga0256404_1013376_pt1 | contig 10419 bp, 12 predicted proteins | sample RumenRJG_01DNA_FD_185990 | JGI IMG/M metagenome (GOLD analysis project Ga0256404, IMG submission 185990) | Bovine rumen microbial communities from Lethbridge, Alberta, Canada - RJG_01 | ecosystem: Host-associated > Mammals > Digestive system > Stomach > Rumen | place: Canada: Alberta | collected...
ATTTAATTCTTTTGAAAAACTATCTAGCTCTTTATTAATTCTATCTATTTTTGATAAGTCAATTGCAGAATATGTTGTATTTACACAATAGTTTTCTTCTTTTGATTCTATTTGGACCATATTACATAATGTTGTAATAGTATTTTTATAATTATCTATTTCTTTTGTAGCATAGTCAATTGCTTTATCTTTTTTTGTTATATCATTTATAAAGGACAAGGCCGATGCAAATTTAGAACCAACTGTTACTTCTTCACTTGCTACTAAATATTTACTATAATTTTTTAATAAATTGGCCATTTCAATTGTACTATTTAAACAAGTTCTAAAAGATATTACTTCTAGCTTATTTCTATTTTTAAAGGGGCTTAACTCAAAGGCTTCTTTTAATTCTGGTATTTTTAGATTATCGTTAAAGTGTAATTGGTCGTATTCATTTCCATCAACAGCTCCGCCATGGTTCCAAAATATTAAATCAAATTTTACTCTTTTGTATCTTTCAAATCCAAAATTTAAAAAGTATGAAAGTGTTTCTGCAGTTCCCATATTAGATAGATTTCTTGCCTCCACTTTTTGAAATCCATTTTCTTGTAATTCATAAATTGATGTTTCTAAGGTATTAACAAAAGAATTATTCCATGATTTCGCTCCTCCTGCCATTAATAATACTTTAGTTCCATTTTTACTAGTTTTTTCATAATCTATATCTAATAAATCTCTTGAAGCTAATCCACTTTTTGATTCTAAGTCTGAACCTACCATATAGATTAATATTACTCTTTTTTTATTTTGAGTAATGATTAAACCTACTCCAAATATAGTAGAAAATAATACAATGCATATTAATATAATTAAAATAGTATTAATAGATATTTTTTTCTTTTCTTTTTTAGGAGGGGATACTTGGCCTAGTTTCGCTCCACACTTCATACAAAAAGAATTATTATTGCCTTGATTTGTTCCACAATTGCTACAGTACATTCTAACCACTCCTATTATTTATTTTATTTTATCAAAAATAGTAAGCGGATACAAGTATTGATTATTTTTTGTGATAAGAAAAGGTCAATATTTAGATACTGACCTTTTTTATTGATTTTTCTTTGCAGATATAATGCTTTTAACTAATTGTAATCGATGAGCCACTCCAAGATGATTTACCTGTTTTTCATGCTCCATTTTTGTAATTATCTGCTTTTACCACTTATAGTTACATTTTCTAATACTAATGTCATTTTCTTAATACTTGAGTCATTTGCTAAGATCCCATATCCTTTTCTTGATGCAATCGTTGCATTTTTTACAGTGATTGATGCTTCATCTGGGTTTATATTATTTGCAATTTTTGTATTAATCATTACTTGATACTCAGGTCACTCCTCAGTGTTGCCTTGTCCTTCAAATAACAATTTTGTTATACATATTAATAAAAATATTTCAATACATTAAAATGTAACATTTTTGCTTAGAAATCACAAGTTTAATTAACAAAGGAATTTATTCAAAATAAAAAAATCATATTTTTAAGTCTTATGAGTTTCTTGCTTACTATTTTTCTTATTCTTGCTTCTGTTTTTACACAAAATCTTTTTATTTTTCTTATAATATATGAATTCTATAAGTAATTTTAAATTCATCATTTTGATAATACTTTTGTTTATTACTTATTATTATATCTTATTTAAATATAGATTTAATATAATGAAGTTTGTCTTTTTTAATATTATTAACTTTATCTATATCATTTTCAAATTCATATGTAAATGTATCATATACTCCTGTTTATTTGTTATACTCAGCAATCAATAAATGATTCTCTGTAAAAATATATAAGGTTTTTCCTTTCATTTCATCTTTTATTATAGATGTTCCTTTTTTAAGACTTATATTTATTGATGATACTTTTCCTTCTTTTATTAAGTTCATAATTCCTAAATCATCATTTTTTAATATTTCTCTTTTTGTTCTTGTGTAATAGTTTGTATCTAATAATGTTTTTTTTTAGTATATATCAAAAGAAAAATCAAATAATTCATCGCTGTATAAAGGTTTTTTAAACTCATCAACTGATACAGTCTTCTCTTCTTGTATATATGCATGCCTTATATTTAGTTTTTGTAATTGTTTAAAAGAAAAGTTAGTCTTTCCTAGTTCTTTCTTTCCTGTAATTGGAAGATTTAATATATCTATCTCTTTAATATAATCTACTGGCAAAAGCATTAAATAATCATCTTTTCTATATTCATCTAAATTTTCAACTTTGTCAAAAGTAGGACCTAAAGATTCTATTATTGGATAATTTTCATTACATTTTGTATATGTACAATATGTTTGAATGTTACCGTTTTCATCTTCTAAATATTTTATTGTTGCCTCTCTACATGTTGAATCTTTTCTTGTAATTGTAAATTCATGTGATAAGTTTTCTTCTTTATACTTTTCTTCAATATTTAAATAACTTACTTCTTCTCTTTTCTTTCTCCATATTTTATTTACAATTATGTTTCCATTTTTGATAGCTTCTAACATATTTTTGTCTCTTATTGGAATGTCCTCTGTATCTAAGTAATTAGGATTATTTATGATATAGTCTTCTGTAAATAATAATCTATTTGATTTTGTACTTCCTTTTATTTTGAATTCTATTAAATATTCATTCTCATCATTAGTTCTTATATCTTTTCCTAATTCTTCTATATTTAATTCTTTATAGTCTGTATAATCTATTTCTATTGTTAGATGAGGATTTGTTAATTCTTTATAACCTTTTAATCTATTCATATCATATATATATAAGGCTTTATATAACATTGTCAGTGACATGTAACCTGTTACATACTTTTAGATTAGTTCTTTTTTGCTTTTCATATTTATTTTCCCCATTCTATTTCCTACATAATATAATATATTTTCTGTTTTTTTCTATGATAAACTAAAAAAGAACATATTTTAGTTTATCTAGTTCATCTCCTGATGATTTTTTGTTTATTTCTTTTTTTTATTTGAATTGCTGATACTTCTTCTGAAATCTTTTTTTTATTCATTGAATCTCTACTATATATCATAGTACAATATGTACTTGTTTTTTCAATAGGCATACATACTAAATAAAAATGTTCTCTGACAATAGTTATTTTACAGTTTTCTAATTCATTTTCTTCTGGAATTTCTTTAACTGTTTCTCTAGAATAAAACTTTATTTTTAAATTTTTTATATTTGGATTTTCTAATATAGATTTTAATTCTTTATCATTACCATTTATATAATCTTGTTTTGTTGTTCTATATTGTAAGGGTTTATATGGATAAGATTTGTATACAAATTCTAATCTAATATATATATTTCTCATATTTTTTTCTTCTAGTAATTGAAGAAGTTCTTCTTTCGAAATTTCTTTTTCTATATCTATAATATAAAACTTACTGCTAATATTTTTTATTTCATCGTAAGTCATCTCAGTTGTATCTAAGTACTTAAGTTCTCCACTAGGCCGTATAACACTTTCTTGACTTAAAATAGAAGCATCATCATATTTACACTGGTCTTTATTTTCGCTGGCTGGTATTGTCTCTGAACATTCTTTCAATTTTGTATTATATTTTTTCCCAAGTAAATTCTTGTAATTTACTCTATAATAACATACTGCTTCTATATCACCAGTTGGATTCTTTATAAATATAATATTTCCTTCTATTTTATTTTTGCCTTTCGTTGTTATATGAAAATTATCATTTAAATTTTCTTCTAAGTATTCATTTTTTATATTAAAATTTTTAAGGTCATCACCATCTACCGATATATGGTGTACATAATGAATGCTCTTTATTTTTATTTCCCCATTTTCTATTGCTTCATATAAACTTTTACTTTGCCTGTTAAAACTAATATAAGATAAATAATCTCTTTGATTTAAAATATAATCGGAGTCTAATAATATTCTGTCTTCTTCACCTGTTTCTACTATTTCATATTCCAATAAAAATTTGGCATAATCCTTCTTTAGTAACTCTTTAAATTCTTTATATGATACTTCTTCATACTTCTTATAACTAATTCTATCTATATTTGTACTATCTGTAATTTCTTCAAATTCTCTTGGCCTATTTTCATAAGCAGTCACTCCAGCATTTGCTGCTATTGAACCTGCTAATAAAAATGGTATCATGCTAATACCAAACTTTATTTTTTTCATTATTACCATCCCCTTTTAAAATTCCTGTTTATTATATCACATTTCTCTTATTTTTTCAAGCTTTTCTATCACTAGTCTAGTGTATTATCATAGTTATAAATATTAAAGAATTTTTATATCTTTTATTTGTATAAGAGGAATAGTAATTGTTTTTAATATAATGGAATTGTTTACTATATCTATTTTCTTATAAATATCGGTTATTTTTTTTAGATTTTTTTCTTTTTTCGAATAATACATTATTTCAACTAATATATCTTTTTTTTCATATTCTAACAGAGTTTGTAAGCAACTGTTTATTTTTTCTTCTTCTAATTCACCTACTACTTTTTCTTGTTCTTTTCTTTTTTCTTTTTCTTCTATTAATTTTTCGTACCCAACTAATGCTTGGAATGGTGCAAATTGCGCAGAGCGAGAATAAATATCCATTTTAGGGTGATATTTTAATTCATAATGATTTAAATATAATATGTCTTCATATTCCATTATGCTTGATGACCTCCTATCTGTTTATTTCTTTCTAAGGTAGTTGCTCCTTCTTTTAAGTTCATTCCTTTTAGAAGAGAATTTTTTCCATATTTTTTTTGAATGTTATTTACTGCTATTTGAATCTTTTTTTCTGTTTTTTCTTTTTCGTAAGATATTTTTTTATTTTCTAAGTCTTTTTCTGAATCAAATAAATTTATTTGTTCTATTATTTTTTCCTTTATGTTTTTTTCTTCTTTTAAGGAACATAATGAAATATGAATTCTACGTACTGATAAGGAAGAGTCTACTATCTTATAAAAAAGAGTTAATAAAGAATTAGTTAATGTTATAGATGAAGAAGTATAATGATCTAGTCTTATTGTTCCATGGGCTGGTTTTGGTATTATTCTACCATAAAAGTCTACTACGAATTCTCCATCATAATTTGTATTATCTTGGTCATATCCTACTGATAAGACTATATGATTAGTAAGTAAATTTTTACGAACTAAGTCTAGTGATAATAATTCTATCATTTCTGTTATGACTATTTTAGTTTTAGCAAAGTTATAGGGTTCTTTTAATACTTGACTAGAAGAAAGACTATTGCTTTTAGGATGATAGTTTTTGATGTTTTTCATGGTACATGGCTCCCATCCCCAAGCATGATCTATTATTAATTCTGCTTGTACTCCAAAAAGTCGAAATAATTTATTTTCATTTTCGATGGAACATCTTGCAATATCTCCCATGGTATATAATCCATTCTTTTCTAGTCTTTTCGATATTCCTTTTCCTATTCTCCAAAAGTCAGTTAATGGTTTATGTTTCCATAACAATTTTCTATAAGTTATTTCATCTAACTCAGCAATTCTTACTCCATACTCATCGGCTTCTTTTTTTTTCGCAACAATGTCCATCGCAACTTTTGCTAAATATAGATTACTACCAATTCCTGCTGTTGCAGTAATTCCTGTGGTATAATAAACATCTTGAACCATCATTGTTACGAACTCTTCTGGGGCCTTTTTTTGTACTTTTAGATAAGGGGTAATATCGGCAAATATCTCATCTATTGAATAGACAAATATATCTTCTTTTGACAGGTATTTTAAGTATATTGAATATATCTCACTACTCCATTTTAAATAATCTGCCATTTTTGGAGGAGCAATGATAAAAGATAATTTTTTCTTAGGATATTTTTTTAATTCTATATCATTAAAACTTTCTCCTATAAAATTACTTCTTATTTTAGCTTTTCTTTCTCTATTAATATCATTTACTTTTTGTAAGACTTCGAATAGTCTTGCTCTTCCTGGTATTCCATATTGTTTTAGTGATGGACTTACCGCTAAACAAATAGTCTTTTCTGTTCTTGTTTTATCTGCTACTACTAAATTTGTTGTTAATGGATTTAGATTTCTTTTGCAACATTCTACAGATGCATAAAAGCTTTTTAAATCAATACAAATATATACATGTTCCATAATTATCCCTCTATGTAATATTATCATATTTTTTTCAAAAAAGAAACATCTGTTCGTGTTTTTTTGTTAAATAAATATTTCAATTTCTTGAAATATTTATTCTATATGTACTTTAATAAGTCTTTAAACTCTTGATAGCCAGAATCTGTATTTAGATGTCCTCCATCTTCTATTATTACTTGTTTATCGGCTATGGTATCAGCAAATTCTTTTTCTTTTTCATATTTTACGTATGGATCATTTTTAGTATAGAAACAGACAATATCTTTACAATATTTTTTTATATCTTTTAAGTTATTAAAATACATACTTTTATTAACTGCATCATATTCTTCATCTATTCCTAGATAATTATTAAAACCACACACAAATACTAGTCTTTTTACAGTAATTTTATTTTTCACTAGAAATTTGCAAATAAATATTGGCGCAATAGAATGGGCAAATATAATTGTGTTTTCATTTAATATGCCAAAGTCTACATAGCACTTTAATAGTTTTTCCCAATTCTTATACGTTTGGTAACCTACTCCTGTAGGAAAATCTGGGCTATAAACAATTTTTTCTTGACTTTCTAATTCTTTTCTTAAATAAGGAAACCAGTTTACAAATGGACTTCCAAAACTTCCATGTATTAATAAATAATTTGCCACTTTTATCACCTCAATATTATCTCTTCTAAGTCTATTGGTACAATAACATTATTGTTAAAGTACTTTTCACCTTCTTGTTCATATAATTCTTTTTTATTTTTATGAGAATCTTCTGTATGATATAAAATTAAATTTTTAATATTTAATGGTTTTAAGGTTTCACATACTTTTTTTACAGTAGCATGATGTTCTTTTACAATATCTGGATAACTATTATCATTATCTAAACAGAAAGCTTCATGCATAACATATTCTTTATTTTCTAGTCTTTTATATAGCTTAGGATTACAAGTTTCATCTCCTAAAAAAATAAGATTTTTATTATTATCTAGTTTTAAATCAAATCCATACAAAGAGTTTTCTTTGGCTAAACAATCAAAAAAAGTAATATTTAGCCCAGCAATATTATATTCTTTATCTTCTTCTAATATTATGAAAGTAAAATCATCATAAATCATTTTTTGAATAGTTTCTGGATAAAGAGATTTTATTAAGTTTTTAATTGCTTCATACACTTCTTTATTACTATAAACAGTAATTTTATGATGATTTAGGCAATTTAATTTAAATATCCAGCATAGTCCTAGTAAATGATCTGTATGGCAATGAGATATAAAAATATGATTAATATCATTTAAAGTGTAACCTGCCTCTTTTAAATTAGTCATTATTTTGATACTTCCTCCAGTATCTACTAGTAATCTTTCTTTTTTATTTTCTATTAAAAAACAAGTATTGTAATTTTTTTGAACAGAACCATGTCCTGTCCCTAACATGATTATCTTTTTCATAGTTTTTCCTTTCTATTATGTTTTTTTTATTACTTTTAGTTATTATAATATTCTTTTATATAAGATATTATATCACTATTATATTTTTCTACATTTGGGAGATTTAAGAGTTCTTCTAAAGTAAAGTATTCTCCATCTACTTTTTCTTTTACTTCATAAAAATAATGATGATAAGTTTTTATTTTTTTATTTGGAACAGAATACTTTTTGTCTACTTTATCAAATAAAATATTTACATTATCTGTTTGATAATAATCTTTTATTTTAGTTATATCATTTCCTTTAAAATTTGGGAATAAATACATATTCCATCTATTATCAAAATAATTAAGATATTTATCATCTTTCTTAATAATTATTATTGAGTGAACATTTTTCATAAAAACTCCTCTTAGTATATTTTTCTATTTAACCATAGTTATTTTATCATTTTTATATTTAATTGTTCTACTAATTGTTAAACCTTAATAAGTAACCATCTGGGTCTTGTATTAAAAATTCTTTATCATAATAGATTTTATCATCTACTCGATATTCGTGTACTTCTAAATCTAAATAAAAGTCTATCTTCTTCTTTTTTAGAGTATTATATAACATCTCTACATCAGAAATAGACATACTTATATTAATTCCTCTACCATAGGGATATTCTAATTTTCCTGTATTCCAATTATTATTATTTTCTTCTATCATTATTTGATTATTTTCTAATTCTAAAAAACAAAACTTATCTTCTTTTCTTTCATATTTTATTTTAAATCCTATTTTTAAATAAAAATCTTTACTTTTATTGATATTACTTACACTTAATTCTGGTATTAGGCTATTAAATTTCATTATTCATCATTTCCTATCATATATATTACAAACATTTTATTAAATTTTATAAAATAAATATCTTCTAACATATAAAATGGGCTAAGTCCTCCATCTGATCCACTTAATAAATTTAGTAAGTTACTATTCTCTTCTACTGTGTATATCTCTTCTACTTCGCCAATTCTTACTCTTGTCCAGTGTTCTACAGTATCTATTAAATCTTTATCATTACCAAGAAGAGTAATTAATAAATCATGATATGTGGTTTTTATTTTTTCTATATTTATTTCTTCTTTTATTTTGTAAAATTTTTTAAAATCTTCTAATGGGCTTTTTAAATCAAAACATAGAGCTGTCATATAAGATGGCCCCATATATTTTGAATAAGATGATGCCATCTCCACTACTCCTGAAAGATATGCAGTACTATATTTTAGATACATATTTTTATCCTCCTACTAAAATTATAACAAAAAAATGGAATTTGCTCCATTTATTTTTTTAATAGTTTTACTACTCCATTTGGAGATGTACTTTCAATATATAATTGTCCTTTTTTATGATTATTTCCTTCTAAGATGAAATCTATTGGATTATTCATTTTTTCTTTATATATTTGAAATAATTCTAACCATTCATTTGGAATTACTTCAAATGGTATTTCATATGAAAGTATGTTATTAATATTATTATCTTTACTCCCTTGTAAATATCTCATACAATTATGTGTTCCACTCCAAGATATATATGATGATGAAGTTTTCATTTTTAAATAATCATATGATAGATATAAATTATGACTATCATCTATTACTTTATTTGTTCCTTTTAGATTTATAAGTTTTGATGATAATAATATTTCTAAATAATCATTAAATTTTTCTGAATCAATTATACTTATTTTTGGTTTATATTCTTCTAGAGTACTAATATCATATAATAATTCATATTGATTATTATTTTTTATTATGTTGTATTGAGCATAGCAATTATATGTATTTTTTAGTAATCCAAGAATAGGATTAAGGGACTTTTTTACTATTAATTTTAAATTATTAGTATTACTATTATCTAATGAAATACTTCTAAAATCATAACTCTCACAGTCATCAACTTTAATTGTTTTTTTTAATTCTTCTAATAAATATCTATATTTATCATATTCTCCTTTTAATATATAAATCATTTCTCCGTATGTATAATTATTTTGCATATAAAAACACCTCATGCATATTTTAACACATTTGGTGTATTTATAAAACTATTTCTTTATTTTCTGTATTGAAGTTTTTAATTGTTCATCTTCTTGAATTAATTTTGGTAATTCATTATACTTACCAATTATTTTTTCATACAATTCTTCTCTTTTCTTTATTACATCCCCTAGCTCTTTTTCCTTTTCTTGGAGAAGTTTTTTATGATCAATTAGAATTTCTTTCGTTCTTTTATGATTGTTTAATCTCCCCTTTAGGTTATTACTATCATATTTATATTTGCTGGTTAAAATAAGAAGATCTATAATTCCAGCAAGGAGCAAGAAAATGGTTGGATAAAACAAGTGATCTTTTAAGTCAATATCTTTGTAGTTGTTTTCATCATATTCTTTTTTTTCAACTATATATACAGTTTCTTCTTTTCCAAATTCTTCAGGTTTTTCTGAAACATTCAATGTAATTGGTGAGGTTGATCTAGGATTATCAAGTAAATAGTCTATATAGTCTGTTAAGTCTTTGCAATCTTCATTTTCACTAAAAGTATATGTATATATGTATTTTCTATATGTTTTTGTAATAAAACTTTCCTCTTTCCATGGTTCTTCTTTTGTTATTTTTATAGAATTGCTTGCTTTTATTTCATATTCTGGCTCAGAAGTATTGTACTCTCCAGTTTCTGAGTTATATGTTGTTGTAGTGGTATAATACTTTCTTGATAAGTTTTTTTCTACTAGATGCGCTCCGGCACCTACTCCAAATACCAGTGCAACATTTATTCCATATATAGTCAA
>Ga0256404_1013377_pt1 | contig 10417 bp, 7 predicted proteins | sample RumenRJG_01DNA_FD_185990 | JGI IMG/M metagenome (GOLD analysis project Ga0256404, IMG submission 185990) | Bovine rumen microbial communities from Lethbridge, Alberta, Canada - RJG_01 | ecosystem: Host-associated > Mammals > Digestive system > Stomach > Rumen | place: Canada: Alberta | collected...
GAAAGGTTGTGTTCCTATGGCCCGGTTTCACGGTCACGGCGACAAGGTCGCTTATTTCTTCATCGCGGTCGGCGTCTATCTGCTCCTGCGGGCGTTCGCGGAGGCGAAGGTCTCGTCGCTCACGGTGGAGCTGCTCTACGTCTCGATCGCCATCTCTCTTTTGACGAGCAATGTTCCGCGCGTCGTCGATGTCCCGCTGCATCTCGCCTATCCGCTGCGCTGCGTCGAGCTCTTTTCATTCCTCCTCGCCGTCGCGGCGTTCTTCTTGCTCTGCGCGCGGCGGTTCCTGCTCTGAGACAGGACCGCCCAGAATCCGCGGCTCACGTCAGCGCCGCATGAGCGCCTCCCCCGGCGCCGCTTGCTATCGCGCGGCCATGCGCCCGCACGCAGACAAGGGGCTGTCGCACGAAAGAATTTCCCACCAAGCCGTCAGGAAACTCTCTCCTGACCAGGCAGCGTGGTGAAAATGCTTCGTGCGACAGCCCCTTTTTCATTCCGCGAGTTCTCTGAGGTAGCGCGCGAGCGCGTCCTGCCAGGCGGGCAGGCGCGAGAAGCCCGCGGCGTCGAGGCAGCGCTTGCTGAGGCGCGAGTTCTTCGGGCGCTTCGCGGGGGTAGGATAGGCGGTCGAGGGCACGGGGGTGACGGTGACCGCCCGCCCCGCCTGGCGGAAGATTTCCTTCGCGAAATCCGCCCAGGAGCAGACGCCTTCGTTCGTCGCGTGGTAGATGCCGTAGCGCTCGCTCTCGACCATATCTACGAGCAGGCGCGCGAGGTCGCGCGTGTAGGTCGGCGAGCCGATCTGGTCGTCGACGACGGTGAGCGTGTCGTGCGTCTCGGCGAGGCGCAGCATGGTCTTGATGAAGTTCTTGCCGTTCACGCCGAAGACCCAGGAGATGCGCACGATGAAATAGCGCGTGAGGAGCTCCTCGACGGCCTCCTCGCCCGCGAGCTTGGAGAGGCCGTAGGCGTTCTGCGGCCCCTTCGCGTCGTCCGGCTCGTAGAAGTCCTCTCCCGTGCCGGGGAATACGTAGTCGGTCGAGAGGTAGAGGAGCTTCGCGCCGATGTCGCGGCAGGCGGCGGCGATCTCGCGCGTCGCGCCGCCGTTGACGATCATGCAGGTCTCCTTTTCCGCCTCGGCGCGGTCGACGGCGGTGTAGGCGGCGCAGTGGATGACGGCGTCGGGACGCACCGCCTCGATCTGGGCGCGCAGCGCGGGGAAGTCCGTGAGCGGCATTTCCCTGCGCGTCGCGCCGACGGCCTCATGGCCGCGCGCCGCGAGCTCCTCCATGACGTCGTGGCCGAGCTGGCCGGTGATGCCTGTGACGAGTATCTTCATTTGCTGTCTTCCTTTCAGAAACCGCTGCTGCGGCTGCGTTGCTGCGAGCATCCGCACGGCGCGCTGACGGCAGGGCGCGCGCGGCAAACGCGCAGCGCCGAGAGAGCGCGCGGCGCCGCCTGCCCGGAAAGCGCCTCATTCCATGTGCGAGAGGTCGCGGAACTTCGTGAACTCTTTCTGGAAGAAGAGCTCGATGGTGCCGATGGGGCCGTTGCGGTGCTTCGCGATGATGACTTCCGTGATGTTCTTGCGCTCGGTCTCCTGGTCGTAGTAGTCCTCGCGGTAGAGGAACATGACGATGTCGGCGTCCTGCTCGAGGGAGCCGGACTCGCGGAGGTCGGAGAGCATCGGCTTTTTCACCGTGCGGCTCTCGACGCTGCGCGAGAGCTGGGAGAGCGCGACGACGGGGACGTCGAGCTCGCGCGCGAGGGCCTTGAGCGAGCGGGAGATCTCGGAGATCTCCTGCTGGCGGTTGTCGCTGCTGCTGCGTGCGCGGCCCTGCATGAGCTGCAGGTAGTCGATGACGATGAGGTCGAGGCCGTGCTCGGCCTTGAGGCGGCGGGCCTTCGAGCGCAGGTCCATGACGTTGATGCCCGCGGTGTCGTCGATGTAGATGGAGGCCTTGGAGACGCGGTCGGCCGTGTTGATGAGCCGATCCCAGTCCGCGTCCTCGAGCTGGCCCGTGCGCAGGCGCTGCGAGTCGATGCCGCCCTCGGAGCAGAGCATGCGCTGCACGAGCTGCTCCTTGCTCATCTCGAGGGAGAAAAAGGCGACGGTGTGGCCGTGCATGGCGGCATACGTCGCGATGTTGAGCGTGAAGGCGGTCTTGCCCATCGAAGGGCGCGCGGCGACGAGGATGAGGTCTGATTTCTGCAGGCCGCTCGTGTCGCGGTCGAGGTCGCGGAAGCCCGTGCTGATGCCTGTGAGGCCACCCTGGTTCTCGTAGAGCGTCTCGACGCGTCCGACGGTGTCGATGACGATGTTCCTGATGGGCTCGAAGGCGCCGCCCGTCTGATTCGCGGCGACGGCGAGGATCTTCTTCTCCGCGTCGTCCATGATGTCCTTGACGTCGTCGGTCGCCTCGTAGGCCGCACTCGCGATCTCTGTCGCGGCGTCGATGAGGTGGCGCAGCTCGGATTTCTCCTTGACGATCTGCGCGTGGTAGACGATGTTCGCCGCGGTCGGCACGTAGTTCGCGAGGGCCGTGATGAAGGAGATGCCGCCGACCTTCTCGAGCATTTCCTTTTTGCGCAGGGCCTCGGTGAGCGTCACGAGGTCGACGGCCTCGTTGTCGCCCGCGAGCTCGAGCATCGTCTCGAAGACGATGCGGTGCGCCTCGCGATAGAAGTCGTCCGGGCGCAGGAGTTCCTGCGCCTGGGTGATGGCTTCCTTCTTGATGAGCATGGCGCCGAGCACGGACTGCTCGGCTTCTATATTCTGCGGGGGAACCCGCTCGGGTAGTGGCATGATGTTCCTTCCTTCTTACTCACCCTACGCCTCCGGCGAAAAGATCAATGCGAAGGCCTCCTCCGCCGTTTTGACCGGGCGGATGTCGAGGCCGAGGAGGTCCTGCGGGATGTCTTTCCTGTTTTCCTCGGGGATGACCATGAGGCGGATGCCCGCCTGCTTCGCACCGTAGGCTTTCTCGAAGACGCCGCCGACGGGGCGCACGCGTCCCGCGAGCGAGATCTCGCCCGTGACGGCGACGTCCTGGCGGATCTTCCTGCCGGTGACGGCGGAGACGAGCGCCGCGAGGATGGCGGTGCCGGCGCTCGGGCCGTCGATGTTGCCGCCGCCGATGACGTTGATGTGGACGTCGTAGTCGTGGATGTCCTTGCCCGTGACTTTGCGCAGGACGGAGGCGGCGTTAAAGACCGAGTCCTTCGCCATCGAGCCGGCCGTCTCGTTGAAACGCACCGTGCCCTTGCCCTTTTCATGCGCGGGGAACGCGACGGCCTCGATCTCGATGACGGAGCCAAGGAAGCCCGCGACGCCGAGGCCGAAGATATGGCCCTGCTCCGCCGTCTGCTTCGCCTTTTTCGTGACGAACTGATAGAGGCGGCTGACCTGCGCGACCTCGTAGATGTCTTGCTTCTCCACGGTGAGCTGGACGGCGGCGAACGCCTCCGCCGCGGCCTGCTGCCGGTCCTCGCCGGCCTGCTCCGCCGCGCGCAGGGCCTCGCCGATGCGCACGTCCTCGCCGCTGCGCTCGAGCGCGAGCGAGTAGGCATCCGCGAGGATGTTGATGGCCTTGCGGCCCTCGATGGTGTACTCCGCGATGAGATCGGCGACGCCGTCCGCGAGCTCGACGTGGAGCTTCTCCGCCGCGTTGCCGATGATCTTCACGATGTGGGCGGGCGTGAGCGGCTCGAAGTAGATCTCCGCGCAGCGCGAGCGCAGCGCGGGATTGATGTGACCCGCGTCGCGCGTCGTCGCGCCGATGAGCACGAAGTCCGCGGGCGCGCCCTCCTCGAAGAGCTGCCGGATGTAGGGCGGCACCTTCGGGTCGGTCGGGTCGTAGTACGCCGAGTCGAAATAGGCGCGCTTGTCCTCGAGAACCTTGAGGAGCTTGTTCTGCAGCATCTCGTCCATCTCACCGATCTCGTCGATGAAGAGGATGCCGCCGTGCGCGTCCGTCACGAGACCGGGCTTCGGCTCGGGAACACCGTTGTCGGCGAGCGTCTTCTGCGCGCCCTGATAGATGGGGTCGTGCACGGAGCCGAGGAGCGGGTTCGTGATGTCGCGCGGGTCCCAGCGCAGCGTCGTGCCGTCCGTCTCGATGAAGGGCGCGTCCTCGCCGAACGGCGAGAGCGGCTTTTTCTTCGCGGCCTCGAGCACGAGGCGCGCCGCCGTCGTCTTGCCGACGCCCGGCGGGCCGTAGAGCAGCAGATGCTGCGGATAGGGGGACGAGAGCTTCGCCATGAGGGATTTCACCGCGCGCTCCTGGCCGACGATCTCGTCGAAGCTCTGCGGGCGCAAGAGCTCCATGACGGACTGCGTGAGATGGATCTTGTTCATGCGTTCGAGCTTCTCGCGCTTCTCCGCGTCCTGCGGCGACTCCGTCTCGCCCTTTTCCTCCTTGAGGACTTGCAGGCGGATGTCCTTGACGTAGTCCTGGTGCTCCTGCTCGAGCTTGTCGTTGACCTTTTTCTCGATGGAGTCCTCGACGTTCTTGCGCGCCATCTGCTCCGCGATGCGCTCGGAGAGCTCCGAGAGAATCTGCGGGATCTCGTCCTCGCGCGGAGCGGGGCCGAGCGTCGGGTTCTCGAGCAGGATGCGCTCGAGCGCGAGCACGCGGTCCGCGCGGCGCGGCGAGCGCATGAGCGTGAGCGCACCGAGCTTGCCGGCCTGCAGTACGAGGCGGTCGGAGCCCATCGTGTCGACGAGCACGGCGTAAAAGGCCGCGATCTCGCGGTCGAGCTCCGCCTCTACAGGGTCCATGCCCTCTGCCTGCGCTTCCTCCGGTTTCTCCGCCTGCGGCGCGTCCTCACCGGACGGCGCAAAAGACGAGGGCTGCCCCTCGCCTTTCTCCGTTGTCTTTTCCTGATGCAGTATGTCTAAAATATTTTTCCAAAAGCTCATAGTTATCCTTGCTGTCGTTCTTTCCTGAGGGGCATGCGCCCCTGCCGTGCCACACCTCTTCCACCGCTTCGCGGTTCCTTCTCCCAGGGCTGCCACTGGCAGGCCGCGCCTGAGGAGAAGGTTCCTGTGCGCCATCATCCGCGGCACGTGCCGGATAACGACGCATCACCAAGGGGACCGTATTTACTTCGCCGTGACCTTGACCTTGATGGTGCTCGTGACGGACGGGTGCACCTTGATGACGGCCTCGTAGAGGCCTTCGCCCGTGACCTCGCCCTTGATGGCGATCTTGCGCTTGTCGATGTCGATGCCCTGCTTTTTGAGCGCGGCCGCGACGTCTTTGCCCGTGACGGAGCCGAAGAGCTTGCCGCCCTCGCCGATCTGCACGGGGATCGTCACCTCGACCTTTTCGAGCTGCTTCGCCATGAGCTTCGCCTCGTCGGCCGCCATCGCGTCCTTGCGCTCCTTCGAGCCCTTTTTCGCGTTCGCGACGTTGAGGTTCTCCGCCGTCGCGAGGATGGCTGCCTTGCGCGGCAGCAGGAAATTGCGGCCGTAGCCCTCCGAGACCTCGACGATGTCGCCTTTCTGACCAAGTTTCTTAACGTCCTGCTGAAGTATCACTTTCATCTGAATCAAACTCCTCGATATAGTTTTTACTCTTCTCTATGGCCTCCGCGAGCACGTCCTCGACGCTGCGTCCCTTGAGCTGGGCGCCCGCGACGTTCTGATGGCCGCCGCCGCCGAAGGCCTCCATGATGACCTGCACGTTGAGCTCGCCCGTCGAGCGGGCCGAGATGCCGACCGTGTCCTCGCTGAGCGCGAAGACGACGATACTCATGCGCACGCCCTCGATGCGCAGCAGCGAGTCCGCCGTCTGCGCCGCGATGACCTGGGCGTTCGCGAGCGGCCCCGGGATCGACGTCCCGATGAGTCCGCCCGCGTAGAGCACGGAGTGCGCCTCCGCGCGCGCGAGCGCCACCGTCGTCTCGTAGTCCGAGCGGAAGAGGTGGCGCACGACGACGGGATCGGCGCCGCTCCTGCGCAGGTAGGCCGCCGCGTCGAACGTGCGCACGCCCGTCTGCACGGCGAAGTTCTTCGTATCGACGACGATGCCCGAGTAGAGCGCCGTCGCGACGAGGCGCGTGAGCTTCATATCGTCGCTGAAGTACATCAAAAGCTCCGTGACGAGCTCGCTCGTCGAGCTCGACGCAGGCTCGATGTAGACGAGCAGCGGGTTCTTGATGAAGCTCTCGCTGCGCCGGTGGTGGTCGATGACGACGACCTGCTGTACGCGCTCTAAAAGCGTCGGATCGGCGACGAGGTGCGGGATGTGCGTATCGACGACGAAGAGCGCGGGATTCAGTGCGTCGAGCGTCGTGACATCCTCCGCGTGGACGAAGAGGCCCTCGTACTCCTCCTTGCCCTTTAAGAGCTCCTCGAACTTGTCGATGCCCGCGTTCATCTCGGAGAGGATGATGTGCGTTTTCTTGCCGAGCGACCGCGCCATGAGCGCGACGCCCATCGCCGCGCCGAAGCTGTCGAAATCCTCATTGTGATGACCCATGACATAGACGGCGTCCGCGCCCTCCATGATCTCGCGCACGGCATGCGCGACGACGCGCGCCTTGACGCGCGTATGCTTCTCGACCGCCTTCGCGCGGCCGCCGAAGAACTGCGTCTTGCCGCCTAAAGCGACGGCCACCTGGTCGCCGCCGCGGCCGAGCGCGAGGTCGAGCCCCGCCTGCGCCTGGCGGCCAAGCTCCGCCATCGACTGCGCCTCCGCGACCGCGACGCCCATCGAGAGCGTCACGGGCAAACGGTTCGTGTTCTGGAGCTGGCGCACCTTGTCGAGCACGTCGAACTTCTCCGCCATCGCCTTGTCGAGCGCGCGGCGCTCGAGCACGGCGATGTAGAGGTCGTCGGACACGCGCCGCATGAAGCCGCCGAGATTCTTGAGCCAGTTGTCGAGCGCCTGGTTCACCGCGAGCAGGAGGCTCGTGCGCTCCGCCTCGGACTGACGCTGCATGACCTCATCGTAGTTGTCGATCTGGATGTAGCAGAGCACCGTGCGGCTCTCCTGATACTCCGTCTTGAGCCGCGCGACGCCCGTGACGTCCTCGACGAAGAGCACCATGTACTCCGGCTGGTGCACGGCGAACTTCACGGGGCGGTATTTCACCTGATAGTATTTGTCCTCATGGGCGAAGACATACTCGCCCTCCGTGCCCCAGACCGGCTCGAGGATGATGCTCGGCCAATAGTCCTTGAGGTCGGCGTCCTGCTCCGGGGCCGCGCCGAGGAACCCCTCCGCCTGGCTATTCGCCCACTGGATGCGGCCCTCCGCGTCGACGACGAAGATCGCCTGCGGCAGGCGCTCCATCGCGTAGTTCATGAGCTCGTTGACATTGGCGATGACGCTCTTGCAGTAGCGCTCGAACCGCCGCGAGCGGTCGAAGCAGCGCTCCTTCGCGAAGAGCGCGAGGCACACCCAGACAACGAACGCCGTGAGCGCGAGGAAGGAATTGTAGAACGAGAGCAGGCCGATGAGCAGCAGCATGATGAAAAGATGCAGCGTCAGGTCCACCCACGCCGAAAGATTGCGAGGCATCAGCTCACCTCCCGCCGGTCCTGCCGGCAAATCGCTTGCGATAATCAAAGAACATATCAATGAGCCCCGTAAATGCTACGATCTGGAGCAGCAGCCCGTTGAACAGCACGAAAACATAGATGAGGATGCGCACGCCCCTGCCCAGGCGGAAATGGCCGAGCAGCACCGAGAGGAGCGAAAGCCCCTGGATGCCGCCCGCGAGCATCGCCGCCATATTGGCGTTGAGCGCCGCCGTATAGACGGCCGGCAGCTCGCGCGTGCCGCCCCAATAGAGGCCGACGAGCGAAAAGCCGAAAAGATAGAGGAAGCCGACCGGCAGCCGCCATGCGCCGAACGGCGGCAGCTGCGGTGCCGCGCTCCCCAGGCGCCTGAGGATGCGCCCGCCGAGCAGGAAGAGCACGACGGTGTCGGAAAGCCCCATGATGAGCACGACGAGCGGCGCGAGCTTCCCGATCATCGTGAGCGCCGCCTCGATCTCGCCGCGCGACTGCGCGACCGCCGCGGCATCGAGCCCCATGTCCTCATACATCGAGAGCGTCGTCGAAAACGCCTGCGTGAGGCCGTCGAGCTGCGCCTGCCATGGGTCGATGCCCATGAGGAAAAAGAGCAGCAGGAACGCGAGAAGCTTGCTCGCAACGGACGCCGCGAGCCCGGCGAGGAATGTGCGCACGCCGCTCCAGCCGCGGCCGATGCCCCAGCCGAGCACAAGCCCGACGGGCGCGAACGCCACGCACATGCGCAGCGCCAGAAGCGGCCCCGCAAAGAGCGACAGCACCGCGGACGCGGCCACCGCCGCCGCCACGCTAAGCCGCACGCCCTGACGCACTACGAGCACGAGCAGCGGCAGCGCCCAGAGGAACACGGCGACGACGCCGAGAACAGGCAGAAATAGCGCCATGAGCCCCAGAACGACAGAAAGAGCGGCGAGGATGCCGCTCTCCGTCAACGGGGTCAATCGATGGGAAATCATGTCTTCACCCTTTCCGTAATCGAAACCATGCCCTATTATAGCAGAAAGTATCTCCGCTGTCTTGAAAGCAGGTACTAGGGAAAAGGATTCTAAGAAACCGCTGCCTGCAACCGCGATGCCTCAGAGCATCGCCATTTTCTTGAATGCATCTTCCGACACGCCAAGTTCCGCGGCTGCGGCCGAGATGCTGATGAGCCCTTTTTTCACCAGCGAACGAAGCGTCGAGATTGTGGCTTCCGCTTTACCCTCTGCTTTGCCCTCCGCTTTGCCCTCCGCTTTGCCGCGGCGCAGGAGCCTTTCGCTGTAAAGTTCCAATACTCTTCCACCCATGGTCGTATGCACTCCTTTCTTTGCCTGACGGTAATCTCTCAGAATATAGTCCGTGATGCGGACGATGAGCCTCGTGAGATCTCCGTAGCGAGCCTCATGGTCTTCCGCACTCAATACCTCGTTGAGCGTCTCCCCTTTACCAATCATTGTGATACAATTTAACGATGCACCCCCTATACTCGATTAACGATGAACCCCCTTGCACCCCCCTGCCTATCGTTAAACGAGTATCACTCGGAAGCCGCACGGGACAAGGCTTTGAGAAAAAGAGAAGGGGGTGCAAATGCACCCCCTCGGTCGGGATTTTGCACCCCCTTTGCTAATATTATGGGTGTGGGAAGTTTGAGTATCTTATCCTCTGCGTTTACCGTTCCTGTGACTGACAGCCAGCAGGATACTGCCACAGTCAGTAATGATGCCTATCCCTTTTTTTCTTCATTAATTTTATCCCCCTTCAATTACCAAACCTTTCTCAGCATGACCGAGGCAGAAACATCCTTGTCGTGGCTGCCCTTTTGCAGCTGAAGATCGCCGCCAAGAATCCAGCCCTTGGCAAATTCGTTTTCACCGCCGAACGACAGGACGAAATGCGTCTTGTCCTGATTATTTTTCATCGTATAGACCTGATTCCCGTCGCCCTCATAGCTGAAACTCAGTTCGGGATTCGCTCCTGTGAACGCATGCTTGACGCCAAGCCTTGCCGCATAATGACCGCACGAAAATTGCCGCTTGAACTCCACGCCAAGCTGTCCGGCAAAATAATTGTTCCGCTTTGCTCTCATCTGCCGGTCAAAAATCCCCGCTCCCGTTTCTGCATACGAATTTTGCTTCATCGTGGAATACTGCAGATTGATGAACGGCGAAACATGCCAGATTTTATTCGGCTGCAGATTGTGCTTGTACTCGCCGCCGATCTCAAAAATATTGGAATCGTATTTTGCATCCGTCGCAAGCCCGATCGCAGAAAGATTTCCGCGCAGCTTGTTCCGGATTTTCCCGCCGTCGATGTAAATGAATGCATCATCGGCATTTCTGTGATAGCCGCCGTAAACGCCAAAGCGTGTGTCATAGATATTGCCGCTGGAATTCCTCGCTCCCATGCCCGTCGCATCATAGCTGACAAAAAATCCTGCGCGCCAGTTTTCGCTGACCGCCCTGTCATAGCCGCCGCTGATTGCCTGTCCGTGATAGTTCGCGCCGCCTTTCAGCTCGCCCCAGTTCTTCGTGAATTTGACCCAGAAATTGTTATCGACCGGCGCGGGAAGTTCCGCCTTCGTCGGCATTGTCAAATGATTTTCGTCATCACTGTCGGAAAGATGGTTCACAGGCATATTCAAATCAACGTTGAAATCCTGCATGGAAAAAGCGGTTGCCAGCCGGTCGGAAATCACGCGATTGGCAACGGTGCTTGTTTGCGCCGCGCTCATCATCTGCGCTGCATCCGAATTGCCGATTTGGTCGAGTGCCTGACGGGCGTTCTCTGCGTCCAGATTGTAAACCGTCCGCAATTCAGCTTTCCGGTCATCGCCTTGCAATGCTGCATACATATTGCTCACGGCATTGTACGTTTGGGCTTGCTCGGCAGTTAATG
>Ga0256404_1013379_pt1 | contig 10412 bp, 20 predicted proteins | sample RumenRJG_01DNA_FD_185990 | JGI IMG/M metagenome (GOLD analysis project Ga0256404, IMG submission 185990) | Bovine rumen microbial communities from Lethbridge, Alberta, Canada - RJG_01 | ecosystem: Host-associated > Mammals > Digestive system > Stomach > Rumen | place: Canada: Alberta | collected...
GATGAGAATCGTGTTCTCATAATGTGCCGTGAGCGAGTGATCCGCCGAAACCACGGTCCAGCCGTCCTTCAGAATTTCCACATGCCAGTCGCCGGCACAGACCATCGGCTCAACGCAGATCGTCATGCCCTTCACCAGCCGCGGATTCGGGTGTCCACGCTCCGGACGGTAGTTCGGCACCTCGGGCGCCTCATGCATTCCCCGTCCGATGCCGTGACCGACAAAATCACGTACCACGGAAAACCCTTGACTTTCGACATAGTCCTGTACCGCGGCGCTGATGTCGTTGATGCGGTAGCCAACCTTGGCAAACTTGATTCCTTCAAAGAAAGCCTGCCGTGTCGCTTCGATCAGTCTCTTTGCTTCCTCGCTGACCTCTCCGACCGCCCAGGTTCCGGCGCAGTCGCCGACGAAGCCGCGGTAGGTTGCGCAGAGGTCAATGGAAACAATGTCGCCGTTTCGAACGATCCGTCTCCCCGGAATCCCGTGGATTACTTCATCGTTCACCGAAACACAGGCCGCCGCCGGAAATCCTTCATAGCCAAGACAGCTCGGTTTCGCGCCGTTTTTCACGATGTACTCGTGTACGGCCTTGTTGATCTGCCTGGTCGTCAGTCCGTCCCTGATCGCCTGTCTCCCCGCGGACCGTGCGCCGGCCGCGATTTTCGCGGCCTGACGCATGATCTCGATTTCCCGGGGTGATTTAATATAGATGCTTTCCGACATTTCAGATTCCAAGAGCTTCCCGGATGGCTTCCGTGGTCGCTTCGATGGAGGGACGGTTGTCAACCTTGACGAGCTTCTGGCGGGCTTCATAGAAGGCCTTCAGCGGCTCGGTCTCCTTGTGATAGGTCACAAGACGCGCCTTTACGGTTTCCGGTGCATCGTCTTTACGAACGGTAAGGGCTGCGCCGCAGTTGTCGCAGATTCCTTCCGTCTTCGGCGGATTGTTCACCACGTGATACGTACCGCCGCAGGCCGGGCACGTCCGGCGTCCGGACATGCGCTCGACAATCACTTCGTCGTCCACTTCAATGGAGAGGGCCGTATCCAGGTCGATGCCCATAGCCTCCATGGCTTCCGCCTGGGGGATCGTCCGGGGCACGCCGTCAAGGATGTATCCGTTTGCGCAGTCACGTTCAGCCAGGCGTTCCCGGATGATGCCGATGATCACGGCATCGGGGACCAGCTGCCCCGCTTCGATATAGGACTTGGCCTCCAGGCCCACGGGCGTGCCGTTTTTGATGGCCGCCCGCAGGATGTTTCCGGTGGAGATGGTCGGGACGTTCAGAAGCTTCGAAAGGATCTCTGCCTGGGTGCCTTTGCCGGCGCCCGGCGCTCCGAGAAGAATCAGTTTCATGACTTCATCCTCCGCGGATTAATCCAGGAAGCCCTTGTAGTTGCGCATCATCATCTGAGCTTCCAGCGCACGCACGGTTTCCAGCGCGACGCCGACGGCGATGATAATCGAGGTTCCGCCGAGGCTCAGCCCGGTGAGTGCTTCCGCGTTGGAGAAGTGCGAGACCAGAATCGGCACGCAGGCGATGATGCCCAGATAGATCGCGCCGAAAAGGGTGATCTTGTTCAGAACACGCTGGATGAACTCGCTGGTCGGCTTGCCGGGACGGAAGCCCGGAATGTAACCGCCGTTCTTCTTCAGGTTGTTGGCAACCTCAATGGGGTTGAACTGAATGGTGGAATAGAAGTATGCGAAGAACAGGATCAACAGGAAGTAGATCACTGCATAGGTGATGGAGGTCGAGTCAAACAGCTTCATAAACCAGCCGTCGGACTTGGCGCCGGTCATGGCCGCGATCGTCGCGGGGAGCATCGCGATGCTCTGTGCGAAGATGATGGGCATAACGCCGGACATGTTGACCTTCATCGGGAGATAGGTGCTCTGGCCGCCGTACATCTTCCGGCCGACAACGCGCTTGGCGTACTGCACCGGGATGCGGCGCTCGGCATCGTTGACAAACACGATCAGAACGATCAGTGCCAGGGCGCCGAGGAAGACCAGAAGCGCCGCCCACCACTTCAGGGAGCCGTTCATGACGTTCTGGATGGAAGTCACGATGCTCCGCGGGAGGCGGGAGACGATGCTCGCAAACAGGATCATGGAGATTCCGTTTCCGATACCGAATTCGGTAATCTGCTCACCGAGCCACATGATCAGCGCGGAGCCGGAGGTGAAGGTCAGGACCACGACGATGGCGACCCAGACGTTCTTTTCCGTGCCGGCGGCCAGAAGGCCGTTGTTGCGCATCAGCATGTAGTAGGCAAAGCCCATGAGAAGGCCGATGCCGACGGTGGCATAGCGGGTGATGGAAGCAATCTTTTTGCGTCCTTCTTCGCCCTCTTCCTTGCTCATCCGCTCGAGAGCGGGGATGGCAATGCAGAGAAGCTGAATAATGATGCTTGCGTTGATGTAGGGCTGGATGCTCAGGGCGAAGATCGTCGCCGTGGAGAACGCGCCGCCGGACATGACGTTATACAGGCCCAGGACCGTGTTCTGCAGCTGCTGGAAGTAATACTGAAGTGCCGTAACATTGACAAACGGTACCGGGACCGCGTTGCCGAGTCTGTAAAGAAGGATGATCAGGATCGTGAAGAGGATCTTCTTGCGCAGTTCCTCGATCTTCCACGCATTTTTCAGCGTCTCAAGCACTTAGACCACCTCTGCCTTTCCGCCGGCCGCTTCGATCTTTTCTTTCGCGGTTGCGGAGAAAGCAGCAGCCTTTACCGTGAGCTTCCTGGTGAGTTCACCCTCGCCCAGGAACTTGACACCGTATCTGCACTTGGAAAGGATCCCCTTGGTGAGGAGAGCCTGTGCATCGACGACGTCGCCGTCTTCAAACTGCTCCAGTACGGAGACATTCACTGCCTCCAGGGGCTTTGCAAAGATATTGTTGAAGCCGCGCTTCGGGATGCGGCGTGCCAGAGGCATCTGGCCGCCTTCGAATCCGACACGGACTCCGCCGCCGCTGCGGGCCTTCTGACCCTTGTGGCCGCGGCCTGCGGTCTTGCCGTTACCGGTGGCGTGACCTCTGCCCTTGCGCTTGTCCACATGGGTGGAGCCGGGCATGGGAGAAAGTTCATGAATTTGCATATCTGCGCCCTCCTTATTCTTCGGTAACCTTCAGCAGATAGCCGATCTTGGCAATCTTGCCGCGGGTCTGGGGATTGTCGGGCTGAACGGTCTCGTTGCCGATCTTGTGCAGACCGAGGGACTGTGCCGTTGCGACATGGCTGTCAAGGCGTCCGTTGAGGCTCTTGACCAGCTTGATTCTCAGATTCGCCATTCTCCTGTCCCCCTTAACCCTGAACTTCTTCCGGGTTCTTGCCTCTGACGGCGGCGACCTGGGTCGCGTCGCGCAGGGACTTCAGACCCTCCATCGTGGCTGCGACAACGTTCGCGGGGTTGTTGGTGCGCAGGCACTTGGTACGGATGTTTTTGATTCCGGCTGCTTCCACAACCGCACGGACCGCGCCGCCGGCGATAACGCCGGTGCCTTCGGGTGCGGGCTTGAGCAGCACGCGGCCGGCGCCGAAGCAGCCGAGCACTTCGTGAGGAATGGTGGTTCCGCTGAGCGTGATGGTTACGATGTTCTTCTTGGCATCCTCGAGGCCCTTGCGGATTGCCTCGGAGACTTCACTCGCCTTGCCCATGCCGAAGCCGACGCGGCCCTTGCCGTCGCCGACAACGCAGAGTGCGGAGAACTTCGCGACACGGCCGCCCTTGACGGTCTTGCTGACGCGGTTGAGGGAAACTACCTTTTCAATAAATTCGGAGGGAGCCTCTTCTCTGTTGCGGCGCTCTCTTCTGTCATTGTTGTAAGCCATTCTTTTTTCCCCCTTCCTCAGAACTTCAGACCGGCTTCACGCGCACCCTCGGCCAGAGCCTGGACACGACCGTGATAGATATAGCCGCCGCGGTCGAAAACGACCTCTTCGATGCCCTTCTGCAGGGCACGCTCTGCGACCAGAGCACCGATCTTCTTTGCCGCCTCGATGTTGCTTCCGTTGCCTTCAAAGCCCTTTTCCACCGTGGAGGCGGAGACCAGGGTGTTGCCGGCGACGTCGTCGATCACCTGGGCGTAGATGTGGTTCTCGCTGCGGAATACGCTGAGACGGGGTCTCTCGGCCGTGCCGGAGATCTTGCCGCGTACTCTCGCGTGACGCTTCATGCGCTGTGCGCGCGTATTGGGTCTCTTAATCATTCAGGCACACCTCTCTTTACTTCGCACCGGTCTTGCCTTCTTTGCGGCGGACAACTTCGTAGTCGTACTTGATGCCCTTGCCCTTATAAGGCTCGGGAGGTCTCTTACCACGAACTTCTGCTGCAAACTGGCCGACCTTCTGCTTGTCGATTCCCTTGATGGTGATGTGGTTGGCATCGGGAACATCGATCTGGATGTCGTCCGTCTCCGGAACAGTGACCTGATGGGAATAACCCAGGTTCATGACCAGATTCTTGCCTTCCTTCGCCGCACGGTAACCGACGCCGTTGATCTCGAGCTTCTTCTCGAAGCCGTGGGTCACGCCGACAACCATGTTGTCGATCAGCGTTCTGGTCAGACCGTGGAGGGAACGGTTTTCCTTCGAATCGTCGGGGCGCTTCACATGGAGGACGCCTGCGTCGATTTCAACCTTCATCTGGGGAACGAGGTCGCGCTCGAGGGTGCCTTTCGGTCCCTTGACCGTAATGTGGTTGTGCTCGTCAACCTTGACTTCAACACCGGCCGGTACGGTAATGGGTGCTCTACCGATTCTGGACATTCTGCTACCTCCTTACCATACGAACGCAAGGACTTCGCCGCCGACATGCTGCTTGCGAGCTTCCTTGTCGGTCATGACGCCCTTGGATGTTGAAATGATGGCAATTCCGAGACCCTTGAGGACTCTGGGCAGCTCGTCGGCGCCGGCATACACGCGCAGGCCGGGCTTGGAGACACGGCGGAGACCCTGGATGGCCTTTTCCTTACCGGGGAGATACTTGAGAGTAATGCGAATGACGCCCTGGGTGCCATCATCGAGAACCTGATAGCTCTTGATGTAGCCTTCGTTCAGAAGAATCTCCGCAATGGACTTCTTCATCTTCGAAGCCGGGACGTCGACGGTTTCATGCTTCGCGGTACCGGCGTTGCGGATACGGGTCAGCATGTCTGCAATGGGATCTGTGATTTGCATGGTTTATCCTCCTGTTTAGAGTTACCGTCGGCTCTGCCGATCGGTTTCGGCGTTGAGGTTCCGAGCCAATGCTTGATTGGTCACGGCCTTTCAACATCCTTTATTTATTCGGTGGGAGGGATCAGCTCCCACCGGATAAAACATGAATTAAAAACTGGCCTTGCGGACTCCGGGGATCTGACCCTTGTAAGCCAGTTCACGGAAGCAGATACGGCAGATGCCGTAGTTGCGCAGGTAAGCGTGCGGACGGCCGCAGATCTTGCAGCGGTTGTACTTGCGGGTCGAGAACTTCGCCTCGCGCTGCTGCTTGAGAATCATGGATTTCTTTGCCATTGTCGCTTCCTCCTTAGCTCACAAACGGGGCGCCCATGAGCCGCAGAAGCTCACGTGCCTCTTCGTCGGTCTGAGCGGTGGTGGTGATTGCAATGTTCATACCGCGCAGCTTCTCGATCTTGTCGTACTCGATCTCGGGGAAGATGATCTGTTCCTTGAGGCCGAGGCTGTAGTTGCCGCGTCCGTCAAACGCGTCGGCGGAAATACCGCGGAAGTCACGCACACGGGGCAGCGCCACGTTGAGCAGACGATCCAGGAACTCCCACATGCGGTCCTGGCGCAGGGTGACCTTGACGCCGACCTTCATGCCTTCACGCAGCTTGAAGTTTGCAACGGACTTCTTTGCCGTGGTGGCAACCGCATGCTGACCGGTGATCGCGGAAATGTCCTTGATGACCGCGTCCAGAGCCTTGGCATTGTCCTTGCAGTCGCCGCAGCCGACAGAGACAACGATCTTGTCGATCTTGGGGATCTGCATCACGGACTTGTACTGAAATTTCTCCATCAGAGCAGGAGCAACTTCATTAAGATACTTTTCTTTCATTCTGGTCATAATTCAGTTTCTCCTTTCTCTCAGATTTCTGCGCCGCACTTCTTGCAGACGCGGGTCTTCTTGCCGTTCTCGACCTTGAAGCCGACACGGGTGGCCTTGCCGCACTTCGGGCAGACCAGCTGAACCTTGGAGACGTAGATCGGGGTCTCGACCTTGATGATGCCGCCCTCTTCGCCCTGCTTGCGGGGCTTCTGATGCTTGGTGGCAACGTTCACGCCTTCGACAACGACCTTCGCGCCCTTCGGGTCGGCAATGAGGACCTTCCCCTGCTTGCCCTTGTCCTTACCGGACAGAACGACTACTTTATCGTCTTTCTTAATCTTCATTCTCTATGCCCTCCATCAGATCACTTCGGGAGCCAGGGACAGGATCTTCATGTATTCCTTGTCACGCAGCTCACGGGCAACGGGTCCAAAGATACGGGTTCCGCGGGGGTTCTTATCACCGGTGTTGATGAGAACGGCAGCGTTTTCATCAAAGCGGACGTAGGTTCCGTCTGCGCGGCGGACCGGCTTCACGGTGCGGACGACAACCGCCTTCACGACGTCGCCCTTCTTCACCGAGCCGCCCGGTGCAGCCTTGCGCACGGAGCAGACGATGACATCGCCGATGCTCGCGTACTTACGCTTGGAGCCGCCCAGAACGCGGATGCACTTGAGTTCTTTGGCGCCGGTATTGTCGGCGACCTTCAGATAAGTTTCCTGCTGTACCATTCTGGCGCCTCCTTACTTAGCCTTCTCTACGATTTCGACCACACGCCATCTCTTGTCATGGGACAGAGGACGGGTCTCCATCACGCGGACGATATCGCCGACGCCGCACTCGTTGTTCTCGTCGTGCGCTTTCAGGCGGTAGGTCCGGCCGATAATCTTCTTATAGGTCTTGTGAGCGACGCGGTCTTCCACGATCACAACGACCGTCTTATCCATCTTGTCAGAAACGACCTTACCGACGCGGGTCTTACGGGAAGTAGTTCTTTCAGTATTCATAATTCCTTACCTCCTCAGTTCTGCTTCTCGCGCAGCACGGTCTTCACACGCGCGATGTCGCGGCGGGTAGCGGAAATCCGTGTGGGATTGTCAAGATGATTGGTGGCGTGCTGCATGCGGAGCATGAACAGATCCTTCTTCAGGTCGACGAGCGTCTTTTCGAGCTCTTCCACGGACTTGGAACGGATTTCATTAACCTTCATCATCTTCACCACCATTCTCAGTCTCTGCCTCTTTGGCGACGATCTTCGTCTTGATGGGCAGCTTGTGGCTGGCCAGACGCAGCGCCTCGCGTGCGATCTCTTCGGGAACACCCGCGATCTCGAACATGACTCTGCCGGGCTTCACAACGGCGACCCAGTACTCGGGTGCGCCCTTACCGGAACCCATACGGGTCTCTGCGGGCTTCGCAGTGACCGGCTTATCCGGGAAGATCTTGATCCAGACCTGGCCGCCGCGCTTGGTGTAACGCGTCATGGCGATACGGGCAGCTTCAATCTGGTTGGAGGTAATCCAGCCGGGCTCCTGAGCGGAGAGGCCGAACTCACCGTAGGTGACCTTGTTGCCGCGGGAGGCTTTGCCCTTCATACGGCCGCGCTGCACTCTGCGGTATTTTACTCTCTTAGGCATTAACATTAGTTGTTGCCTCCTTCCTTAGCCGGGGCAGCCGGACGCGGCCCGCGGTTGTAACCGCCCTGGCCTGCGGGTCTGCTGCCGTAGCCCTGACGGCGCTCGCCGCCCTGGCCCTGACCGCGGTTGTCACGGTTGTAACCGCCCTGACGGCGGTCACCGCCGCGGCGGTCGTCACGACGTCTGCGCTCACCCTGCGGCTTGGAAAGGTCCATCGTACGCGGAGTGGTGCGCAGGGTCTGGGAAAGGACCTCGCCTTTGTAGATCCAGACCTTGACACCGATGCGTCCGTAGGTCGTGTTCGCCTCGGCAAAGCCGTAGTCGATGTCGGCACGGATGGTCTGCAGAGGAATGGTACCCTCGTGGTAGCACTCGCTTCTGGCGATTTCGGCGCCGCCCAGACGGCCGCCGCACTTGACCTTGATGCCGCGGGCGCCCATTCTCATGGCGCGGCCCATGGCGTTCTTCATCGCACGGCGGAAGCCGATGCGCTTCTCAAGCTGCTGCGCGATGTTCTCGGCAACCAGCTGAGCGTTCGTGTCGGGCGTGCGGACCTCGACGATGGAGAGAGCCACCGGCTTGCCGATGAGCTTTTCCACTTCCTGGCGCAGACGCTCGATCTCCTGGCCGCCCTTGCCGATCACGACGCCGGGTCTGGCGCAGTGAATGTAGACGCGGACCTTGGAGGAATCGCGCTCGATCTCAATGGTGGGGACGCCGGCGGAATAGAGGGCCTTCTTGAGATACTCACGAATCTTGTAGTCTTCAACGATCAGATCGCCGACCTTTTCTTCTCTGGCGTACCATCTGGAATCCCAGTCTTTAATAACGCCGACGCGCAGGCCGTGCGGATTTACTTTCTGTCCCATAATTCTGCCTCCTTCCCTCAGTCTCTCTCAGCCACGGCGATCATGATGTGGCTGGTGCGTTTGTTGATACGATACATACGGCCCTGTGCACGGGGCATGCCGCGCTTCAGGATCGGGCCGGCGCCGACATAGGTCTCGGCGACGTAGAGCTTTTCAGGATCCATCTCGAAGTTGTTCTCGGCGTTGGCCATCGCACTCTTCAGGACCTTGACCATCAGCTCGCAGCCGGCTTTCGGCGTGTTCTGCATCATGGCCATCGCAACCTTCGCGTCCTTGCCGCGAATCATGTTGCAGACGATCTCGACCTTACGGGGAGAAATGCGTGCGTATTTGTGCTCCGCACGGGCAATCTTTTTCTCGTCCATTGCTTCTCCTCCTTACTTACCGGTCTTGCTTCCGGCGTGTCCGCGGAAGGTACGGGTCGGGGCAAACTCACCAAGCTTGTGTCCGACCATATCCTCGGTGACATACACGGGAACATGACGGCGGCCGTCGTGAACGGCGATCGTGTGTCCGACGAAGGACGGGAAAATGGTAGAGGCGCGGGACCAGGTCTTGATGACCTGCTTGTTTCCGCTCTGGTTCATCTGGTCGACCTTCTTCAGCAGCTCGGGAGCGGCAAAGGGGCCTTTCTTGATACTTCTGCTCATTTCGTTTTCCCTCCTTACTTCGCGTTGCGGCGCTTGACGATGAACTTATCGGTGCGGTTCTTCGTCTTGCGGGTCTTGTAACCGAGCGCGGGCTTACCCCAGGGAGTTACAGGGCCGGGACGGCCGACCGGGGACTTGCCTTCGCCACCGCCGTGGGGGTGGTCAACCGGGTTCATGACAGAACCGCGGACCGTCGGGCGGACGCCCATGTGACGTTTGCGTCCGGCCTTGCCGATGTGGACATTGGCGTGGTCGATGTTGCCGACCTGGCCGATGGTCGCCATGCACTCAAGGCGAACCTTGCGCATCTCACCGGAGGGCAGACGGACGGTCGCCATGCCGCCTTCCTTGGCCATCAGCTGCGCGGCGACGCCGGCGCTGCGGACGAGCTGGGCGCCCTTGCCGGGGTAGAGCTCGATGTTGTGGATGACGGTACCGACAGGGATGTTGGCCAGAGGCAGGGTGTTGCCGGCCTTGATGTCGGCGTTGGCGGAGGACACGATGGTGTCGCCCGGGTTCAGGCCGACAGGGGCGAGGATGTAGCGGCGCTCGCCGTCTTCATACTCGCAGAGCGCGATGAATGCGCTGCGGTTCGGGTCATACTCAAGGCGGAGAACCTTCGCGGCGACGTCGAGCTTGTTGCGCTTGAAGTCGATCACGCGGTACTTCTGCCGGTTGCCGCCGCCCTGGTGGCGGACGGTGATGCGGCCGTAGCTGTTGCGGCCGGAATGCTTCTTCAGTACCTCAAGCAGGGACTTTTCCGGCTTTGCATGCTTGTCAACGCCGTCAAATCCGGAGACGGTCATCTGTCTCCTGGCCGGGGTAGTAGGTCTGTAGGTTTTAATCGACATGTCTGTACCCCCTTATGCCATGCCTTCGAAGAGCTCGATGTTCTTCGAATCCGCGCTGAGCTTTACAACAGCTTTCTTCCAGGAAGCCTGACGGCCCATGGGATAGGCGCCGTTGCGCTTCATCTTGCCGGTGACGTTCTCGGTGGTTACCTTGATGACCGTCACGTCGAAGATTTCCTCGATCGCCTTCTTGATCTCGATCTTGTTGGCGTCCTTGGCGACTTCAAAGGCATACTTCTTAATGTCAAGATCTTCCATGGACTGTTCGGTGATAATCGGGCGAATGATCACATCATATGCGGTTTTCATCAGGCGAACACCTCCTCAATCTTGGCGAGCGCGGCCTT
>Ga0256404_1013380_pt1 | contig 10412 bp, 10 predicted proteins | sample RumenRJG_01DNA_FD_185990 | JGI IMG/M metagenome (GOLD analysis project Ga0256404, IMG submission 185990) | Bovine rumen microbial communities from Lethbridge, Alberta, Canada - RJG_01 | ecosystem: Host-associated > Mammals > Digestive system > Stomach > Rumen | place: Canada: Alberta | collected...
GTAAGAGTGATAATGCTTCTGACCGTCGGCTCCAGTTTGGATTCTTGTCTGGACCTTGATATACATCGCCACAAAATTAGGCAAAATCTAAGAAACGCACAAACTCCAGTGTACCACACAATTGGGGCTATTTTTCAGTTTAAGCATTATTAGCAGAATTATGGCCGATTACCACTGAATATTGGGGGTAAATTGTTAAAATAGAGGAATCCTATAACATAAATTAAAAGATTGCCTGCGATAATGCGCAAGTTGGGTTAGAGAAAAACTATCAAAGAAAGGTTGCGAATCGGCATCATTGTTCAAGACCGATAAAATCGTGGATGAATGGGAAAATCTTATAAAGGAAGTAATTAATAATTAGTGAGCGATAGTGCGTAAGGATGATTACATATTTTAGATAGCATGGGAGTTCAAGAAAATATATCAGTCGCAATGTCTATATACAAGAACGATGACGCAAAGTTCTTGAAAGTAGCTTTGGAGTCGGTGATAAACCAAACACTAAAGCCCAAAGAGATTGTGGTGGTGGGCGACGGTCCAGTGCCCGAGCCATTGACTTCAGCTGTATCCGAAGAAGAACGGCGTGCCAAAGGACAAGGGATAGAACTGAGGTTTCTGCCACAAGAGGTGAACCGCGGTCTTGGCGAGGCGCTGCGGATAGCGTGTGAGAACTGCCTGTATGACTATATTGCCCGTATGGACAGCGACGACATCAGTCTGCCCTACCGATTCGAGAAGCAGATGCGGGTGTTTGACGAGCATCCTGAAGTCGGCATGGTGGGAGGAATGATTACGGAATTCGTAGGCGATCCCAGCAACATCGTGGACCGCCGTGTGCTACCATTGGACAACAAGGGCATCTACAAGATGATGCAGACACGCTGCGGCGTGAATCATGTGACGGTGATCATTCGCAAAAAAGACCTGATGGATGCTGGCAACTATAGCGGTCGCTTCCGCCAGGAAGACTTCTATCTATGGGCTAGAATGATGAAAAATAAGGTGGTCATCCAGAATATTCCCGATGTGGTGGTGAATGTACGTAGCGGGGCCGACCAGTTCGCCCGCCGCGGTGGTATGAAATATTTCCACGAACACATGAAGGTTTTCAAGTACATGCACGATGAAGGTCTGATCTCCAGACCGGTATTGATGAAGAACTACTGCCTCAGGTTTGCCCAAGTGGCTTTCCCCACAAAATTGCGGACTTGGGTATATCAGCATATTTTGAGAAAGAAATAAGCACACTTATCATCATTGCTTCCAATAACAAGACAAACAGAAAGGATGGGATGTTTCCTAACTCTAAAATTTCTCATTATTTACAAACATCTTATGGTCTTTCAAAGGAAGTCTTATATAAGTCAATACTTTATTCAATATGTTTTTGTTTTCAGAGTAAGTAATTTCTTTAGGACACTAAAATAATGAAAGTATTAGTTACCGGCGCAGCCGGCTTTATCGGGTCCAAAATAGCATCGATCCTTGCGGAGCGCGGGGATGAGGTGATTGGGATTGACAATCTCAATGATTACTATGACATCCGTCTGAAGTTCGGACATCTGGGTCTGCTCGGCATCGGACGGGGAATGGTGGACCTGGACTGGAAAAAGGAATACAGAAGCGAGAAATATCCGCTGGTGCGCTTCTTCCGCATCTCGCTCGACGACAAGGAGGCTATGGACAACCTCTTTCGCATGGAGCACTTCGACAAGGTGGTGAACCTGGCTGCACAGGCGGGAGTGAGATATTCGATTGAGAATCCGTACGCCTATCTGCAAAGCAACCTGGTGGGATTTCTGAACCTGCTGGAGTGCTGCCGCCACTATCCCGTAGAGCACCTGATGTTTGCATCGTCGAGTTCTGTGTATGGCTTGAACTCGAAGGCTCCGTTCTCCGAGGACGACAAGGTGGATTGCCCGGTCAGCTTCTATGCGGCTTCGAAGAAAAGCAATGAGCTGATGGCGCATGCCTACAGCAAGCTCTATGGCATTCCAGCCACGGGGCTTAGATACTTCACGGTGTACGGTCCATGGGGACGGCCCGATATGTCGCCGATGCTTTTCGCCGATGCCATTACTCACGGCCGTCCTATCAAGGTGTTCAACAACGGGGATATGATCCGCGACTTCACCTATATCGACGATATTGCCAATGGGTCGGTGTTGACGCTCGACAAGCCTCCCGTGGCTGACCAGTGCCCTAATGGTGTAGCCTTCAAGGTGTACAACATCGGATGCTCGCATCCCGTGAAGTTGATGGATTTCATCTCAGAGATTGAGAATGCCCTGGGCAAGAAGGCTGAGAAAATTATGTTGCCCATGCAGCAGGGAGATGTCTACATGACCTGCGCGGATACGTCGAAACTGGAACATGAGATTGGCTATAAGCCGAAGGTAGAGCTCCATGAGGGCATCGTCCGCTTCATCGAATGGTACCAGTCGGAAGAGAATCCGCTGAGATAAAGACCAATTCCACCATTATTCTTTGCATTATCAAGTTATTTGTTTATATTTGTGCACAAAAAGGCAAAGTAATGAGAATACAATCGCTATCATTAGAAAATTTTCGTCTTGCAGGAGAACAGCCACTGAGGATTGATTTCTCTTCCGAGCACAATGTGACCATACTTCTGGGTGACAATGGTTTTGGAAAGACGTCTGTACTTGATGCTATCTCATATACTTTGAGTCCGTATCTTTCGCAATTTCCTTTTGCAACGAGCAGGAATCCTTCCGATTTCGACTTGCATGTAGATGATCAAGGCAAGATTTGTCCTTATCTCTCTATTTCTGCAGAGTTTATGTCGCATGATAATCAAATATTGAAAGTGACAAGAACTCGAAAAGGTATGGAGGCTGCTCCCAAAAGTAACGTAGAGGACCTTCGCAAATTGGGGCAGACAATGAAAGACAAAATCGTTGGTCACGAGGATGTCTCTTTACCAGTCTTTGCATATTACGGGACGGGCCGTGGACAGATAAAGGCACCAGAACGGAAGCGTGGATTCCAGCAGTCTTTCGAGCGTTGGGATTGCTACCACAACGCATTATTGCCCTCTACAGATTTCAAGAGCTTCTTTGCCTGGTATGACTTGATGGAGGACGAGGAGCGCCGCAAAAGGGAAGAACTGCGCGACTTCAATTTTAAGTTGCCTGCTCTCCAGGCCGTACGGCAAGCTCTGACTAATTTTGTAGGTGACAGCTATTCCAACCCCAGAATTGAAATTCATCCTCTAAGGTTTGTAATGACAGAACTGGGGGAAGATGGAACGCATCGTGATCTTAGAATAGAGCAGCTGAGCGACGGCTATAAGATCGTAATCGCCATGGTTGCGGATATTGCTTCCAGGATGGTTGAGGCCAATCCCGAGAGTCAACATCCCTTGGAGTCGTCAGGAATTATCCTCGTTGACGAGATTGACTTGCATCTTCATCCATTATGGCAATTAAAGATTGTCAGCCAGTTGGTCAAGACCTTTCCTAACGTGCAATTTGTTCTAACGACCCACAGCCCCGTAATAGTGGCTGGAGCTGCAAGCATATCTCAAATTTTGAAGCTAAACGGGCGTTCCCAGCAGAATATTGAAGATACCAATCCTGAACTTGATACGATGGATATAGGACAGATTCTTCTGAGCAACTATTTCGGGTTGCCATCTCTGCGGTCACCCAAATGGTACGACAAGTTGAACCGTCGTATGGAACTGCTATCACGTTCAAACTTATCTGCTTCTGAAGCTCAAGAATTAGAAAAATTGAATAAGGAACTGTCTGTTCTTCAGGTTGGTCAAACTCCCAATGAAATAAAGGCATCTCAGCTTCTTAATAAGATTGCACAAGCACTGAACGTATAATAAGTAAGCAGATGAGATTCTTTCCAAAATCCAATCTTGTTCCCTTGACCTTGCAGCAGGCTCAGCCACCCCAAGACCCAGCTTCTGTACAGTCATCAGTATATGCTACTAAAGACGTGAAGCAACAATTGCTAACCGACCAGCATCACAAATGCTGTTATTGTGGATGCAATCTCAATGGGGATTTCGGTGATGTGGAACATTATCGGCCGAAGATGGGCTATGCCTTAAAGAATAATCCAGACGGTCTCCATAAGCCAGGATACTATTGGTTGGCGTATGATTGGAATAACTTGCTTTTGAGTTGTTCTTGCTGCAACAGGTCCTTCAAAAAGAATTTCTTCGATTTGAAAGTAGAGTCTGCAAGAAATATCGAAGGTAAGGATATCAGTCATGAGGAGCCGCTATTGGTTAATCCTTCAACCGAAGACCCTTCTGCTTTTATCGGCTATCATGATTTCATGGCCTACCCCAAAGTCATCAATGGTGCAGAAAGCGACCGTGGACAATATACTATCCGTCTTTTGGGACTAAATACACGCCAAGACCTGGTGGATTGTAGAAGTCGGGTCTGGGACAAATGGCAGACTTGGAATAAGATCATGAAAGTTGGGCAGAGTTTGCTACAAGAAGGGCTGACCGCAGAAGGAGAAGAACTTCTACAGTATGCCCAAAGAGAAATAAAGACTATGAAATCGCCTGACAGCGAATATTCCGAGATGTTTGTTTAAGGGCTGAACAAAAGAATTTGCAAATAAGATATTTTTTATTTAGATATGAGAAACTTTGAAGATTTAAAAATAGCTGTGGCCGGCACAGGCTACGTGGGCCTCAGCATCGCAACACTGTTGAGCCAGCACCATCAGGTGAAGGCCGTTGACGTGATACCGGAGAAGGTGGACATGATCAATCACCGCAAGTCGCCCATCCAGGACGACTACATCGAGAAATACCTGGCCGAGAAGGACCTCAACCTCGTGGCCACACTCGACGGAGCCGAAGCCTACAAGGACGCAGACTTCGTTGTCATCGCCACACCAACCAACTACGACCCGGTGAAGAACTACTTCGACACGACCCACGTTGAGGAGGTCATCGAACTGGTGATGAAGGTGAACCCTCAGGCCATCATGGTCATCAAGAGTACCATTCCCGTGGGCTACACGGAGGGCGTGCGCAAGAAGTACCAGAACGACAATATCATCTTTGCTCCGGAGTTCCTGCGCGAGAGCAAGGCCCTCTACGACAACCTCTATCCCAGCCGCATCATCGTAGGCCGTCCGGAAGGCGACGCCCGTTTGGACGAGGCTGCCCACACGTTTGCCAGACTGTTGCAGGAAGGCGCCATCGAGGAGAACATCAAGACGCTCTTCATGGGACTCACTGAGGCTGAGGCCGTTAAACTCTTCGCCAATACTTATCTGGCCCTGCGCGTGAGCTACTTCAACGAACTGGACACCTACGCTGAGGTGAAGGGACTGAACACCAAGGAGATTATCGACGGTGTAGGACTCGACCCGCGCATCGGCTCTTTCTACAACAATCCCAGCTTCGGCTACGGTGGCTATTGTCTGCCCAAAGACACCAAGCAGCTGTTGGCCAACTACGCGGACGTGCCCGAGAATCTCATCCAGGCTATTGTTGACAGCAATCGCACCCGAAAAGACTTCATCGCCGACCAAGTACTGAAAAAAGCCGGATACTACACTTCCAACAGCTCTTGGAATGAGAGCAGCGAGAAAGAAGTCATTGTAGGCGTCTACCGGCTGACCATGAAGAGCAACAGCGACAACTTCCGCCAGAGCAGCATCCAGGGAGTCATCAAGCGCGTTAAGGCTAAGGGCGCCAAGGTGATCATCTATGAGCCCACGCTGAAAGATGGCGACACGTTCTTCGGAAGCAGAATTGTCAATAACCTCGACGAGTTCAAGAAGCAGAGCCACTGCATCATCGCCAACCGCTACGACAGCTGCCTCGACGACGTGGAAGAGAAGGTCTACACAAGAGACATCTTCCGCAGAGACTAAAATCAACGATAATCTTCTCGCCACAATCACACCATAGGCCGAAAGATTTCCAACGAAATCCCTGATGCTTAATCTCAACTCACTCTATCAAAGGATTGTTCAAGTTGCTTGGAACATTGCATTCATAGAAGAGCATCCTGAAGATGTTCTTAAAGGCTGTCCGCTACACTTCAAATTGATGTCGCATCCATTCACCGACCGTTGGTATGCCGATCCTTTCATTTTGTCTGTTGACAACACACACATCGACCTTCTGGCAGAAGAATACATTCTGAAAGAGAAGAAAGGAAACATTGTACGTTTAACTGTGAAGAGGAAAGATTTTTCTCTGGAGGACAGAGAAATAATCCTTCACCAAAGGTTTCATGTAAGTTTTCCACAGATCATCCGGAATAAGCACGATTTCCAAATTCTACCAGAGAATACAAGTGAGGGGAATGTCTCCTTATTTGATTCTTTTGGAAATAGAAAGAACGTTCTGCTTCCTTTCCCTCTCCACGATGCCTTATTCACTTCGCTCTTTGGTAAGCCACAGATATGGGGTACATCCAATAAAAACATGAGCGGAAACATCTTGAATATTTACGAAGAAACAGCCGCTGGCTACCGTTTAACTCATGAACTCAAGTTTTCAGATAATGTGGCACGCAATGCTGGCGATTTCTTTCAAGTTGGTGATAGCATTTATCGACCAGGCCAAATCTGCAACAACTTATATGGTGAAGGAGTTTGCCTGCAAGGTGTTGAACAAGATGCAAGTGGTTTCCATTGCCATGAAATAAGACGGTTATATCCACCCAAGCCTTATGTCGGCCTTCATACTTTTAATGTTTATGATGGAATCATTGTAGCAGATCTGCATTCCATTCGGCAGACTCCAATATCCCGAATGCTGTTCTCTCTAAGGCATCATATTAGATGAGAATTGCTTTTGTAATATCGTCTCTGCGCCATGGCGGCCCTGTCACAGTCTTGGTCAACCTGGTGAAGGCTTTGGTCGCTCGCGGACATTCTTGCAAGGTATATTTCTTTGATGCTAACAAGGAAGTCAGCTTCATATGTCCCACTGAACGCATCTCTTATTTTCATAGTTTTGACTTTTCTGCCTATGATGTAATACATGTCAACGGCATTCGATCTAATTTCTATGCGAGTTTGCACATTCCGCCGCAAAGTCAGAGGCGGTATGCAGTGATTAGTACCGTCCATGCCTACACTTTAGACGAATTCACTTTGGCATATCACAATGTGAAAGGACATCTCCTCAATAGCTTGTATATTCTGTCACTCCGCCGTCATGACTGTATTATTGCTCTTAGTAAGGATATGAGGCAGTATTTGTGCAGATGGATCAAGCCAGAGAGATTAACATGGGCATATAATGGCATTGACATTGATTCCATCGACCATACTAAGGGTGCCTGTCTAGGTGATTTCTTTCAACAAGGAGACGTACGGATGATCTGTAATTCAGCATTGGTTAAGTTGAAGCGTGTTGACCTTGCAATTCGTTCGCTCTGTTATTTACCTCAGCATTATAAACTTTGGATTAATGGCGAAGGAGATATGAGGCCGAAATTGGAAGCCTTATGCAAAGACTTGCATGTATCAAACCGCGTACATTTTGCCGGTCGAGTATTGAATCCTATCTCATATCTGAAAGAGATGGATGTATTCATCCAATGTTCTATGACCGAAGGTTTTTGCCTATCCATGGCTGAAGCTGCCGCCTGTAGACTCCCTATCGTCAGTTCAGACATACCTGGAATGAGAGAGAAATTTGCTGATGAGGAAGTTTGCTATTTCCATATTACAGATTCGGTTGACGAGACTGCACAATCGATAGCGGCTCAAATTCAAAGAGCATATTCACAAAAAAAAATGGGAGAATTAGCACGACAGAAGGTAGAGAAGAAATTTTCTCTTCCGCAGTTAGGCCTACGCTATGAAACAATATTCGAAAGAGAATTAGATAAAGTTAGCCACAGAAAGTGAAAACTTCAAAAACAAAAATAATCACTCAGCAAGCCTTTTTCCATCTACTAAGATGTGGTATGTGGAATACTCCCAAGAAACCTGACATTGAATGGGGACAAGTAGATTGGAATTACATTTTACAACTATCCATAGAACAGGGCGTTGTGGGACTTATTGCTGACGGGATAGCCCAATTGCCGCCAACTTCACGACCGCCCAAACGCTTGTTTGTGAGCATGTTGTTGTCAGTCAAACAGATAGAAGATGATAGCAATCGGTCACTCTCCACGGCAATTGCTATACAATCATATCTAAGCAAGAATCAAGTAGAAACAGTAATCTTAAAAGGCGTAGGGATGGCACGCAACTATCCTAACCCCCGACATCGGATTGTTGGAGATATTGATTTACTGACCGATTCGAGACAAGAGTCTTATGAGAAGGGGCTTCGATTGCTTCGCAAAATATCATCTGGCCCCGAGTTTGATGTAGATAAACAACTTCGCCATGCAGCTTTTGAAATCAACAACCAGCTTGTAGAGCTTCACGGTTTTATCGGAAGCTTCGTCAACAAAGAATCAGATGATTTCATCCGGACATGGACACAACAGCATTTAGATGCCTCCCCCGTAGTCTGGCATTTATCCAAAGCAAATCTTAAACTTCCTCCCTATCAATTCGATGCTATTTACATATTTCTGCATTTCTTCCGCCATTTCATCGGCGCAGCCTGCGGATTGCGGCAGTTGTGCGACTGGGTGCTGTTCCTCGACAAGCATGGCGACAAAGTGGATGCAGAAGTATTACGCAGCGACTTGGAGCGGATGAGGCTGACAAAAGCCTGGCAGATATTCGCATCGATTGCCATCCTCTATCTGGGACTGTCCAAGGAGAAGATGCTGCTCTACGATGGTTCGGGCGACAAGAAATGCAAGAAAGCCCTGCTTGCCGTGATCGAGGCCAACCACCATCTCTCTGAACTGCAGAAGAAAGAGAAGACGAGTTTCTCCTTCCTGCAGCACGTCAAGTCGTTCTGTTTCCTCATCCCTACGTATTACCGCAATCTTCGGGTCTTCCCCCACGAGACGCTGTATACCCTCAAAAAATATATCGCATTCCGTTTGCACATATAAAAAGCAATTAAAAATACATTTTTTCTAAAAGGTTATTTCCTTTTTTTATTAACTTTGCAGCACCAATAATGATTTTCTCTGCGGGTTATTATTCTTAGATAATGGCCTGATTTGAGAATATCACAATATAAATAAAGAGTACGCCTATGCACTTTACCATGGCTATGTGGATGCAAGTGGTCATCATACCTTTTGTGGTGTCCTTCATCTGCGTTTGGCTAATACATCCCGCAATCGTCAAGATGGCAATTGTCCGCGGGCTCACAGATAATCCCAATGCCAGAAAACTCCAGAAGACGCCGGTGCCCGTTATGGGCGGAATGGCCGTCTTCTTCGGCATCATCGTCTCAGCCGGTGTCACCAGCATCGTCTTCAACTCCTACGCGCTGTTCACGTGCGTCGTCACTATGACGGTGATGATGTACATGGGCTTCATCGACGACCTTGTCGGCATTCGACCGTGGATAAGAATCTGTCTGGAAGTTGCCGTCATTGGTTTTGTCGTCATCATGGACCTGGTAAACATCAACGACTTCCACGGCCTCTTCGGCATCGGCAAGTTGCCGGTCTACGTATCCCTGCCCTTGTGCGCCTTCTCCGGTGTGGGCATCATCAATGCCATCAACATGATTGATGGTGTTGACGGACTCTCTTCCGGTCTGGGCATCTTCATCAGCTTCGTCTTTGGATGCGTGTTCTTCTATTCCCACGACTTCACTATGGCCGTGATGGCATTTGTCACAATGGGCGCACTGGTGCCGTTCTTCTTCAAGAATGTGTTCGGCAAACTCTCCAAGATGTTCATCGGCGACTCTGGAACCATGATGATGGGCATCATCATGTGCATCTTCTGCATGCGCTGCATAGACAACACCTCGCGCGTCTGCTATGCCTACCCCAACCTTGGAGTCATCGCCTTCTGCCTCGCCGCACTGAGTATTCCGGTTTTCGACACCGTGCGGGTCATGCTGCTGCGCATCTACCACGGCCGCTCCCCCTTCCTGGCCGACAAGTCCCACCTGCACCACGTTTTCATCCGGTTAGGATTCTCCCACATCGGCACCACCGTGTGTATCATCACCCTGGAATTCGTCAACGTCCTCTCCTTCTTCCTGAGCTATTGGCTCGGTGCCAGCGTGACGATGCAGTTCATCATCGTCGTACTGACGAGTTTCATCACCACCATCGGCACCTACTTTTTCCTCTCCTATCTCGACAAGACCCATCGTACCTACAGAGTAATAAGGATCGTGAGCCTTTACAGTCAGCTGTTCGTTCAGCATAAATTTTACAAGACGATGACGCGGATCATGGATAAAGATATGGAACATTATGATGTCGAACAAGATAAGTTTCAAGAATAGAACCACTTAACTCACGGCAAGCCGTCGCAAGAAGGAGCCGAATACTGAGTAC
>Ga0256404_1013383_pt1 | contig 10411 bp, 13 predicted proteins | sample RumenRJG_01DNA_FD_185990 | JGI IMG/M metagenome (GOLD analysis project Ga0256404, IMG submission 185990) | Bovine rumen microbial communities from Lethbridge, Alberta, Canada - RJG_01 | ecosystem: Host-associated > Mammals > Digestive system > Stomach > Rumen | place: Canada: Alberta | collected...
TACTCCGCAACGTAACGCTCGAAGCTGATCCGGAGAGCACTCTCCAGGACGTCCGGATCCGATGCAAAACTAAAAAGATCGTACCAGTTGCCGGAGCTCTTGAGCCAGTCGCTAAACTTTTCCATGGTGGCCTCCTTTCTCGAAGATCGCGGAGACGTTTCCAGCCGCCTCCGCTTTATGTGGTTGTGGCCGGAGACGTTTCCCGCCGTCCCCGGCCTATATATTAACAGTGTTCTCTCTCCTATTTGTTGGCCAGATAGCTCTCGATCTGGTCGTCTGTGATCTCGATCCCGGCGATCTCCAGCGCCGTATTAAAGCCGACGATGTAGCCCTCCTCGATGGCCGCGTTGTATGTGTCGCCGATCGCGTCGATGAGCTTCTTGAGCTTCTCCTTTGCCTCTCCGTGCTCTCTATCGAAAAGATAGAGCGCCAGGGCGTCGAGCGTGCTGGCCTCGGCCGGGGCTTTCTTGAATGTGGTGTTGTCCCTCTCCAGGATCTCCTTGATCTTTTCCTCTGTTAATTTTGCCATGATGGCCTCCTTTTCCGCGCTTTTGCGCTTGTGATAAGTTTGGCCGAGCGGTATAATATAGCTGTAACATATAAACTATATGTACTCGACGAAGTCATCGCCTCGCTCGGCGGTGTCTGGGAAAATGCTCCGGTTCTCGCCCGGGGCTTTTTTCTATTTTCGCGCCGTTTCCGGCGTAAAAATCCTATGTTAATTTCGGCCTATAAATTTTCATAGAACCGCGTCACGATCGGAGCCAGCTCCTCGATCTGATCGTCGGAGAGCTTCGCCAGGATCTCCTGGAGCTTCTCCCTCTGTGACAGCTCCCGCGATACTCCGAAAAGCTCGTTGTAGATCTGGAGCTCGCTCTGATCCTTGTCTCGCTCCTCGGCGTGGAGATAGATCTCCGTTGTGGCCGGGTTCTGGTGGCGTGCGTGGTGCTGTACCTGGTAGAGATCCGCGCCAGCCTTAAATAATAACGTGTTGGACGTATGCCGGAGGCTGTGGGCTGTTAGCTTGTTGCTATCATATCCGGCGCTTATAAATAGCTGTTTGATGAGGCGGGAGACGCTGGGCTCCGTGATCCGCTGGCCTTTGCTCCGGTTGCTCGTGCTGGTAAATAGCGGATCGCTCTTTTTTGCTCCTGGGCGTGTGGCCAGATAGTCGTCTATCGCGTCCACGAGCGCCGGGACGAGCTTCTTGTAGTCGTCTTTGCTGTCGTGTCCCTTGCCTTGGATATAGAGCACGCGCTGGCCGCGTATGGTCTGTATGTCGCCTATGTCAGCCAGACGGATCTCGTTGATCCGGAGCGCTCCAGTCACGGCCAGGAGTAAAATACAATAGTCTCGTTTCCCGGTCTCGGTGGTTCGGTCTACGCTCTCCAGGACGTCGCGCATATCTTCCACGCTAAACGCTTCTTTTTTGGTGTTGTCGGCCTTAACCTTGGCCGTCTTGATGCCGTCCCCGATGTTCGGATAGAGCCCCTCGCAACTCGTCCACTTGAAAAAGTGCTTTACAGCCCGGAGATATTGCTGGCGCGTTCCGGCGCTGTACTCCTGGGCGTTCAGATAGAGCTTGTACGCCTTTATGTCCTCGCGCGTCGGTCTTGCGATGCCCTCCTCCTGGATCCAGTCCATAAAGCGGCGGATATATGCCGTATAGTTGCGGAGCGTGGTGTCTTTTACGTCGGTGTAGTTGATAAAACGCGTGTAGAGCGTCTCCATCGTCTCCTGGAGCGCCGGAGCGGCTTTTATTGCGCTGGTTCCGATGATCTCGTATGTTTCCATGAGCTTCTCCTCTCTGTGGCGTCTGTGTGTTTTGGTCGGTGTATCTATACACACTATACTAAAAGTATAGACAAATTGCAATAGTTTTTATATACAAACTATGCAAGCCGCAAAAAGTGCCCGCCAGCCGTGAAGCCAGCGGGCTATATAGAGGAGAATACAAGCGCCAGGCGGGAGGGTTCCCGGCGCTGGTCGCCTTTAGTTGATCCCGGCGGCGGATCTCATGGCGCTATCCCATAACGCGCCGCCGATGCCTCCGAGCTCCAAATCGCTCTCTTTTAATGTGATGCCGAGCTTTCCGGCGATCTCGCGGAGCTCCTTAACAGCGTTGAAATAGTAAATGCCGCTCTTGGGGCTGTTTACTACGTTGGCGAGCTCGTTCTCGAGCTTAACGAAAAGATCCTCGCCGTAGAAATAGGGCTCCCAGATCTTGAGGATATGCAAGCCTTTGCTCTCCAGCTTGTTCTTTACGAGCTCCAGGGCGTTACGCTGGCCGCGTAAAGTCTCGAGAGCCGCCTCGATGATCTTGCCGGAGCTGTTGAGCTGGGCGTATGCCTCGCCGCCGTCTGTGGTGAGCTGTTTGTCCTGGAGCGCGTCGATAGCGGCCAGGATCCCCTGGAGAGTTGCGTCTGTGAAGTCGAGCGCGCTGTCGTTGGCCTTTTCGCACTCCTTGGCGCTCTCGATGGCCGCGTCGAAGATCTCCGCGTTATTGCGTGCGGCCGCTACGAGCTTCTCGAGAGCCTTGTCGGCGAGCCCCTGGAGATATGAGGCGCTATACATAGCCTGATCTTCTCCGGGATTGCACTCCTTGAAATAGTTTTCCAGGACGCCCGCCTGGCTGTGGATTGCGGCCGCGATCTTGTCGAGAGCGGCCTCTGTGTTGGTGTGGTTTACTTTTACCATGGTGTAGTTTACCTCCTTTGTATTGCATATATGCTTTATAGGGTTTGTATAGTTTCGCGGGTTCGCCCTCCGCTCCGCCGCGTCTCTATCGTCTTATGATCTGGCCGGGCTTCGGGTGCTCTCGCTCCGTCTCCTGGCGCTTGATCTGTTTCATGGCCTGGCTGATCGCCTGGCCGAGCTTCTCGTCTTGGGAGCGTTCCGGCGCTCCGGTGTTGTCTCTTCTCTCCATGATTTCCTCCGTGATTTTCTATGTTAATTTCGGTGTGTAAACTAACATAGAGCCGCCGGATCTTCTTCCCGGCGCTCCAGGATGCTCTCATAAATGCCGAGCGCCTGGCGTGTGACTGGCTCCTCCGGATCGTCGGCCTCTACGCCGATAATGTGGCCATCGTAGGGAGTGCGATCCGCGAACTGTGTCCGCTCCTCTCCATCCCTGGCCAGCTCATCCACGAGCGCGATCATGGCGTCGATCGGCTCCAGGGCGAGCGCCCGGATCTTCCCCTCCGGCGTGGCGATCTTGATCGTGACGAGCGGCGGGAGCGATCCGATCCTCTTATCTATGGCCGCGATGCGGCTCTTTATCGTTCTGGCGTTTCTCATGTTCAGATCCCTCCATTGTGTCGGCGGTCGATCTCGTTCTGTCTCTCGGAGATCTCCTGGAGTTGCTCCTCCAGATCCACGAGCTCGGCGAAGCGCTCGGCGTGCGTGAGTAGCGTGTTGATCGCGTTGATGCGTACCTGGTCGCTTGCCTCCTTTTTCGTGATGATCCACTTTAGAACTTTTACGCTGTCCTTTACTCCGGCGCGAAGCTCCGCCGCGCCCTCCTGGAGCTGTTCGGCTTTCCGGCGATTAAGCTCCGCCTTAAAGTCCGGATCGGCCAGATAATTAAATAATGTGGAGCGATGGACGCCGAGCGCCCTGGACGCTTCGGCCACGCTGGGCTCGTTTATGAGCACGGTCAGCGCTTTCTCTTGTCTGTCTGTAAACTTTTTCACGATGCCGCCCTCCTTTCCGATGTGGTCGTTCTCGCGTCTCTGTGCCCTTCCCTGGGCGTTTTGTGTTTTGGTCGATGTTTTTCCCGCCTTTTCATTTTGGAGCCGTCTGTGGTCAATTCTCGACGCTTTCGGCGGGGTATGCGTCGATGATGCGCTTCTCTATTGCTTGGATCCCGGAGCGGTGTCTCCGGAAAATAGTCGCCTGGGATCTTCCAGCTTTTTCAGCTATCCAGGAGAAGCTCCTCCGCTTGATGTACCGGAGCGCCAGGACGTCCCGCTCCTCCGGTGTGATCTCTCCGGCGTCCTGGAGATCGTCCAGGAGCTCGCGGATCTGATCCACGGCCTGGCGCCTCTCCTCCAGGAGCTCCTCCAGCTTGTCCTCGGCCTTGATCTTGGCCTGGACGAGCCTCTCGATCCGGTCGCCTTGATAGCTCCCTTGTACGAGCGGCGCGTCGTATGCCCTCATGCGTGGGAGAGCGGAGAGCTTGATCTCCAGGATCTTCTCTTTTTGGTCTTGGATCTCGCGCCGGAGCCTTGCGGGCTTCTCCATGAAGTCACGCGTTGCCTCGTTCAAGTGCCAGCGCCTCCGCCTTTTTAGTCCAGTATCTTTCATGCTGGGCGGCGATCTTCTCCGGATTTTCTCGCGCCCATTTTCTCCGGTACGCGTTCAGCTCCTCGCGATGCGCTTCTCGATAGCGGCGAGCGGCCTCTCGGCGTGCCTCTTTTGCTTTTTCGTTCATGTGTAGAGCCTCCTCCGTCTGTGGTGCTTGTGTAGTTTGTTTATGTTCTCTATGCACATTATACTAACTATCTTGTATAGTTTCAATGCTTAATATACTAAATATAGTGTGTATATACTGACTATATAAGCAAAAAGAAAAGCCCCGGCTCCTCATTTTTGAGGAGTCGAAGCTCTGAAAAATCGGGTTTTTATGTTTCTATGTTAGTTTAGAAATAGAAATTAACATAGAGATTAGAGCACGCGCCCGGCGGCTTTTGCCTTGGCCAGATCTCCGGCCTCGTAGCCGTTCGGAAAAGCGGCCGCTCTCTCCTGGGACGAGCTCCAGGTCTCGACGAAAAGATCGCGATCCGGATAATACTCCAGGCCGACGGAATAGAGCCCGCCGTATCTGTTTTTGAGACAGCGGAGCGAGATCTCCCTGGGGCGCTGTTTCATAGCGGCGGCCACGGCCTCGCGCTTCTTTGTGATCTCGTTGGCCTTTAGCATGGTGTAGCTCGGAGCTGTGAGGAGCTGGAGCTGGAGGCCGAGCACAACGTCGGCCGTGTACTCTATGAGGCCGCTCTCCTTGAAGCTCTCCAGGGCGACCGGATAGAGATAATTTTCGCGGTTCATGTTAGATATTGCTATGAGCGGGACGCCCAGATCGCGGGATATGATCTTGAGCCCTTTGACAACGCCCTCGATCTTCGCCCTGGGATCCTTTTCCGCCTTGTTGGCTATGATCTGGAGATAGTCCACGATCACGACCGGGCGGACGCTATGCTGGCGGATATATGCCGCCGTGTAGTCCCGGATCTCTTTTATATCGGTTCCCAGGTTGCCCTCGCGGATCGTGAGGCGGCTCTCTATGCGTTTTACATAACTCTCAATGTACTTTTTTATGTCCGGAGCTTCTCCTTTTCGCACCTGGAGCGCGTTCCTTGCCTGGTCGACGTCCGGATCGAGCTCGATCGGAGCCATTTCGCTCTCCTGGAGTATGATCTCCCGGGCGAGTGATTTCGAGAGAAGCTCCGCGCGGGATTGCTCCAAACTAAAATAAATAACGTGTTGCCCTGATGCGGCTATCTGGTCGGCCATCTGATGCAAAAATGTTGTCTTGCCCAGGGCGGAGACAGCGCCCACAACATAGAGCCCGGCGTAGAGCCCTCCGGTCACGTCGTCGAGCTCCTTGTATCCGGTCTTGATGGATTGCCAGCGCTTGAAGCTCTCCACGTCCTCCTCGAAGTGCTGGAGCGCGTAGCTTGCCATATCATCGCCCAGGAGCTCCTCGTCGTCCTCCGGAGCTGTGGCCGGATCCTCCTGGAAGTCCTCGGCGATCTGTCGAGCCTTGAAGCGCCGGATCGCTGTCATAACTTCGCGCTCGAGTGTGCGATAGTCCAGCGGCGGCTCGCATCGCTGGTCATTTACCAGGGAGACAAGGCCGCGGATCTCGTCGTCTGATAAGTTGGGATTGCGAGAGACAAGGCTCCCGACGTACTGGACGAGCGTCTGTGTCCTGGCTCCCTCTCCGATGGTCTCCGGGAGATCGAAGCGGATCCGATCGCCGTCCTGGTTCTCTGATCGCTCCGGGCGGTCGCCTCTCCAGTATCTCCGGATCAGATCGTCGGCCTCGGCCGTCTTGAACTTGTCCGGGCTCTGTTTCCATTCGTAGCGGTTGCCGCTCGGATGGATGGAGGGCGGCAGCACTACAAAGCCGCCATCGCCTCGAGTGTCCACGCCGTAGCCCTCGAAGATAGCCGCGTGTACTGTGTCGAGCTTCTCGTCGCTGTGATAAAATAGCTGGTTGCCTCCGCTTCCGGTCTTGGAGACTGGCGTCTCGGTGTTGGCCGTCCGGCCTTGTTTCTTTTGCCAGCTGATGAAGTGCTCCCGGCCGTCCTTGGTTCCGGTCTCGCCCTTGGCTCTGTCGAGATCCAGGACGTAAAGCCCGCCGGAGCTCTGTCCGGTCGCGCATCCGATCGACGCGTCCGGGTGCTCCTCCCAGAACTGGCGGACGCGTGCCTCGTCGGTGCTGGCCTGGTATTTCCAGCTGTATTCGTTCCCGCTCTCCGGGTTCTTATACTCCGGATAGTGATAAAAGTCTTTTTTCGTGCCCGGCTGGATCGGAAAAACCGCCCAGCCCATGCTCGCATAATATAGCGCCCAGTCGATCATCTTGGCGCCGTCTTTTGGTATTCTCCTCATGTTTTCCGCCTCCTATGCGAATTTATTTTTAGAAATTAACATAGATCAGACGGCCGCCTGGAGCTCGTGGCGGAGCTTCTTCTCGGCGTCAACGGCGCGAGCCAGATCCAGGAGGATCTCGTCGCCCTGGGTGCGGAGCTCCTCGAGCTTGGCGAGAGTCTTGTCCCAGTCCGGAGAGTCCGGATCAATGTCCTTTTTGAGCTTGTGCTCGTATGCCTTGATGCGGAGCTCGTTCGCTCTCATTTCGCGGCGTGCTTGTGCCAGGCGGTTCTGTGCTTCGGTGTAGTTGGTTGTGTTGGTCATGGTATAGCCCTCCTTTGAGTGTGTTGAGTTTTTGGCGGAGGGCTGTTATACTTTCCTCGGAGCCCTCGCGTCTGTGGATGATATAGTGAGGATCCTGGAGCGACGTTTCTCCTGGTCGGTGTACGTCGCTCTTTTTATGTCCTCATAGTGAATTTTAGAGAGTGGAGCGCGCCGCGTCAAAGCGGGCGCGCGACCGATACAAAGATATACAAAGATATACGGGATTTTTGGCCGATCGCGGGAGCCCGCTCCTGGTCTGGGCTCATGGCACTTTTTGAGAGCCTCGAGCGTCCCGAAAAAATACGCTATCCGTCCCGAAAAAATACGCTATCCGTCCCGAAAAAATACGCTATCGGTTTTTGAGCCCTGGAGGATCCTCTCCGGGGTTTTTCTGTGTCTCGTAAACCGCGTGTTTACGCGCTTCTCGGGATAGCGTCCCGAAAAAATACGCTATCAAATCTCGATGTATTTTTCCGGTACGCCCTCCGGCTCGCGTCCCGACTTCTTCCACCTATCTCTTGCGCTTTTTCTTCTTCGCGTCGGCCGCTTTTCCCTCCAGGATGAGCTCCCGGTCGAGTGAGATCTTGAAGCCGGTGATCGCTGTCCCGGTGAGCTCCTCCTGGTAGCCCAGGATCCAGCCGCGATCCGTCCAGCTCTGGAGGATCCCCTTTATATTGTCTCGGTCTTTCTTCGCTTGCTTTCGTGCTTCTCGCTGTGGATCCGCGTAGCCTTTGCCCTGGACGCGCTTCTCCGGTGGCTCGATCCCGGTCTCCTTGTAGATGGTCTCCAGGCGGATCACGTCGTTGTGGAGCTTGCCGCGTCTCATGCTGGCAATTCTCCGGACGAGATAGCCACGAAAAGCGATAACGTCCTCCGTGTTGCTCACATAGTCCGACGTGTTGAGGAGCTCGATCGGGACGGAGAGAAGCTCGTCACGGAGCGCGCTGTATTCGTATATGATCGGCGCCTGGTGTATGCGATAGCCCTCGATCGCGTTCCCTTTTTCGGTCTCGAAGCGGATCCGGTCGGCGTTCAGTAGATAGCCGTCGTATGATCCGGAGACAAAGCGCGAGCCGTCGGCCGCCTTGATGTAGTGCTTCTGGAGCTCGAGAGATATGTCCAGATGGCACAAAGTAAAACGCCACTTGTCCAGGCTCCGGCGGATCCGGTCAACCTGGCGAGCTGTCGGATCTCCTTTTCCTCCGTTCATGCACGCCCATATATTTTGAGGCGTGAGGATAACCGGATCGCTCGGCCGCTCCTTAATGCTGTGGATATATAGCGAGCTGATAGCGTCGTAGATCTGGACGTCGTAGCCGTTCATGTGATGCCGCGCCAGGATGCTCTGATCCGCTCCGGTGTACTGGAGGGAGACGATCGAAAAAACGTCGTCCCGGCCATGTGTCACAAACTGGAGCTGTCCGTCCATGGTCACGTCCTGGAGGACGCCGACGTCCAGGAGCGCAAGGTTGTTGTGTATTTTGGTATTCGGTACGATAAAGCGCTTGAGCGGAGCCAGCGCCGGGCGTCTGATAAGTTGCTCCATGGTTACGAGCTCGCCAGTCTCGGCCAGCTGATCCACGAGCCCGGCCTTGATGGCCGCGTGTTGCTCCGGAGTGATCTCCGGGCGGGCGTCTATGTCCAGGATAAGCTGGAAAAGCGTCGCGGGCGTGTCCTCGTCGATCATGATCGCGCGAAGCTCGGCGGCCGAGAGATCAACGTCTTTTTGCTCTCCTGGAACCGCGTCCACGCCGTAAATAATAAAATTGCTGTCTACAAGATAGAGAGCTCTCGGGATCGGGAGATCCTCGCCGATAACATAAAGCCACATATAGCCCGGTGCGGCCTTGCCAGCGTCTCCCAGGAGGCCGAGATAGTCCTGGCACGCTTCGAGCGCTCCCCGGAACTTCTCCCAGCTTTCTTCGAGCTTCTGATCCTGGTCTGGTGTTGTTTTCTTCTTTGCCATTTTCTTCTCCATTTCTCTATGTTAATTTCTGTGGATAAACTAACATAGACGTTATTTTTTGCCGTTCTTCCTTGCCGGAGGCTTGTCCCGGAACTCGTCCTCGAAGTCGCTGATCGCGTCGAGATAGCTCGCTTGCTTCTGGAGCTCCGCCTCTACGAGCTGGCGGATCAACTCCGTGACTGTGATCTTGCGCGCCCATGCCAGGCGCTTCACGTCGTCCTCCCAGGCTCTCGGGAGACGGATCGCAACGGAATAATAGCTCGCGTGCTGGTCGACGTGGCCGTCGTCCGTGCGCTTGATCTCCATGTCTCGCTCCGCCTGGTTGCGGCTCCAGTAGCCGTCTTGTCCCTTTTGTGAGACTTTAGGCTTGGCCGCTGTGGTCTTTTCAGGCTTCTCTCCATCGGTAAAAAATTTCGATGCTCTACTCATGTTTTACACCTCCAAAAATTCGTTGATAAATGCCGTGTAGTCGGCCATAACGGCCGCGCGCTTCTCTGTGATAAATGGATCCGTGCCCTCGGCCTGGTAGCGTGGGATCGCGACGGCTTCGCGGATCTGTGTCTTAAATAGCCGGATCTTTTCCTTTGTCGTGATCCGGTCGAGCTCCTCGGAGAACTCCCTGGAGAGCTTCACGCCGGAGCGGATCCTGGTCACGAGTAGCCCGGCGATCTTGAGCTTCTTGTTGCTGTACTTTTGCACGTCCTTTATTGTGCCGTAGAGCTGTGAAAAGCCCTGGATATTGAAAAGATCGGCGCCGCATGGAATTATAACTCGATCCGATGCTGTGAGCGCGTTGACAGTCAATAAACCGAGAGCGGCCGGACAGTCCATAATAATAAAATCATACGCTTTTTTTACTGGATCCAGCGCCTCCTGGAGTAAATACTCGCGCCCGGTCTTGTTAAATTCGAGATCGGCTCCGGCCAGATCTTCCGATCCGGGGATAATATCCACGAGCCCGCCCTGGACGATTGCGTCCTGGAGCTTCGCCTCTCCGGTCAATACTTCGTAGAGTGTGGGCTCGCTCTCGTCAGCTCCGGCGGCCAGCGTGAGATTAGTCTGGGGATCCAGATCGACGAGCAAAACGCGGCGCCCCTGGTGCGCCAGGCCGAGCGCTAAAATGTGCGCCGTGCTGGTCTTTCCGGTTCCGCCTTTTTGTGTGGCGATACATACATTTTTTGCCATTGTTGGCTCCTCCTTAAAATGATTTTTCTAAATTCGCAAGCAGTGCGTCGATGATAACCGGACGCGTTTCTTGTTAGGGCTCCGCCCTAAAACCTGGAGCAAAATCTCCCGATTTTGAGCTACGCCCTCCGGGCTTTTTCGAGCTCGAGCGCCTGGGCGAAGTCCTCGAGCGCTTCGCTCCAGGTCGGAGGATCTCCTCCTCCGGAATACTCCGCAACGTAACGCTCGAAGCTGATCCGGAGAGCACTCTCCAGGACGTCCGGATCCGATGCAAAACTAAAAAGATCGTACCAGTTGCCGGAGCTCTTGAGCCAGTCGCTAAACTTTTCCATGATGGTCTCC
>Ga0256404_1013385_pt1 | contig 10409 bp, 15 predicted proteins | sample RumenRJG_01DNA_FD_185990 | JGI IMG/M metagenome (GOLD analysis project Ga0256404, IMG submission 185990) | Bovine rumen microbial communities from Lethbridge, Alberta, Canada - RJG_01 | ecosystem: Host-associated > Mammals > Digestive system > Stomach > Rumen | place: Canada: Alberta | collected...
TCTGTTGGCAGCTGCTTCAGGCTTAAAGCCAAGGGCTATGCCGAGTTCTGCTTGAGTTAAACCTCTGAACTTTCTAAGTATCTGGATTTTCTTTCCTATATTCATAGCAAAAACCTCTTTTTTAAATTTATTTGTAAACTTTCTGCAGATTACGTCTATAAGTGTATCATATGAATAATAGAAATACAACAAATTTGTTATGTTAACATATTTGTTATTGACAAATAGAAAAGAGGTGATTACAATACAATTAACAGGTTAACAAAAATGTTAATATTGCAATTATTCAATGAAAGGAGGAAGAGCATATGGATGAGAAGGTATTTATGACAGTTGATGAAGTGGCTGAAATACTTGGTTGCTCAAAGGCTCATGCTTATAAGATTATCCGCAAGTTAAATGAAGAACTTAACTCCAAGGGATATATCGTTGTAGCCGGAAAGGTAAGCAGACAGTACTTCAAAGAAAAGTTCTATGGCGTAGCGTAGAGAAAGGAGGATAGCAATGCCGGTTTATAAGGACAAAAAATACGGTACATGGTATTCCTCAGTTTATTATCAGGATTGGACGGGGAAAACCAAACGTACCACGAAACGTGGCTTTGCCACTAGAAAAGAGGCGGTAGAATGGGAAGCTTCTTTTCGTGTAAAAGAGTCAGGGGATCTTGATATGACTTTTGGAGAGTTTTATGAACTCTATGAAAAAGATAAGAAACCGCAAATCAAGATGAGTACTTGGATTACAAAGGAAGCCATTATAAAAAGCAGACTGCTCCCGTATTTTGAAAATCGTAAAATGAATGAAATCAAAGCGACAGACATTATCAAGTGGCAGAACGAAATGCTTAGTTTGGAAAATGGCAAAAATGGGAAATATGCCCAGACATATTTGAAATCTTGTCAGGCGCAGCTAAGTTGCATTTTTAATCATGCCTGTAAACTATACGGGTTGAGAATCAATCCTATCCATCAGGCGGGAAGTTTTAAGCAGGATGAAAAAGTGGAGATGAAGTTTTGGACAAAGGAGGAATATCTGACTTTTATACAGGCCATTGCGGATAAGCAGGAATCCTATGTTGCATTTGAGATTCTTTATTGGTGTGGTCTTCGTATGGGAGAGTGCTTAGCGCTAACGCCTGCGGATTTTGATTTTGATAAGTTAGAGATTCGCGTCAATAAAACTTATCAAAAATTAAAAGGTAAGGATGTAATTACTACACCTAAGACAGCTAATAGTAATCGAAGGATAGCAATGCCGGATTTTGTGGCGGAAGAAGTAAAGACATACATTAGTATGCTTTATGGTGTTAAACCTAATCAGCGTATTTTTAGCAATATGTCGAAGGGAAAGTTTCATCATGAGATGGATCGTGGTTGTAAATTGTCAGGTGTTAAGCGTATTCGTGTTCATGATCTTCGTCATAGTCATGTGTCACTTTTAATAAACATGGGATTTGATGCGGTGGCTATTGCAAAACGTATGGGACATGAAAGTATCAGAGTAACTTATCGATATGCGCATATGTTCCCAGGGGAGCAGATTAAGATGGCTCAGAAACTATCTGATGAAAGAGAGGATTATTTCAATGTCGGAGAAGATAAAAGATAAAAAGGGTAGATGGAGAAATAAAATCGTTGCATTTCGAATGTCCCCTGAGGAGGCTTTAGAACTTGATGACAGAGTACGCCTTTGCGGTGCCAGAACAAAACAAGATTATCTGGTAGAAAGCGCTCTTTATCAGAGAGTTGTTGCTAAAGGAAATCCTATGATGATGGTTCAATTTCAAAATGATTTGATTCACATTCAAGAGGAACTTATGAGGATTAATTCGATTGATGAGATGGATGAGGAACTCCTCACACCGATTAGAACGATGTTGGAGATATTAGAAGCATTAAAAAACGAAAAAGAATCCTAACGGCGGCAACCGAAAGGACTCTTGTGATAACCGCATAATCTCTGCGGACTCTATTGATAAGGTCATTATAGCAGAGGTTATTCCGGCTATCAATCAATTTATGAGAAAGGCAGGAATAACAAAAAATGGAAAACTTAAAGATTATTAATATGGCGGATGTGGAAAGTAAGAAGGTGGAATTTCTTTGGTATCCATATATACCGCTTGGAAAACTAACGATTATACAGGGTGATCCCGGAGAGGGAAAAACAACAGCTGTATTACAACTGACGGCTCTTTTAACGAAGGGCGAGAAGTTACCTGAAGATGATCAGGAGCGAGAGCCTATCAATGTTATCTATCAGACGGCAGAGGATGGTCTGGCTGATACAGTAAAACCTCGCTTGGAAGCGGCGGGGGGCAGATTGTTCCAAAGTTCTTGTGATAGATGAATCTGAACAGGGCTTGTGTATGTCTGATGAGCGTATAGAACAGGCTATAAAGGAGACTGGAGCCAAATTGGTCATTCTCGATCCTATACAGGCGTATCTTGGTGCGAATGTAGATATGCATAGGGCAAACGAGATTCGCCCGGTTATGAAGCGATTGGGAGACATAGCAGAGAAATATAGTTGTGCAATCATTCTTATTGGTCATATGAACAAAGCAAGTGGTTCTAAATCAACGTATAGAGGGCTTGGTTCTATCGACTTTCAGGCTACAGCAAGAAGTGTACTTATAGTTGGGAGAATCAAAGATGATCCTACCTTCAGAGTAATTGCGCATGATAAGAGCAGTCTTGCGCCGGAGGGAGATTCGATTGCATTTCGTTTAGACAAAGAGAATGGATTTGCGTGGGAAGGTGTAATTGATATTTCTGTGGATGATCTCTTAAGTGGAGACCAGAAAGTAACTAAATTAACATCGGCAAAAGAATTCTTAGCAAAATATCTGGCGGATGGTCCCAAACCAAGTACAGAAATTTTTGAAGCTGCAGAGGCAGATGGGATTAAGAAAAGAACTTTGTTTACTGCAAAAGAGGAACTGAATGTTACGGCAACAAAGACCGGAGATAAATGGTATTGGGGTTTTTAGGAAGGATGCAAGAATGCAAGATTGCAAAGTATATATAACATTGCATCCTTGCAACCTTGCAATCTTCATTTGGAGGTTGAAGATGAAAGAACGAAAAATAATGATATCGCAAAAACTGTTTTTGGATTTGTTTTCATATTTTGAATTTGAAGAGTATGAGAAAGAGCCGGAGATTAGGAAAGCACTAAATGAGAAACTGGAACTTTTGGTTATGCATGAGAATTACACAAAATATAAAACGGCACCAACGGAAGAGGAACGAGAAAAGGCAAGACAAGAGTATTTGGATGCGAAGGGAATTCACCCATCGTTCCGATGGTAACTATTTTCCTTGGCTATATATAACAAGTGCGTGGCACGCACTTGTAGTATTTCATCAAGGAAGAAGTGATTGTCAGTTGCCATATATTGGAGGCGTCATAATGACGTCAGGTCGAGGCGTTATGTGACGTCGAAATGACTATTTTTGAAACCGCAGGCGCAAATATATCCGGCGAGGATTTATTTGCGACAAGGTTCTACAAGGGAAGGGCGTCGCCCAGGGAGTGTAGCTCCCAATGAGACCGGGGGAGGCATCGCCGGGGCAGAGCCCTGAGAGATTAGGTAAGGCATCGCCTTAGGGCAAAGCCCTATTGAGATTGGGTTAGCCATCGGCAAGGGTAAAGCCCTTATGAGATGCCTGTCATGGCGAATGACTGCACTCCGCAAAGGAGTCCTCGAAGAGCGCCGTCTTTTGATACGAAGTGTCAAAAGTCATAAGGCGTTACTTTCGCCGAAAGTAACAAAGGCATTAGCAGAAAAAATACACTTTTACTCCAGTGGAGCAGAAGTTAGAAAGGAGATTAAAAAATGGGTTCAATATCAATGCCTCAGGGCAGAGGAAATAGACAGCATAATCTCCGAAATTACGGAGAGGGCAAATTGCCAAGCAATGTGGATGCTTCCAGAACAGAGCAAAATATTGTTTGGAAAGATGAAACTACAGCTCATGCATATCATCGAATTTTTGATGATGCAGTTAGTGAGTATAATGCAAAACAAAAACGTAAGGATCGTCAGATCAAAGATTATCGGACGCATATTCTCAATTCAAAGAATGGCGAGAAGGAGTTTTACGAGGATGTGCTTCAGTGGGGAAAGCAGGAAGACTTCATAGAACATCCTGAGTGGCGTGATATAGCAAAGGAATGTCTTCTTGAATATATTGAAGGGTTTGAGGATAGAAATCCCGGATTGGAACTGATAGGGGCTTATATCCATATGGACGAGGCTTCTCCACATATGCATTTTGATTATATTCCAGTTGCGGAAGGATATAAGACAGGGGTACAGAAGAGAAATTCTTTAGATAGAGCCATGCGCAACTTGATTGCGGTTCGTACCGGTAGTGAGTATTCGCCAAGACCGGATGAAAAGGATGCATCAGGGAAGTGTATAGACAATGCTACGAAGCAGTGGAAGGAGATGGAACGAGCGCATTTTAAAAAGATATGTGTCCGCAGAGGTTTGGTTGTTGATGGTGAGATAAAGACACCGGAGCGTGATAGCCTATCCGTGCTTGAATACAAGGCTGAAATGCGTAAGCAGGAGATTCAGCAGTTGGAAACTCAGGAAAAAGAACTTAGGGGAACTCTTCGTAATCTTCAGAGTCTCATTAAGCAGGCAGAAGAAAAGTTGGAAGAGGCAAAGAAAGAAGCGGCAAGCATTATCGAATCTGCAAAGGCAAAAGCAAATGAGTGGCTTGAAAAGATTAATATTCGTCTTGGCTTAATTCCGAAGAAAGATATCGAAGATAAGCGGTTAGAACTGGTTGGCTATTACAAAGCGTGCGAGCCTTATCTTACTAATGATATGAGGATTGCAATTAACAACGAAGATGTGAAGGGCTTTGGAGCATTGGTAAGTCGATTGACTGCATCAAACCCAGATGGCACCGTTGCAAGACGTGATCCGGGATGGGAAGAACTTTTTGATTTTGAAATCAAGTTTGAGGAATATCTGGAAATGAAAAGTAAGAATGTGAAGACGGAGGATATTCTGAAGGAGTTGGAACAGTTAGATAATAAACGGAATAGGAATCGAAAGAGATAGCATCGGGGAATTGTTGTTGTTACAGAATACGTATCTCGAATGATTGCACAATATATGGTGTGGTAAGACAATGCGACAACTAGAAATGGTATTTATTGACAATAATAAACGATATTATATTCGCGGTTTTCGTTTACGAAGAGGAGAGTTTTTGATATAATGAAACATGAGAATTTATATGATAGGAGTGAAAAGATGGCTGGTAATTTATTGTTAAGTCCAATGCTTAAATGGGTCGGCGGGAAAAGGCAATTATTGTCAGAAATAGTTCCTATGATCGATAGTAAGTGTGATACTTATGTAGAACCTTTTATTGGTGGAGGAGCTGTTCTGTTTAGTATGCAGCCAAAAAAAGCGATTATTAATGACTATAATCAAGAATTGATAAATGTGTATGAAACCGTTCGTGACAATTTAGATGAATTGTTAGAGGTTCTTAAAATTCATGAGTCAAAGAATTCATCTGATTATTATTACGAAATAAGAGCTTTAGATCGAGAAGATAGCTTTAAAAAAATGACTGAGGTTGAGAAGGCGGCGCGTATTATTTACTTGAATAAAACCTGTTATAACGGATTATATAGAGTAAATTCGTCCGGACAGTTTAATTCTCCTTATGGTAGATATAAAAAACCTAACATTGTAAATGAAGCTGTATTAAGAGCAATATCAAAATACTTTAATTCTAATGATATTAAGATTCTTAATGGAGATTATAGGGAAGCTTTAAAGGGGTTAGAACAGAATTCTTTCGTTTATTTGGATCCACCTTACATGCCGATTTCTTCATCTTCATCATTTACGGGATATACAGAGGGTGGTTTCGGATACTCTAGTCAGGTTCAGTTGAAAGAGGAATGTGATAAGTTAACTCAGCAAGGTATCAGATTCGTTCAGTCAAATTCGGATTGTGAAGAAATTCGAGAATTATATAAAGACTATAAGATAAAAACTGTGAAGGCTAAAAGAAGCATAAATAGTGTGGCAAAAAAACGTGGAGAGATAAACGAGGTGTTAATTTATAATGGCTAGGGGAAGCATTTCAGCCAATGATGCTTGGCAAAAAATACTAGAGAAATATGATATTGTGAATAAGGTTTCTAAAGACGGAATTTTTCATATAAAAGCAAGTGAAATCAAAGAATTCAAGGAACCTAGGTTGATGGCGAAGTGGGATTGCACGGCAGCTTTGCCATCTGCTTTGAAAAGCAATAATTTGAATATCCTACCAGACAGTAGAAATTCCTACGTCTTGGGGGATTTTCTTTTATACGAAGAAATACCGGAATTAACAGAAGCTGTTAATAAAATGGATTATGTAGAGTTGCCTGAGTATGAAACCATTGATGTTAATAATATTTCATCGGAAGCAAATGCGATAAATGTGCTCATACTTTCGGGTATATTGGATGATTTTCTTGATGATGAAGGAACTGTAGAAACATTTAATGGCCGAATGGGGACAGGAGAATTTGATTTTGTTGTTGATACAGTACGTGGAAGTAAGCAGAAAATATCCGTTAAGAACGCTCAGTGTGAAATAGATGGTGGTTTTGAAAATGATAATGATGTTATTATCATGGAAGCTAAAAATGTTCTGAATGAAGATTTTCATGTAAGACAGTTATATTATCCATACAGGCTGTGGAGAAATAAGGTTAACAAGCCGATAAGACTGATTTTTTCGATATACTCAAATATGATATTCCGTTTATTTGAATATAGGTTTTGTGATGAGAATGATTATTCTTCGATTGAGCTTGTGAAGACAAAAAATTATTCGCTTCAGGATACAACCATTGAAATTGATGATTTGATTCAGGTCAGAGAAAATACAGATGTATGTTTTAAGGATAATCAAGATGTTGACTTGAAAGTGCCTTTTATCCAGGCAAATTCATTTGAAAGAGTTATTTCATTACTTGAGAACATGAAAGATAATCCGATGACAACGGAACAAATCGCTGAATTGATGGAGTTTGATGAAAGACAATCAGATTACTATTATAATGCTGGTGCTTATATAGGTCTGTTTGAGAAAAAGAGCGAAGATAAACAGAAAAAAGTATTTCTGACGAAGCTAGGAGAGGAAGTCTTTTCTCTAAATTACAAACAACGTCAGTTGAAATTTGTTGAATTGATTTTACAACATCAGATTTTTGCGGACTGTTTTGATATGATAATCGAAAATGGCGGAGAGATGCCTGATAAGTTAGTAATCGAAAATTTGATGCGAGATTATAATGTTTGCAATGAAGGTCAAATTGTTAGAAGGGCAAGCTCTGTTCAAGGTTGGCTTAAATGGATGTTTAATCTAAGAAATCTGTAGGGGGAATTATATGAAGTGGGAACCGGATGATTTTGAGTTGGAAAAATCATCTGTTTGGTCATTCCCAGAAAGAGGGAATTGGGCAACACATGATTCAAAATATAGAGGAAACTGCTCGCCATATGTTGTTAGAAACCTTATATTAAGATATTCAAAAGAGGGCGAGTGGATTTTAGATCAGTTTGCTGGTGGAGGGACAACCTTAGTTGAGGCTAAGCTTTTGGGAAGAAATGTTATAGGAACAGATATTAATCCGAAAGCAATAGAACGTTGTCATCTAAAAACAAATTTTGATATTGGAAAAGGTACTGTTGAGATCAGAGAAGCTGATGCTAAAAACCTTGATTTTGTTAAGGATGAAAGCATTGATTTTGTTTGCACACATCCGCCATACGCGGATATAATTAAGTATAGTGATGGATTGGAAGGAGATATTTCTTTACTTAGTTATGAGGGATTCTTAAATGCTATGGAGGAAGTGGCTAGTGAAGCTTTCAGAGTTCTAAAGAGAGGAAAGTATTGTGCATTTGTTATTGGCGATATCCGTCAAAAGGGTTCGGTTAGACCTTTGGGATTTGATACAATGGCACTGTTTGAAAATGCGGGCTTTAAGCTTAAGGAAATAGTTATAAAGCAACAGCATAATTGTAAAATGACAGCGAAGTGGGAAAAAATAAGCGTTGAAAAGAATTTTTTCTTGCTTGCTCATGAGTATGTTTTTGTTTTAAAAAAATAATAAATTACAAAAAAGGAGAGGTAAAAAATGAATAATGAAAAACCGATAATTCAGTCTAATGGCTACAATGGTAGTGAGCCTACACGTGTGTGTCCGCATTGTGGACAGGAGAAACCATTAAGTGAGTTTGGTTTCAGAAACATGGGGAATGGTGAAATACGAAATCAGTCTTGGTGCAGAGAATGTCGTAGTAATGGTTGAGTTTTTCCTTGAAAGAGTCTAGAATCATAATGTTCAAAGTACTGTTACAGTACTGTTTGAGTAATAGGAGATATATAATACAGATAATACGAACAAAAGATTAACAAATATGTTAACAAAAACCATGAGAAAAAGGTCATTCCATCAACCCGTTGCGGAGATGGAATAAATATTGAAAGTCCGGAAACCAGCATAAACACTGGGCTTCCGGACTTTTTCTATGTCTCGTGAGTACATTTTGAGTACACTTTTCAAAATTATTCCGTTTCAGAGTCGGCATCATCGCTGTGGTCACAGGTCTTATCCAGTTTCTTCTGAGACGCCTGCAGGTCCAGCTCGATCTGCTCCAGCATCTCCCGAAAATCATCAGCGACATATTTCTCATCTTCAGAAGAATTTCCTTTTGTCAGCAGCTCCTGATCCTTCAGATATCCTTCACGGTATAAACCTTCCCAACGAATAAAATCGGACAGGACAGATGAATCTGTCACTTTTAGTGCTGGCAGCATATTCCTATTCTCATCTTCCTGACCAGCCACAGCAAAATACTGCGAGAGTACCGGGAGCAGGCGGATGCAGCATTGCTCTTCTTTGAAGGCACCATATCTGTCTTTCGGACCATCAACCTGAATCAGTCCGGCTTTATAAGCAGTCATCAATAATCCCATCAGATCTCCGCGTGTTTCCAGACGGAAAGCGCTCTGATCCATTCCATAGATCGCACTGAAGTTTACGTTCAATGCAGCTGCAATCTTCTCGACCTGAGGAGGGAGCGGCTGCATTTTATTTGTCTCGTATTTTCGGATGGAAACAGGAGGAAACACATGAGATCGGAAATGAATTTTGTGACAGCGGAACAGCTCGCAGAGATAATGGGAATTTCCAAAGGGCACGCCTACAAGATTATTCACGAGCTGAATGAAGAACTGCAGACCAAAGGATTCCTGACAGTATCCGGAAGAGTGCCCCGCAAGTATCTGGAAAAACGATGCTATGGAATCGAGGAGGTGACCACCTGATGAAACCTGAAAAAGACAAGAAGACAGGAAAATGGCTGATTCAATATCGCTATCGTGACTGGACGGGAAAGCTCAGAAAGAGCATGAAAAGGGGATTTAATACGAGAAGGGAGGCCGAGGAATGGCTTCGGAATTTCCTGCTGAAGCAGCAGAGCGATTTAGACATGAGGTTTAAGGACTTCGCGGATCTGTACTTCAAGGATATGGAAGCGCGGCTCAGGGAGCACACCATGATCAATAAGCACTACATTATGGATGACAAGGTGCTTCCGTATTTCGGAGAAAAGAAAATGAATGAGATAACTCCGGCTGATGCCGTCAATATATTATCGACTGCTGGGCAGAGGCAATGACCATTTATCGAAGCGGAGATTTCAAGCTGACATTTCCGAAGGAGATGGAGGAAACCGTCAGGGCTATGCAGATGGAATATATGCCGGACGATTCCACATTCGGTGTGATTCAACATTTTCTTGACACATTCAGCGGAAACGAAGTGTGTGCCATTCAGATCTATGAAGAGGCATTTGGCCAGACCTATGATCCGAGAAACCGCAGCGTTCTGCAGCCAATTTCCAATACGATGAATGCAGGTATGCCGGGCTGGAGCACGAAAACAAAATCCCACAGATTTGCGAATTATGGGACACAGAGAGCATGGATCTTCTGATGCAGCCCGTAAAGGAAGAAACAGACGCTGGCGGTATAAGGGAAAGCTCTGACAGGCCGGAATCTGTATTGCCGGGGAAGCAGAAGGCTGAGCGCCCGGATTCCCGTGAAGCGGAGTTTCGGTTCATGCGGATCGAATCGGTTCACCGGCAGCTCAATAAGACCAACCGCAAGCTATAAGAGCGCAAAAAGACATTATTATATGCGGGTTATGCGATTAACCTATTGTGGAATGAGCTTTTTTCAAATACTATGGGACAAAAGCGTAAAGGAGAAACCCAGAAACCCCATGTCAGATAAAAGATTTTTACAAGATGTGCTGCGCATCTCCATACCCGTGGCATTACAATCCATGCTGCAGTCTTCCTTTTC
>Ga0256404_1013386_pt1 | contig 10409 bp, 8 predicted proteins | sample RumenRJG_01DNA_FD_185990 | JGI IMG/M metagenome (GOLD analysis project Ga0256404, IMG submission 185990) | Bovine rumen microbial communities from Lethbridge, Alberta, Canada - RJG_01 | ecosystem: Host-associated > Mammals > Digestive system > Stomach > Rumen | place: Canada: Alberta | collected...
CGGCGGAAAAACATGTGTATCCGAAGGAAGTGCTCGGCGGGAAGGATAATCCGCGCAACATCGGGGAAGCCATCACGAGGGAGCAGTCCCTGCGCGCCATGACCATCAATGTGGCCCGCCAGTGGCATCAGGAGCACCGCATGGGATCCATCGAGTTCGGAAAACTTGCCAACATGACGGTGTTCGACTGCGACTTCCTGCATGACGATATTGAGAAGGTCGCGCAGGCAAACGTGATTGCCACCATTGTGGACGGTGAAGAGGTGTACAAGGCATAAGCTGTCCCGAAGTATTTTGTATTCTGAACAGACGAAAGAAAAAAGGAGTATAAAAGAGAATGCAGAACAGAAGGATCACTGACGGTAATTATAACAAATCCCTTGCGGTCAGGTGCGTCAACGGCACCTTTGTCGGCACAGAGACGGACGGTGTCATTGTCTACAGGGGGATCCCCTTTGTCAGCCGGCAGCCGGTGGGAGAGCTTCGTTGGAAAGCACCGGAAGAGTTCGTCCGGGATGACGGCGTGTACGAGGCTTATTACAACGGGAAAAGCCCCTGCCAGCACAAGGACTTCAGCGATGTGGAAGAGACGCTGATCAATCAGGGCGAAGACTGCCTGTACCTGAACGTATGGAAGGCGGCAGATGCATCTTCCGAAAAGAAGCCGGTCATGGTATGGATTCATGGAGGAGCCTTTGAATTCGGCGCGGCGGCCTTTTCGCTGTTTGACTGTGATAACTTCATAAAAGAGAATCCGGATGTCATTGTTGTTACGGTCGCGTACCGGCTCGGCGTCTTCGGCTACTTCCACCTGTCCCATCTGCAGGGCGGGGAAGCTTATCCTGACGCGCAGAACCTGGGGCCGCTGGATCAGCTGATGGGCCTTAAGTGGGTTCATGAGAACATCGCAGCCTTCGGCGGCGATCCGGATAACGTGACAATCTACGGAGAATCTGCAGGAGCGGGAAGTGTGTCCACGCTTCCGCTGTTGAAGGGTTCCCACGCGTATTTTAAGCGGGTAATCGCCCAAAGCGGTTCCCCCACGCTCACAAGATCTGCCGATGAAGCCATTGAGTGCACGAATACAATGATGGAGGTCCTCGGCTGCAAAACCATTGATGACCTCCTGAAAGTGGACGCGAGGAAGCTGGCGGATGAATCGGAAGCGGTCAGACTGCGCATTGCTCCGGAAAGAGACGGCATCCACCTGCCTCTGGACCCGCACCAGGCTTATGCCGACGGTGCGCTGAAGGATCTTGACATCATGATCGGCTGCAATCTGCGCGAATTCGACTGGTTCTACGCTGTCCTGGGAGATGAAGGCATGAAGATCCTTTACGATGACCGGAAAGCGAGAAAGTACGACCGGCTGCCGGAGAAGGAGAAGGCCCTGATCGACAGTTTCCTGAAGAACGTTAAGGGAGAGGGCAGCGAGCCGGAGTGCCGCCTGTTTGACCAGCTCTGGTTTAATGCGCCTGTCGTGAGGATGGCGGAGAGCCAGGCAAAGGCCGGCGGCAGAGCATTCGTCTATTACTTTACGGCGGAACCCGGACACGGGGTGGAGCTGGAGATCGTGTTCCATCATCAGAATAAGGACGCGAGCCTTGGAAAAGTCTTTGATGATACCTTCGCGAAGACAATGCGGAAGATGTGGGTCCAGTTCGCCAAAACCGGAAATCCGTCGCTTTCAGCGGACATTTCCCCGGACGGCAAGGCAAAAGAGTGGCCCGTGTATGATCCGGAGAACAGACAGGTGATGGTCCTGGACGAGTTCGATATCCATCCCGAAAAAGAATCCGAGAGAAAGATTGTTGACTGGGACAGAACCTATGGCCTGACCAAATATTATCTGTTCTGAATCAGATAATCTTTCTGAAGGAGTACGGGCTGCTGTTATTTAACAATACATGAAATCCCAAATTCATTTATCAGAACATTTTACATACAGGAAACTGCTGCGGTTTGCGATGCCGTCCGTTGTGATGAACGTGTTCACTTCCATGTATATTGTTGTGGACGGGTTTTTCGTCGCCAGGTTTGTGGGCAAGACGGAGTTTGCGGCTGTCAGCATCATTATGTCCGCGCTGAATATTCTCGGGACGGTCGGATATATGTTCGGCGTGGGCGGAAGCGCGCTGATTGCAAAGACGCTGGGAGAAAAGAAACCGGAAGGGGCGCACCGCCTGTTTTCCCTCCTTGTGCTGGTATCTTCCGGCATTGGCTTTTTTCTGATGGTGCCGGGATTTATCTTTATGCATCCTTTTGCGGCCATGATGGGCGCGGAGGGGAGGCTCCTTGAATGCTGCGTGCTGTACGGAAGGATCTTTATTCTGGCCCTTCCCGCCTGGATACTCTCCTATGCGTTTCAGCTTTTCTTTGTCACCGCGGAAAAACCCGGACTGGGGCTCGCCGTAACTGTGAGCGCGGGACTTTGCAATGCTTTGCTGGATGCGCTTTTCATTGTCGGCTTTCACTTTGGACTTGCGGGCGCGGCGGCGGCCTCGGCCTTAAGCCAGGTCGTGGGAGGCGTGTTTCCGCTCATTTATTTCAGCCGGAAAAACGGCAGCCTCCTGAAGCTGGTAAAGCCGGAATGGGATGGCCGGTCTCTCGCAAAATGCTGCATGAACGGGACCTCGGAGTTCATGTCGGAAGTCTCCATGTCCATCGTTGGAATCATCTACAATATGCAGCTGCTGAAATTCGCGGGGGAGGACGGCGTTGCCATTTATGGCGTGCTGATGTACGTCAGCCTGATCTTTTCCGCCATGTTCGTGGGGTATTCGAACGGAACGGGACCGGTAATCAGCTTCCATTACGGCGCGGGGAATCACGATGAACTGAAAAACCTGCGGAAAAGAAGCCTGATGATTATCGGACTCGCATCCATCGCGATGACAGTGCTTTCGGAAGCATTTGCCAGTCCGGTTTCCGAGCTCTTTTTCCGGGGAGAAGAGAGGCTGGTGCAGGACACCATACACGCCTTCCGGGTTTTTTCCGTGTCGTATCTGTTCATGGGCATCGGGATTTTCAGCTCGAGCTTTTTTACCGCACTGAACAACGGAGAGATCTCGGCACTGGTCTCTTTTCTCAGGACTTTTGTATTTGATCTTGGGGCAGTGCTTCTGCTGCCGGGGCTTTTTGGCGTGGACGGCATATGGTGTGCCGTTGTTTTCGCGGAGCTGATGGCAGCGGTTGTCGGATGTATCTTCATGGCGGGACTTCAAAAAAAGTATAAATACTAAAAAGAAAGAATAGTCACTGATTTTGCAACGAAAGAAAGGAAATAAAAAATGAGGGCAGACAAGATTTTTAAGAATGCGAAAATCTTCACCGCAGATAAGGACCACCCGCAGGCATCCGCCATTGCGGTAAAAGACGGAAAGTTCGTCTATGTGGGCGATGAAGCCGGCCTTTCGGATTATGAGGGAGAGGTGACCGACCTTGGCGGAAAATTCATTATGCCCGGCATTATTGACAGCCATGTCCATGTCACCATGGGAGTCGGATTTGATTACGCGGATCCGGGGGTCTGGATTACCAGCTCCGGAAAAAAGGAAATTCTGGACTTTATTGCAGACTATGTGCGGAACAATCCCCGTTCGGACGGCTACTTCTTCGGACTGGAGACGAAAAGGCTGAACGGAGCCAAAATTGTAAAGGAAGATCTCGACGCGATCTGCCCGGACAATGAGCTTTTGATTGTGGAGGCGGAGGGTCACAGCATCTGGGTGAACTCCAGGCTCCTTCAGCGCCACGGCATTACGGACGACACGCCGGATCCCGTGCCGGGCTTAAGCTATTACGTGCGGCAGGACGGTCATGTAACCGGAAATATCTTTGAAGGCGCGGCGGAAATCCCGATTCTGCTTGATAAAGGCATGAGCCTCACCGATGAACAGGTCGACGCGTCACTTCAGCGCTGGATTCAGTTCTGCGTGGAAAACGGTGTGAGCGTTGTTTTTGACGCCGGTATCCCGGGACATAACGTGTTCAATGAGCGGGTCTACGGACGTCTTCGCGAAATGGACAGGCAGGGAAAGCTTCCGGTCTATGTTGAAGGGTGCTATGTGATCTCGTCAGCGAGAGAGGTAGAGGAAGGCCTGAGGGAGCTGAAGCGTCTCAGGAATGAGTTTGACACGGAGCATATGAAGGTCAATACTCTGAAGATTTTCGTGGACGGCACCCTGAAGCTCCACACCGGGGCCATGGTCGAGCCCTATGCGGACATTCCGAAGACGGGAATTACCGCTCTGAATAAAGAGGAATTTGCGGAGCTCCTCAAAAAGCTCAATGAGGAGGAATTGGATCTTCACCTGCACACCGTCGGGGACGCAGCCTCCCGGGTGGTGCTGGACGGGGTGGAGATGGCCCGGAAGGAGCTGGGAGACAGCTTCCGCGTGAAGGTCACCGCTGCCCATCTTTGGGTCCAGCATGACGATGATATGGATCGCTTTGTAAAGCTTGGCGTGATTGCGAATTTCACCCCTGCGTGGCACAGCGGAAACATCGGCGGGAAGCCCATAGAGCTCTGGCAGATACTGCTGGGCGAAAAGCGCGCGTCGAATATGTACCGCTGCAAAACGCTCTGGGATACCGGCGCTCTTGTGTCCTGGTCCAGCGATGATATCTCCTACGGAGATTTTAAGACCTGGAGCCCGTATCTTGGCATGGAAGTCGGCATGACGCGCATGACTTCGGAGAAGACCAAGGCGCCCGACCACAACAAAACGGTTGAGCCGTTTGTTCCGCTCAGCGAAAAAATGAGCATTGAGGAAATGATTCTCGGCTATACCATCAACGGCGCAAAGCAGCTTGGCATCGAGAACGCCAAGGGCTCCATCGCCGCCGGAAAGGACGCGGACTTCCTGGTGTTCGACAAGGACCTTCTCACAGCGGAGCAGGAGGGCTTCAGCCATAACATGCCGCAGGACGTGTATTTCGGCGGAAAGAAAGTAAACTGATGCTGTCCGGAGAGCAGGCTGCAGGGATGCGGTCTGCCCTCTGCCTTTTCTACCGCGTCATCCCGGAGGTTTCATCCATTCTATTTCATTTATGCATGTGATAAGATGGAATTGTCAAGGTGCAATTCATATCACCGTCTGCAAAGGAGCGAATCATGAAAGCCTTTAAGATCAAGCAAGACCTGTTTTGGACCGGGGTCCTGGACCCTGAACTGCGTGTCTTCGATATCATCATGGAGACGAAGTACGGGACATCTTACAATTCCTATCTTCTGGAGGGCAGCGAGAAAATGGCGCTGTTTGAGACGGCCAAGCTCGCTTTCTTCGATGAAATGGTCAAATACATTGAATCTGTAGCCTCTGTCTCACAGATCGATTATCTGATCATGGATCACACGGAGCCTGATCACGCCGGCGCGATCGAGAAGCTTCTCGATATGAATCCGCACATTACGATCGTCGCCACCGGAACCGCGATCCAGTTCCTCAAGCATATCATCAACACAGATTTCAACAGCATCGCAGTCAGCGACGGCATGACCCTCTCCCTGGGGAACAAGACCCTGGAATTCATGGTCCTTCCGAATCTGCACTGGCCGGACACCATGTATACCTATGTGCCGGAGATCAAGACGCTGTTCACCTGCGACTCCTTCGGCTCTCACTACGCGGCGGAAGGCATCGTGAGATCCTCTGTCACGGATGAGGCGGGCTATGCAGACGCCACCAAGTATTATTTTGACTGCATCATCGGCCCGTTTGCGTATCCGTATATGTACAATGCCCTTGAGCGGATCAAAAACCTTGAGATCGAACATATTTGCTGCGGCCACGGCCCGGTCCTGGATTCTCATTTCGACCAGATTTTCGGCTGGTACCGTGAGTGGTGCAAGGCGCCTGCGCCGAAGGCAAAGAAGCTGGTGGTCATGCCGTATGTCAGCGCGTACGGCTACACCAAGGAGCTCTCGGAAGCGATCGCCCGGGGCGTTGAGGATGCCGGCGCGGAGGTTCACCGCTATGACCTGATCTTTGACGACAAGTCCGGCCTGGCTGCGGATATGGCAGCTGCGGACGGATATCTGTTCGGCACGCCCACCATTCTCGGCGAGGCCCTGGAGCCGATCTACAACCTGACTCTCGGCATGTATCCCCCGGTCTTCAAGGGAAGACTGGCTTCCGCGTTCGGAAGCTACGGCTGGTCCGGAGAGGGCGTCCCGCACATCATCGAACGCCTGAAGCAGATCCGTCTGAATGTCCTGGACGGTTTCCGGATCCGTTTTAAGCCCAATGCCACCCAGCTCGAGGATGCCTACGATTTCGGATACAATTTCGGATGTGTCCTTCTCAAGAAAGAGAAGAAGCAGGCGCCCAAGGGCGGACCGCAGCTGGTCAAGTGCCTGGTCTGCGGCGCAGTTTTTGACGCTTCCATTGAATCCTGCCCGGTCTGCGGCGTCGGTCCGGAGAACTTTGTGCCCGTGGGCGATGCCGGCACCGGCTATCAGAATGACACGGACAGAGAGTATCTCGTGCTGGGCGGAGGAATCGCAGGACTGGAAGCGGCCAGGGCGATCCGCGAGCGCGACAGGACCGGAACCATCACCATCCTTTCCGAGGAAGATCATCTGCCGTACAACCGTCCGATGCTGACGAAGGCCATGCTTGCCGATTTCTCGGACGATCAGATGGCAGTGGAGCAGCAGGAATGGTTCGATGAGAATTCGATCAAGTTCATAAAGAATATCAAGGTCGAGTCCATCGACCCGGAGGCAAAGACAGTCGCCGCCGGCGGAAAGACCTTCAAGTATGACAAGCTGATCTATGCCCTCGGCGCGTATTCCTTTGTGCCGCCATTTAAGGGACATGATCTGGACAAGGTCGTCTCCATCCGCACCATCGAGGACGCGGCCAAGGTCAAGAACATGGTTCCGGATATCAGGACGGCTGCCGTCATCGGCGGCGGTGTCCTGGGCCTGGAAGCTGCATGGGCACTGCGCAAGGCTAAGATCGAAGTCACTGTGATCGAAGGCGCGCCGGCGCTGATGGCGAGACAGCTCAATCCCACTGCCTCCGCGATGATCAAGACGCTGGCGGAGGACTGCGGCGTCAAGGTCTACACTGCAGCCAGCACGGCGGAGATCAACGAGGAAGGAGTTGTCCTTGCGGACGGAACCGTTATCCCGGCAGAGCTGGTGATCGTTTCCACCGGTGTCCGCGGAAACCTTGCTGCCGCCCAGGGAGCCGGTCTCAACATCGCCCGCTCCATCGTTGTCAACGACCACATGGAGACCAGCGTGCCGGATATCTATGCGGCAGGCGACTGCGCCGAGTACAACGGCATCAATTATGCGCTCTGGAGCCAGTCTGTGGAGCAGGGCAAGACGGCAGGCGCAAATGCGGCGGGAGATGACGTCGCTTACGAGACCGTCGACGGCGCTCTTTCCTTCAACGGAATGAATACCTCGCTCTTTGCCATCGGCGACAACGGCAGCGATGCGTCCAGGCTTTACAAGACCGTTGAGACAACGGATATGCGCCGCAGACAGTATGAGAAGTATACGTTTGACAAGAACCGCCTGGTGGGCGTGATCCTGATCGGCGACACTTCCCGTCTGGCCGAGCTGACAACGAAGGTCAAGAACCACGCGAAGTTCAGCGACGTGATAAAACTGTAAGATTTATAAGTTTCACATCAAAGCCCTCCAGTTCCAGGAGGGCTTTTTTTCGCAGGATCCCTCCGCCGTATCCGGTGAGGCTTCCGCCTGAGCCGACCACCCGGTGACAGGGCACGATGATGCAGATCGGATTGTGACCGACCGCCCCGCCGACGGCCTGCGCGGACATCCTTTCAAGACCGCGTTCCTTTGCGATCTGACCGGCGATCCATCCGTACGTGACGGTTTTCCCGAAGGGGATCCCGCACATGATCTCCCCCACGTGATTGCGGAAGTCTGAACCCACAAGATGGATCCGCGGGAAGAAACCGGGATCCCGGCCTGTAAAATAAATGTCCAGCCATTGTTTCGTCTGGTCAAAATAGTCCGTTTCGCGGGGAACGGCGTCTTTTTTCAGCCCGAGTCCGCTGTATCTGCTGCCTTCCGTAAACCAAAGTCCAGTGAGCCCTTCTTCATCACCGGCAAGCAGCATGCTGCCCAGGGGAGATTCATAATGATTGGTATAGATCATACCGGCCTCCGATCCGTCGTTTGTTATGTAAGCAGACATTGTTCCCTTTAGGAAAGAATAATACTGACGGCACAAAATGCAAGTAAAAGGGCCATTACAATGTTGACTGCCCTCTGTCGGTCACGGAAAAAACGCTGCAGCGCTGTCCCGGCAAAGAGCCAGATCAGATTTCCCATCGGTCCTGTGAACGGAAGAATTAACGCAACTGACAGGAGTTCCCGATAACTGGCTGCATAGGGGAGCGCAAAGGTCGTAAGTGCTGTCATGCAGAAAACCATGATTTTTGGATTCGTCAGCTGGACCAGGAGACCGGTAAGGAAGTTGCAGTGCGCACCCGCCTTTGCTTCCGTGGAGCTGTCACTGTGAAGGATATTCCACGCAAGCCAGAGAATGTATCCTGCCCCGATCCAGGTTATGAACTGAAGATAACGGCTCAGTACTTCCCCAAGAGACCAGACCAACACGGAAGAGACCAGCGCAACCACGGCAAAACCGATAAAAATGCCTCTCCACTGTCGCAACGCCTGCCGCCTGCCATATTTTACAGCGGATGCCAGTGAACAGAGATTGGCGGGCCCAGGCGTGACTGCGGAGACCGCACAGTACAGAACGAATGACGGTAAGAGGGAAGAGGGGATCATATTGCCGCTCCTTTCAAGTGTATCCTGAAGATGATTCTATCATAGATGCTTGAACCCACATTGTAAAACTGTTATAAAATGTACTTATCACAGGATATAACTGTTATACGGAGGCAGACATGAACTTTTCGTCCATGGAATATTTTACGGTGATTGCCCAGGAACGCAATTTTACAAGGGCAGCTGAACGGCTTCATATCACGCAGCAGTCTCTCAGCTCGCATATAGCAGGAATGGAAAAAGAACTTGGCAGTCAGCTGCTGGTGCGCCGCGTCCCGCTGGAATTAACTTATGCGGGTGAGGTCCTGCTGCGATATGCGGCCGGGTTCCAGAAGTTCCACAATGATATGCAGCGGGAGTTCTGTGACATCTCTCAGAATCAAAAGGGCATTCTGCGTGTCGGGGCTGCATCAGCACGCGGACAGATGATCCTGCCCGGAACGATCGCATTGTTTCAGAAAAGCTATCCCAACATCAGCGTTGAACTGACAGAGGCATCCAACGGCGAATTGCACCAGAAGCTGCTGAAAGGTACGATCGACCTTGCAATAGCGGATTTCCCGGAAAACCTGCCGGGGATCAGCATGACCGACTTTTACCGCGAAGAAAATGTGCTTGTGATTGAGAAAGGATTGTTTGCAAAGCACTGTAAGATCGACCCACAGGAGTGCGGGAGAATGTTCCGCAATGGGGACTATAGTGCGTTAAGGGAATGCCCGTTTGTTCTGGGAGGCATCGAAGATATTGACGGAAGGATCGGACGTGATGTTTTGAAGCGCGCAGGGATCGATGATCCTGCTGCAGCAGCAGCCTCGCATAATGTCGGGATGCTTCTGCAGCTCAGCCTTTGCGGAATCGGAGCCTGCATCTGCCCGCAGAAGATCGTGCAGAGCGTACTGACGCCTCAGCAGGCGGACTCCATGTACATATTCCCGCTCGGAGAAAACGCCGCATATCTCATACAGTTCGGGTATCAGGCACAGTCTTATCAATGGAGCGTGATCGAGCGGTTTATTTCCTGCGCCAAAACAGTTGTCTGCTGAAGATGGACCGATAGCAGAGTGTTCCAATGCCGGCATTTTTTTTGGAACATTACTTTCCAGGTTATAGAACGTATATTCGTTTTTTCCTTGCTTTCAAGGGTCCCATATGGTAACATATAAATATGGAGAATAGCATTTATAATATTGAGTTTTCTGGCATTACATATGGTATGGGATATGTTTATTCCCTGCAGTATCACATTGTATGGTGTACAAAGTACCGAAAGCAGATCCTTCAGAACGGTGTGGATACGGATCTGAAGGAAATGCTGCAACAGCTGGCGGAAGAATACCAGTTCAGGATCCCGGCGATGGAAGTCATGCCGGACCATGTACATCTCCTTCTGGACTGCAGGCCTCAGTTCAGGATCTCGGATATGGTCAAGATCCTGAAAGGAAACACCGCCAGGTGGCTGTTTTTAAAGCGTCCGGAGCTGAAGAGATCCCTCTGGGAAGGACACCTCTGGAACCCGTCTTACTGTGCGGTCACTGTCAGTGACCGCAGCAGGGAACAGGTGACACATTATATCGAAAGCCAGAAGGAGAAAGGCTGATATGCAGATCACTTCCAGTTATTCCGT
>Ga0256404_1013387_pt1 | contig 10409 bp, 8 predicted proteins | sample RumenRJG_01DNA_FD_185990 | JGI IMG/M metagenome (GOLD analysis project Ga0256404, IMG submission 185990) | Bovine rumen microbial communities from Lethbridge, Alberta, Canada - RJG_01 | ecosystem: Host-associated > Mammals > Digestive system > Stomach > Rumen | place: Canada: Alberta | collected...
CCTCGATCTGATAATGCCACCGCCCGTCCGGGTTCACTTGCCAGATCGGGTCATGCTTGCGGAGTCCCCGCTTGTCGTTGCCGAGGATCGAGACGGGGAGGACCGGGGTGTTGGTCTCGCAGGCGAGATAGCTGACCCCGCGCTTGATCTCGAGGTGCTTTGCATCCTTGGTGCGGGTCCCTTCGGGGAAGATGATCACGTTGTCACCCATGTCGATACATTCCTTGACCGCGTCCAGCATTTCCTCCGGGACGTCGTCGTTCTTGATGTAGAGGAGGTTGATGATGGCGCCGACCCAGGAGTGGCCGAGCCCCGATCGGACGACGCATGAGGCGCCAGGCAATAGTCCGTAGAGAAGCACCACGTCGAGGAGGGAGGGGTGGTTCGGTGCGATGATCATGCCATGGTAGGCGGACAGCGCCTTGCGGTCGGCTTTGACGGAAATCTGTCCGGTGAGGATGAGGAATCCGGAAAAGAGCCGCATGAGGAGCGATACGAACCTCCTGCCTACCCGCTGGAAACGGCTTTTGGGGTGGACGATGAGGAAAAGCAGCGGAAGCACGCCGAGCCCGATGGGTACGGCTCCGAGGCCGAACAGCACGAAGCTCAACGGTTTGGCGATGGTCCGATACAGATAGCCCAGCCGTCTCATACCCATCCCTTGCAAATCAATGTCTTCAGGAGTTCCTCTTCCGTGGTCAGCGCGTCGAGGAATCCTGCATCCAGTTCCCGTTCCGTGGCCCGGCTGGTCAGCTTGAGCGCATAGACGAACGGTTCGTTCCCGCCACCCTGGTGGATGGCGACGTACTCGTCGGGAATCGCTTCCTCGCAGATGATGGCGACCACTTCATCCCTCCGGCCACTGGCCAGCGGGGCTATCGCGGTAAGGAATCCGCTTTTCACCTCGTTATGGCTGCCAAACATGCAGGAATACGGCCTGTCCTGCTCCAGCAGGATGGTTGCCATGGCGATCGGCGCGTTGAATACCGAATAGGAGAAGGTGGCGGGGTGGATTTCCTTTTCCACGTGGTACTCGCGCTCGAGCGCGAACTGCTGGTCGGCCTCGCCGATTGAGGAAATGAAAAAAAGCTCGGAGTCCTCGGCAAGCGGGAGCATGGCATGCAGGGCGTGGATGGTCATGCGGATCATCTGGTTCATCCGTCTGAGGCTTTTGGCGCTCAGGTATTCCATGGGGGGATTCTCCTTGCTGAACGGGATCTTCCCTTCGCCGGCGGCCCAGCGTTTCCATGCCATGTCATCCATGCCTGGAGCCCATTTGAAGGCGCTTTCGAGATAGATTTTCCGTTTCAGCATGGCGTGAATTCCATGAGCGAGTAACTGAAGACTCCAAGGTTGTGGTGGCAGCAGGAGAGCTTGACCCCGCCCCGCTCGATGGCAGGGACGATGTCCTGATAGTTGTACATTCTGCTATTCCCGTTAGCCATGGTGGTGAAATAGAGGCTTGTCGCTTGCAAGGAAAAGGTCGATGCCTGGTATTTCTGCTCGTCGAGCAACGGTTCCAGCACGAACATCCGGGTCTCGGGCTTCGCCTTCGATGCTACCTTGCGGATGATGCTCGTGATTTCCTCCAGGCTGAAGCAGTCAAGGAACTGGCTCATCCATACCGCGTCCGCCCCAGGCGGGAAGGTGGTCTTCGGGTCCAGCACGTCGCAGGCCTCGTAGCCGACGCGGTCGGCGTACCCTGCCTGCTCCACGTTCTTGCGGGCCATGTCGACCTGTCCGGGAAGGTCGATGATGGTGACCTTTACCTTGGGATCGTAGGCGCAGCAGCGAAGCGCCCATTTGGCGGTGTTGCCACCGATGTCGAACAACCGTCCGACCGGACGGGAGAAGACAATGGGGAGCGCCTCGGGCATGATATGGTCGCTGTAATAATGGTCGAAGCCGAACCAGCTTTTCTGGGCCTGCGGGGGAAGATGGGAAAGGGCTTCGTAGATGGTATGCCACTGGTCCCCGAAAGCCTTGAGTCCTTCAGGCTTCCCGCTCTTGATGGAGTCGACCAGCTTATCGGCTCCCGGCCAGCAGATGTCCTGCATGAAGTCCAGGTTTGCCCTGGTCAGGCCGTCTTCTAGGAAGAAATAGCCTACCTTGCCGATGGTGAAATGTCGCTCGTTTCCGTTTCTCGCAAGCTTCAGGATTCCCAGCGCGAGTCCCATCTCGGTCAGGACGCCGATTCCATAGGGGGAGACATGGCATTGCCCGGAGAGGTCCTCTTGCGTGATTCCTCTTTCCCCGCTATCGCCGATTTTGGCTAGGATGCCGAGCTTCAGCAACGCGTAGGCCGCCTGAAAGCAATAGGGACCGAAACAGATTTCCTGCGCCTTTGCGCGTGCGTCCAAAGCCGAGATCCTGTCGTTTGTGTAGAAGTCAAATTCCATGGGTGCCCCTTATTCGTTCCATGTTACACGGTATGGTCCAGGAAAGGAACGAGCATTTGTGCAAGTTGCGGGTTGCGGACCCTGACAGTGGCGCGCACTCCCGTGCCCGAGTACTCGATGCTGAGGATCTGCGCTTCGCGACGCAGCCTGGCTACCAGGTCGTAGCGGTCTTCGGGAATCGTACAGCTCCAGGTGGGGGAGAGTTCGTGGAGCAGGTCGCTGATTTCCGTCTCCAGCTGGGGGATGCCATCCCCGGTGAGGAGCGAGCCCGTGACCACATGGGTTTCCAGCGAGGTGAGCCTGATGGTGGAGAACTCGTCGTGCTCCTTGTCCATCTTGTTGATGAAGAGGATGCGCGGTTTATCCTGTGCGCCAAGTTCCTCCAGTACCTGCAGCGTGGTCTGATAACAGGCCAGCATGCTGGGGTGCAAGGCGTCCGAGACCAGAATCAGCAGGTCTGCGTCGAGCGCCTCTTCCAACGTGCTCTTGAAGGAGTCGACGAGGGTGGTGGGCAGGTTGCTGACAAAGCCGACCGTGTCGGTCAGGAGAAAGCTTTCTCCTCCGGTAATCTTCACCAAGCGGGTAGTCGGGTCGAGGGTGGCGAAAAGCTTGTCTTCGGCAAGCGTCGCTCCTTGGCTGAAGTGGTTCAGCAGGGTTGATTTGCCGCTGTTGGTGTAGCCGATGATGGCAATGCGGGGAATCGGGCTTTGGGCACGGCTACGGGTCTGCTGTGCCCGCTCCTTGTCGACCTCTTGGAGCCGTTGCTGCAGCTTGGTGATTTTCTCGGCGATGCGTCGCTGGTCGATTTCCAGCTGGGTCTCGCCTTGGCCGCGGTTGCTGAAGCCTCCGCCACGTTGCTGGGAAAGCTGGCCTTCCCGTCCTGCCAAGCGGGGACGCAGGTAGCTGAGTCTGGCAAGCTCGACCTGCAGTTTCGCCTCCTTGGTGCGGGCCCTGGCGGCGAAGATCCGCAGGATTACCTCTTCCCGGTCGATGACGGGGATGCCCCACGCTGCTTCCAGGTTGCGTTGGACACGGGGTTTGACCGCCTGGTTGAAGATGACCAGGTCTGCCCCGGTAGCGTCGATTTCCTCGGAGATTTCCGCCACTTTCCCCTTGCCGATCAGGGTGGCGGGGTTGATTTCCCGGACGGTGATCGTCTCATGGCTGACCGGGACGACGTCGATGCTCTCGACCAGACTGTCCAGCTCTTGGGTGGCGAGGGCGGTCAACGCCTGGTCGTCTTTCGGGAAGACGAGCGTGAAAAGCAAAGCCCTCTGGGGCTCAGGCTTGGTTTCGTACATGTCGCAACTGTACCCTCTTTTCCGGTAAAAGGGAATCAGGCTACTTTTCAGCTATGATACCTACTTTATCGTAAAGGAGACGCCAAAGCGAGGCAGAACGGTCGAATACAACGACCAGGCCGTGCAAGACTTTATCGATAATGACAGTTGTTACTGGGTTCTCATGTCCACTGCGGAGAAGGACACGGAAAAGGCATTGCTTGCCTACAGGAACAGAAATGACGTAGAGGTTAACTTTGACGACGTAAAGAATTCCATGGATTTGAAACGCCTGAGAAACCATTCAGAGAAAACTGTCAAGGGCAAAATCTTCGTCATCTTCATAGCCCTCATTCTTCCCACACAGCTGAGGAAAACCGTACAGAAGACCCCAATGAAGGATCGCCACTACTGGAATGAGCGTGACTTCCTTGAGCGTGTCGCATCCTATACCAGAATCCATTTCGAGGGAAAATACAAGGATGTGTTTACCGTACCTACAGTTGCGCAACGGCTCGTGTTTGACTTGCTGGAAATACCCTACTCATACAAAGGCGTCATGCACAACGTGGAAAAAGAAAGTGAAAAGGCAGTGACTGATAATCAGAACAAAGATGATAACAGCGCTGCCGGCCCTGAGAATGCCAAGGGCAAAGAGCAAAGCTGTGGTAATAACCCCGCTCCCAATCCAGCAAATACCGGCGAGCAGCCTAATAATTAAAATTCATGGTTATATAAATCGGGATTTTCGGATAATATTGGATAAAACTTTTGTGATTAAAGAGGGATTCAGTATGAAGAAGTTCTATTATGGTTGCATAGGCATCATACCAAGTGATGGTCCTATAGAGCACGTAGTACTGAAAGCATATTGGCATGCACCGGACTACCTGCGCACGTTACCTCTTCTGAATCACAGCAAGAGTTGGAGAGCGACGATGAATCTACTACTTTCTCCTACGATGTGAAGCTTACCTATGATTTCTTGCAGCTCATCATGCAGCAGGGTGATCAGGTGGAGGTCTTGGAGCCGAAAAAAACTACGTGACCAGATGCGCAATCTTGCCAATACGTTATCTCATTACTATAAAACCGAATAGAACAATGATTAAAGGCTTGAACTTTATTGCAATAGATTTTGAGACTGCAACTGGCAGACGGGATTCTATCTGTGAGGCTGGTATCTGTATAGTCAAGGACGGAACCATCAGGGAGACCAAGTCGTGGCTGGTGCGGCCGGAAGACAATTCTTATTCCTATTGGAACATTCAGATACATGGCATCCATCCTGAAGACACAGAGGAAGCTCCAACATTCCTTGAGGTTTGGGGTGAGATCTTGAAGTATCTTGATGAGACTCCTGTATTGGTTGCCCACAACGCGGCTTTCGACATTTCCTGCATCCGCAAGTCGTTGGAATTCTATGGCATTGAGAAGCCCGACGTAGATTGCTATTGCACTCTTCGCGCCGCCCGCCATAACTATGACTTTGGCTGCAACAGCCTCGATTATCTCTGTGAGCAACTCGACATACCAGAAGGCACGCACCACCGTGCAGGGGACGATGCGGAGATGTGCGCCCGTCTGTTTCTCCGCGAGATCAAGGATGCAGGCTGGTGCGAGTTAAAAGAAATGGATTATTGCTATGGCAAACTATAATAACAACTATAAACTGATTATGAGCAACAACAAAGAGCTACCCATGTATCCGTTTTTGTGGCTTATGGGTAAGACCTTCCTTATACCTTATCAACAACGGGGATATAAATGGACCACATCCAATGTGGGGGAACTTCTTTATGATTTATGGGATTTCCTCAATGCCGATGAAAAGAAACGCGTCTATTGTCTTCAACCGTTGGCTGTAGTACCACAAGAAAACGGAAACGTTTTCAGCGTCCTGGACGGACAGCAACGACTGACCACACTTTATCTGCTTCGTATTTGTTTGTATGGGAAGCCTCCTTACACTTTCATATATGAACGCGACACTTCACATAATGGGATGAAAAGATGTGATTTCATGAAGTCCATTGATTCTATTGATATCGAGACCGCTGAAAAAAACATTGATTTCCATTTCATCTACACGGCCTATCATCATATCGGCAACATATTTCAGAATATAGCTAAGAAGAGCGGCAAGACGGTTGAAGAAATTAAATCGTCTTTCCAGAAGCTCCTCGAAGGTTCAAAAGAAGAAAGGTCGCTGCAGGTGATATGGTATACAGTGAAGCCTGATAAACAATATGAGACATTCCGCAATCTCAATAGCGGCAAGATAGAACTGACTAATACTGATCTCATCAAGGCCTTGTTGCTCAATAGAGTGTCTGGATTACCGCAGTCTGAGCGAGTGGAGGCTGCGGCCACCTTTGAGCGTATGGAACAGGAGATGCAGAATGACCATTTCTGGTATATGATCAATGCCCAGGAGTTGAGATACGGTCAGACAAGAATGGATTTCCTGTTCAATCTTGTGGCTGGATGCAAGCAGAGCGACTATGAAATTGACCCCCGGTGGTCGTTCAGAAATTACTTTGCCAGGCCAGAGAAGAGCTGTCTCTCAGATAAGTGGAAGGCAGTCAGGCATACTTTCTTAAGATTGAAAGATATGTATGACGATATCGAGACTTACCATTACATAGGTTTCCTTACCTACAATTCCAATGACAACCCGCTGAGCAATATGAGGAAACTGTTGGAACTCAATAGAAGACAGAAGCATTCACTGTTTATCTGTGAATTGAGAAACCGCATCAAATCCATCCTCAGCAACTCAAACCATGAGCATTTGTCTGATTACAGATATGACACTACAAGCAAGAAAGATCTGCGCCTGCTCTTTCTGATGCATAACATAGAAACCATTCTGCAACGGTATAAGCAGCTGCACGATAATACGCAATTGCATCTTGCGAAGGATTATGAGCGGTTCCCATTTGAACTCCTGCACAAGCAGTCATGGGATATTGAGCATATCGCTTCGAAAACCGAATCCGACTTCAAGAATCCGCAAGACAGAGAGGACTGGTTGAACAGCATAAAAGAAGATATGGGTGAGGACTATGCAAAGGTTGAGAAGGTTAAGATCTTGGAGCAGAGATACACGAATAGCAAGAAAAAAGATGACTTCGACGAATTGTATAAGGCTGTGATGCGTGAATGTGACAAGCTGATTGGAGAGGATGCAATTAAGGACAAAGATAAAGCTTCTGATGGCAAAGATAAGATGCAGGTAGGCAACCTCACACTCCTTGACAGTCATACCAACCGAAGCTATCACAATGCTTTGTTTCCACGGAAGCGAAAATATATCATCGTGGCTGCCGGATTGTCTGATGGCGATGATGATCAAGAGAATGCTATTCCCCGGCTCTACATACCACCTTGTACAAGACAGGTATTCACTAAAGCTTATAACAAGTCGAATAAGCTCTCACTGAATGCATGGACTCAGACTGATGCCGACTTCTATTTGAAAGATATGGAACAGAAACTCGGTTTCTATTTCCCTAACGATAAAAACGATGCACAATGAACTTTATAGAATCATTCAACAATAAGACTATTCTTATCCCTCTCTTGCAACGCGATTATGTGCAAGGAGCCCGAGAAGACGTGATAGGACCATTCCTTGACTCTCTCCTCAGTAAAGAACAAGACCTGAACTATATCTATGGTTACGAGGAAGACGGTTGCTTCGTGCCCATTGACGGCCAGCAGCGTCTCACAACACTGTGGCTGCTTTATCTCTATCTGTATGCCAGAAAAGGGCGTATGGAGAATTTCCATGTACACATGAGATTCTCTTCAAGAGAGTATGCCGAAGACTTCTGTGAAAGATTATTTGAGCACATGGGGAATCTCCTTAGGGAAGTAAGCGACAACTGTTTACTGGATGAAGTCATCATCGATCAAAACTGGATGATTACCTGTTGGACTGACAACGCTACGGTCAGAAACATGCTCTCCACATTAAGAAACATACACCAAAAAATCAACTCTGAAAACTTTGATGAGGTTTACAAGCGCTTGGTGGAAGCAGAAGTGCCTTCGATAACTTTTGATTTCAAGGAAATGAGCAGAGACAACGGTCTGGATGATGACATCTACATCAAGATGAACGGTCGCGGACGGAAGCTCTCCGCATTTGAGAACTTGAAATCGTATATGGATGAACACGTTACAGGGTTGCCTTTTGCGAAAGAATGGAAGACCAAGATGGATAATGAGTGGACTGACTCGTTCTGGACCAACCGCAACAAACAGCAAGAGCACCCTGAGGAGATTGATGATGAGCAGCTTTACTGTCTTTACAATCTTCTGATACTTTATCATGTAGGTAAAGATGAGCTAAGCAATACTGTTAAGGGTATAAAAGAGAAAAAGCCTCTCATGTACGAAAATCTCCTTGCGTTTCTGAACTGTAGCGAACAGGACGATGTGAAGGATGTAGTAAGAAAGATTATCGACAAGTTGCAGAAGGCTAAGAATTTCCCTATTGTCTGGTTCGATCGTCTCGAACTTTTCTCTCCGGATTTTTTAGATTTTGCATTCAAAAAACTCAATAAGATAGCTGAATTGGCAGACTGCTTCAACAAACTGGACATCTACATAGGCTCGGCTCCTTCCGACAAGACAGAGAAGTTGTACCAAGTCTGTATGTGTGAGAGTTCGTTCAACAGAACTTTGCCATTGTTCTATGCCCTGTTGTCCTACGAAGGGGGTGAAACAGACTTATTCGATTGGATGAGAACAATGCGAAACCTTATTCTCAATACGGACATCGACTATGAAAAGCTGCCGAAGATAATGCATGACATAGACGCCTTCAGCGCCTGCTGCAAAGAACATAACGTATATGATGTGTTGCAGTCAGGCAATGCGAAAAAATTATTGACAAGCTTCCTTCCAGAGCAGGTTAGTGAGGAAATTCTTAAAGCCTCCCGACTCGAATACAAAGATCAGATGGTTAAGTTGGAGAATGGCAGATTCTTCAGCGGGCGCATTGACATACTATACCGTCTGCTTCCTGACAATGGTGACAAAGAGCATGATTGTCTTTCAGAAGAGAATGTGACCGCTTACGCCGAGGTGTTGCTTGAATTGTTCGACGGCACCGACAATGGTGTCTCCGATAAATTCGATGATGCTGATGCTGACCACCAGTTTTTATTACGAAGGGCTCTTATGTCCTACAAAAACTACTGTTTTGGGCAATCAAAACATAGTTATTGGTCATTCAATAATGGTATTGGAGAATGGAGGGAATATATCCATAGTGAAGAGGCAGACTATCACCACTCTTTCCATTTACTTATGAAAAAATTACTGGTGCCTGCCTTCAAAGAACACAAGGACCTTATCAGTGTTTTGTCAGAACATGTGGAAGCCATATCCAAAAATTATGAAAATGACATTCTTATAGAAGATCCGAACTCACACCGTTTTCATTTTATCCACCATCCTGGAGTGTGGTCATATATGAGGACAAAACTATGCATTTGGGATGAGTCTAATTTCTATATACGTTTAAAGACTTCCAATGGCAATAACAGCAACTGGATGGAACTGCGTACCTATTGTCTGTATTTGGATTATAGCAATAACAAAAATTATAAAGCAGACATGGAGGGATGGGAAGTTGGATTTTTGCAAAAGGATTGCGTTTATTTCAATTTTTATACACGCGAGAAGAAAGTTATTTCCATTAATACTAAATTCTGTTTCTTGGGCGAAAGTGAAAACTGCTATTCCTTCGATTTGTTTATTCAGCCTACTCATGCTGACTCTATAAACGATGAAGAGAAAAAAACATTTGCTGATCAAGATTATCAACAGAATAAAGAACTGTTTTCCTCATTTATTCCAAATCTGATGGACTTATTCCAGAAAAAAGATGAAACCGACGGAAAATTACATAGTAAAAAACTCTATTCCCGGAAAGATTTGAAAAAAGAGCTTTCCACCATCATGCAAGAAATAAAGAATGCTTATGCCATTAAATCAAAGTAAAGAGATGAAAGATACACGGTTGCATTTAGGAAAGCAAGCATCCGAAATAGAGAGGAAGCTCAAGGAGAAGTACACATTTACTGATGTAGACATCCGAACGGAACACCATGAACCCGACGAGCTGATTATAGAAAATGAAACGATACATAGCTTTTGCTTCATTCTGACTGATATGTCTTCAGACGAAGAGATAAAACATACACGGCAGCTCTGCCTGGAAAAGAAGGAAAAGGGGTGCTGGTGTTTCGTAATCAGTGTCAACGACGAGATAGTGGAAGACAAAACGATCAAAGAAAACGCCAAGTCATTCGTAACGGTTGCCTCAGACGATAAACTTCGGATGATAGACGATTTCTTTGAAATCTTTCACGATGGCCTTCTTCGGCATGGCATGATTTCCTTAGATATGAATGATTTCCGCTGGTGTATGGGAGAAGGTAATAGACTGTTTGCTAAAGTGATCCCATATGAAGACAACATAAAAGTGGCTATCCACTCCTTACGTGAATATTACGGTGCGGCGGAGCCGCCTGTCCGGACAAACGGAGCCACCTAAAAATCACTTTCCATCGGAGATGGACTTGATTCCATAGACCTCACGCATGGATCGGTCATTCGTCGGATCAGATGGAACAATGTTGATTCTGTAAGCATCGTACTGAATTCGATCCATGATCGCGTCGGAGATTGGATTATCACCTCCGCCAAGACG
>Ga0256404_1013391_pt1 | contig 10408 bp, 12 predicted proteins | sample RumenRJG_01DNA_FD_185990 | JGI IMG/M metagenome (GOLD analysis project Ga0256404, IMG submission 185990) | Bovine rumen microbial communities from Lethbridge, Alberta, Canada - RJG_01 | ecosystem: Host-associated > Mammals > Digestive system > Stomach > Rumen | place: Canada: Alberta | collected...
TTCCACAGATTCCCAAATAATTCCTAATGCTGTAAATCCCAATAATATAGAACTTGTGTATCCGCCAAGAGCGTTTAATTTTTGCGTTTTATCTTCGTGTTTTATAGCAACAATGCAGACTATTAAAGTTATTATAAATGCGACAGCGTGTGTTCCCATATGGAATCCGTCTGCTGTCAGAGCCATTGAATGGGTAATTATGCCAAAATATATTTCGGCAAACATCATCGCTAATGTTATAATAATAACTGCTATTGTGCGTTTTCTTAAAATCTTATTATCCATAATTCCAATTCCTCTTTACTTTATACTAAATCATATCTTGATTTTTTGCAAGGTATAAATCAAATATTATGCGAAGACTTTAGCCTTATAAATTTTTGTAGTAATATTTAATTATGGAAAAAGAATGTTTATTCAGCGGGAAAAAAGTTCAGATAGGTCCTGAATCGGGATATGACAATTATATTATGGCGATTGAATCAAGCTGTGATGAAACAGCTTGTGCAATTGTGAAAAACGGCAGAGAAGTTGTTGCAAATGTTGTTGCTTCCCAAATAAAAACCCACGAGAAATTCGGTGGCGTTATTCCTGAAATCGCTGCGCGAGAACACATGGAAGCCATAAATATCGTCGTCGAAGAAGCTTTTGAACAATCAGGATTGAAGCCTGAAGATATAACAGCTTTTGCAGGGACTGTCGGACCGGGGCTTGTAGGGTGTTTGTTAGTCGGGTTAAACGCAGCAAAGACACTTGCTTTAGTGCATGACAAACCGTTTATCGGTGTTAATCACCTGAACGCTCATCTTTGCGCTAATTATATCGATACGGATATCAAACCGCCATTTATGGCGCTGCTTATTAGCGGAGGGCATACTCAAATTATTGATGTCGAGTCTTATTCAAAACAAACAATTTTAGGTGAAACTATTGATGATGCCGTCGGAGAAGCTTATGACAAAGTCGCAAGGTTAATAGGTTTGCCGTACCCCGGAGGTCCGAAATTGGATAAATTAGCACAAATAGGTAATCCGAATGCTTACGAACTCCCGATATCGCGCGTCGACGGTTACAATTTCAGCTTTAGCGGATTAAAAACTGCCGTTTTAAGACTAGTCAAAAAATTAAAAGAAGAAAACGGAACAGATGAATTAACAGAAACTCAAATAAATGATGTTTGTGCAAGTTTTCAGGAATGTGTTTCTAAAACTTTGGCTAAAAAATTAAAAAAAGCGCTTCAGGAACGTGGATATAAACAGGTCGTAATTGCAGGCGGAGTTGCTGCAAACTCTGAAATTCGTAAAAAAATATTCGAATTTGAAAAAGACGGTTACAGAGTAAACGCACCAATTATGAAATATTGTACGGATAATGCCTCTATGGTTGCTTCTTGCGCGTATTTTAATACAAATACTTTTGATGATGTTGATGTAGAAGTCTTTTCAAGAGTTTAAGAGGTGAAAAATGCTTGTTTTTACGGGATTTGGCCTGATATTATGCTTGTTTTTATACATTGGAATAATGTTTGTTGTTTCAAGATTCATTCCGGAAAATACAACAAAATTTGATACGGTATTATTTCTTGTAATAGGTAATATTATAGCAACGATAATAAATTATCTTATTGCTAAACAATTAAATAAAGACGGCTTGAAGCATACTATTGGCGCTGGTGTTTCTTTAGAAAAAGCTGTTTTAGGTCTCGGTATCGGAGTTTGTATTCTTGCTGTCATTATTTATTTTGCAAAGTAATTAAACAATTACGTTTTGAGTTACTTTTGACAATATGAAATCCGTTATATCATTTTCAATATGGCATCCGAAATGTCCATTAATTTCTTTTATAAAATAGCAAGGGCTTGTAACGTTTATTTCAATAATTTTGCCGTCGATAACATCCAAACCTGCCATGTATATTCCCATTGAATTTAATTTTTGAGCAACAGGTTTAAATGATTCATATTCACTATCTGATAATACAGCTTTATGAATATTAGAATCATTGTGTTCGCAGAATTTGAAATCATTATTTGACGGAACTTTTTGAACACAATAAGGCAAAATCTTATCGCCTAAAAATAAAACTCTCTTATCGCCGTAAATTGCTTTATCAATATATTTTTGTACCATAACCGCTTTTGAGCCGTTTTGGGTCATTTGATTAATTATTACCGCAGTATTTTTATCACCTTTTTGTAAATACATTACTCCACCGCCAAAACATTGATTTAACGGCTTTAAAATGATTTCACTGTTTTCATTTAAAAATTCAAGAATATCGTTAAAAGATGATGTTACGATATTTTCAGGCATTAAATCATTAAATATTACAGAGTGCAGCTTTTCGTTAAAATTCCGAACTGCAGTCGTATCATTCATTATAAAAGTTTTGCTTCTGTCGACAAAATCGAAAATATATGTAGCATTAATATAGTCCAAATCAACAGGAGGATCCGGTCTGAACATTACCAATTGAAAGTCTTCAATAGCGGATTCTTTTTGCGAATCTTTATCATAGAAAATATTCCCGTCTTTTAAGTATGAAGAATAACAATGGACGTAAGCTTTTGAAGATTTTAACTTTAGCATATCAATTGTTGCTATTGAAACTTCACATCCGCGCCCCAATAAACTTTTTATAATCCAAAAATTGGTAACTAAATTGTTAAATTCAAAATATTTTAATTCAATTCGGTCGATTATAAATAAAACTTTCATAAAAATTTACTCCCCATTTATTCTATTTATACCATATAAAGACATAAAAAAATAGCCCCCAAGTTGTACTTGAAGGCTATTTTTATTTATTCAAATCCTAGTTAACTTTCTTTGGATCAAGAATTTGACATGCTGTGTTACCAACAGCAATAAGTTGAGCAAATCTTTGTAAATCTGCTTCAATTTCAGGGAACGTGCCGTAGTGCATAGGAATTACTGTTCTTACACCTAACCATTTAGCAGCCATTGCTGCATGTTCAACGTCCATTGTATAATTCCCGCCGATAGGCAATAAAGCAATTTGAGGAGCATAAAGTTCGCGAATTGTCTTCATTTCTCCTGTTAAACAAGTGTCACCCGCATGGAATATTCTTACACCGTCAACATCAAGCAATACGCTTGCTGCAACACCTGCGTAAGTGCCGTTTGGTAATGAGCTTGAATGGAAAGCAGGTAAAAATACCGCTCTGCCCCAGGAATAATTAATCCATGCACCTAAACCGATTGATTTTGTTTTAACTTTTTCTTTCTTTTCTAAATACGCAGCTAACTCTGCAACCGCAGTAATTTCAATATCTTTTTCTTTTGCTATTTCAACTGCATTACCCAAATGATCTCCGTGACCATGAGTCAAAATAATATCCGTAATTGGTTCTTCATGCCAATTAAAGTTTTCATTTTTATCAACCCAAGGGTCAATCAAAACAGCCTTGTCTTCATTTTTGATTTCAAAAGCGCTATGCCCGATGTATTTTAAATCTACCATTTTACAAATACCCCTTTCTTATTTAAACTACAGTTTTAATTTAACACGATTTAGGTTAAAATACAACTATGAAACAATTTGAAAAAGAAATGCGAAAATGTATAAAACTTGCCCAAAAAGGGATAGGGATGACTTCTCCAAATCCGATGGTCGGTTGTGTCATTATGAATTCCGCTAATGAAATTGTTTCAACAGGTTATCACAGGGCATGCGGAGAGGCTCATGCAGAACGTGACGCACTGTTAAAATCGGGAAATTATAACGGATGTACTCTTGTTGTCAATTTAGAGCCTTGTTCGCATTATGGCAAAACTCCTCCCTGTGCGGATTTAATAATAGAAAAAGGTATAAAAGCGGTAGTTTACGGGATGAAAGACCCAAATCCTAAAGTCGCAGGCAAAGGGATAAGAAAACTTAAAGATGCAGGTATTAATATAATCGGACCTGTATTGGAAAAAGAATGTAAAAAATTAAACGAAGTTTTCTTCAAAAATCATACGCAAAGAAAAACTTTTGTTGCTCTTAAAACAGCAACAACAATAGATGGAAAAATCTCAACAAAATCAGGAGATTCCAAGTGGATAACATCTGAAAAATCAAGAAACGAAGTAAAAAAAATAAGAAAATTTTATGATGCTATTTTAACCTCATCATCAACTATTATCGCAGATAATCCGTCAATGCTTCATAAAAATAAAATTATTCTTGACAGAGAACTTAAAACAGATTTGGATTTTAATATTTATAAAAACGGAAATATTTATGTTTTTTATTCGGAAGATAAAAATAATACTCTTGAATTAAAACAATCAAAAAGACCTGATATAAAATATATTAAAACTCCTTCTGATGACAGAAAATTGAATATTAGTTTTATTTTAAAAAAATTATATGATTTTGGAATAATGAGTGTACTGGTTGAATCAGGCGGAAGTTTGAACGGCAGTTTTCTACCTCATATTGATAAGTTATATCATTTTATTGCACCTAAAATACTTGGAGATAATTCAGGAAAATCATGTTTTGACGGTCTGATAACAGATAAAATTTCTCAATGTACCAATTTAAAATTTGAGAGTTCAAAAATCTTTGGCGATGATATTTTAGTAATTTATTCAAAATAAAAAATACCGACTTTTTCAAATCGGTATTTTTATGCATAATATTCTGAATAATGTAATTATTCTTCTTTATTATCTGATGTTGGTTTCTTTGAAGATTTGGCATTTTGCGTATCTTCATTTTGTTCTTGAATTTCATTATTTTCAGAATCTTCATCCGAATCATCCGCTGACAAATCATCTTTTGTATCTTCAGAATTTTCTGTATCTTCTTCTGTTTCATCATCAGATGCTTCTTCCGGTTCTTCATCTTCAGAATCATCATCAGTGTCTTCTTCAGTTTGATTAGCTTTTTTTGCTTCATCTTCTTTTTTCAAAATTTCTTCAATTTCAGCTTCATCTTTTGCTCTGACAACAGGAATTGAAAGCATCAAAGCCATCTGTTCGCCATCTTGTTCAAAATTCAATTCTAAAGCTTCTTTATCAAGTTCAACATATTTTGACAAAACTTCAATAAGTTCGCTTCTCATTCTGTGAAGAATTTCAGGTGTTAAATTTGTTCTGTCTTGCATTAATACAAGCCTTAAACGATTAACAGCAGTGTCTTTTGAATCATCTTTTTGAACATTTTGCCCGAAAAGTCCTAATATTTTATTATAAATTTCAGTAAATATATTTTCGCTCATATTAGTTCTCCTTTGCCTTTGGTTTTAGCAACTTTGAGAAGAACTTTTTGACTTTTGTCGAAAGCTTTAATTCTTCCGTAAAATCAATAAGCGGAACATCCTCACCGATAATTCTTTGGGCAACATTTCGGTATGCTCTGCCTGCTAACGAATCATCATCATTGACAATCGGTTCTCCCTTATTGGTAGAAGTTATAATACCTGAATCTTCAGGAATTATTCCGATAAGTTCTGCAGAAAGTATTTGTACAACTTCATCTTGGCTCATCATATCTTTTTGAGCGACCATATTTGGTCTGTATCTGTTAATCAAAAGTTTATATGATTTAATTTCTTCTTTTGCTTCCAAAAGACCGATAATTCTGTCGGCATCGCGAACGGCTGACATCTCAGGAGTTGTGACGACTATTGCTTCTGTTGCCCCTGCAACTGCATTTTGGAAACCTTGTTCTATCCCTGCAGGGCAATCAACCAATACAAAATCAAATTTTTCTTTTAATTCATCACAAATATTTTTCAATTGTTCTTCCGTTACTGCGGTCTTATCTCTTGTTTGTGCCGCAGCAAGCAAACACAAATTAGGGTTTTTCTTATCTTTTACAAGAGCTTGTTTTAGTTTACATCTTTCTTCAACAACATCAACTATTGTATATACAATTCTGTTTTCCAAACCAAGCAGCAAGTCTAAGTTTCTTAAGCCCAAATCGGTATCTACCATAACAACTTTCTTCCCTGCTCTTGCAAGTGCAGTTCCGATATTTGCGTTAGTGGTAGTTTTTCCGACTCCGCCTTTGCCTGAAGTTATTACTATTACTCTGCCACTCATCTATATCTCCTTAATTTTCATTATGTATTTTTTTAATTATTATATTCCCGTTAGAAGTATATGCTTCTTCAGGTGTAAATTCACTTGTCTTTTGAATATACGGAATGTTAACCGTATCCGGACGACGTGCGAAAATTTCGCCTATTCTTATTTGAACAGGGTTCAATTTTAATGCTCGAATTCTGGCAAAATTGTTTCCGTCAGAACCGGCATGAGCGATACCTGACAAAACGCCCCAAACAGTAACGTCACCTTTTGCAATAATTTCAGCCCCCGGATTGACATCACCAATAACTGTAATGTTGCCGTCAGACGAAATACTTTGTCCCGAACGTAAGGTTCGTCTGATATACAAAGTCGGAAGTGTTTCAGGTTCTTTTTGCAATTTTTCGGTTTCTTCATCCACTTCTGAATTCAGCACTTCGTCCTGATGATATTCTTCTTCTTGTTGGGCAATTTTTATTCCATCTTGTTCTTCCGCTTTTGTATTTGCAACATGGCTATCATTATCGCCTTCTCCAAAAATATTATCCAGAGCACTTTCGATTTCCGGAGAATTTTCGCTATTAAACACAGGAGCTTCAATTTCTGTAGTAAATTCAGATATTTTTATGTCCAAAGCTGTTGCAGCATCCAGCGTTTGCGCAGAACTTGTACTGATAAAAGACAACTCTGATTCCATCAACTCAACTAAAGTTTTGATACTTGTTAGCTCATTTTGGGAAATATTAACTCCGCCTAATTTTAAACAAATACATTTTCCTTTTGATTCCGGCATTTCAAGAACTCTTGAAAGCTCATAAATAATTTCCGACGTTTTTTTAGCATGGCTTAAATCCACGATAAATCCGTTCTCTATGTATCCCTTATCCATGTCTTCCTTTCTGAAAATAAGTTACATGAAAAGGGTACATGAAAAAATTCCAGACTTCAATAGAATGTAATTAATTATTACATAATTGCCACAATATCAATTATGCTAATGAATTAAGAGTTTGAGTAACTTTTGCTACATAATTTTGAGTTTCTTTAATTCTCGAAACAGAATCTTTAACTCTGCCCGGTCCGACATTGTATGCTGCAGCAGCAAGTCTGACATTACCGTTATATCTTTTTAACAACCAAGAAAGGAATTTAGTTCCTGCAAATATGTTTTGTTCCATATCATAAGGATTTTTTGCCCCATATTGTCTTGCTGTTGCAGGCATCAACTGCATAAGTCCCATTGCACCGCAATGTGAACGAGCGTTTGGATTAAAGCTTGATTCGGCATATATTATGGAAAGTATTATTTTAGGATCAACATTATGTTGTTTTGCTGCTCTGTTTACAATGTCAAGAATTGCAGTTTTTCGTGCCTCAGGCACATGTTTTAAGATTGATGCATTTCTTAAATTTTTCAAAGCGTTAGGGTCATATCCTCGATTTGAAATATTATTATCGCGAGTTTGTGATTGAGTAGCTTTTGCTTTGGTATCACTGACAGACGAAGGCGTTGTTGCAGGTTTTGAAGTTTCAACTGTTGGGGTTGAAGCATTCGATTCGTCACTGCTGACGGTTTGAGCAGGTACTGTAGTGACAAACGGATTTGATGTTGTAATTATAGGAGGGGCATATGTGCTTGGTGAACAATAGCTGAATATAGATCCAAATGATGACATATTGAAATTTGTAGGGAACAGGCCCATCGACATATTAAAACCCGAAAAAAATGTTGGCATAAAAAATGAAGGCACAGAAATATTCATTGGTGGCAACGGAAATGGATTGAAACCAAAATTCATATTATAATTAAAATTTGAAAATATGCTTTGCATCATTCTTTAATATTCCCCTGTATTTATATAAAGTATAAAAAGTATATAAAATTGCTATACATTTTTTTATGTTAATAAATATTTACAAACTTAATAAATTGATTAGTTATTGTGCTTGTGTTTATAATATACTAGCATGTAGGGTAAAAGGATAATTAAGTATATGTTTAATGAAACAAAAACGCACGAAATTACTGTCGACGTCGTTATTCTAACAATAAAAAACAATGCGCTTCAAGTACTTTTGGTAAAACGTTTAAATGAACCGTTTAAAGATAAATGGGCAATCCCCGGCGGATATGTAAGATTATCCGAAAATCTTGATGATGCGGCGTTAAGAGTATTAAAAGAAAAAACAGCAGTGGATAACATATATCTTGAACAATTGTATACATTTGGAGATCCTTTAAGGCACCCTAATGCCCGCGTAATTACATGTGCATATTTTGCATTAGTTCGTTCGGATGATATAAAAATTGTGGCATCTCCAGAATTAGGTTGGCATAAGGTTATAGATTTGCCGCCTTTGGCATTTGACCACAAAGAAATTATTCAATATTCATTGAAAAGAACACGCGAAAGACTGGAGATTTGCCCTGTAGCGTACCAGTTATTACCTGAAAAATTTACCCTGACCGAAATGCAAAAAGCTTATGAATTGATTATGCAAAAGAAACTTGATAAACGTAATTTTAGAAAGAAAGCTCTATCAACAAACGGATTAATAGAACTTGAAGAATATACAAAATCTTCTTCAAAAAGACCTGCAAGATTATACACATTTGAAAATATTGAATTAAATTCAAAAAGAGCTCATTTCATTAAAAAAGGAGAAAATAAATAATGGCAAATACATTATGGATAATATCAACAATAGCAGCTTTTTTATTAGTAGTTTTGATATTGATGCATTCCCCAAAAGGTGACGGCATTGGCGGAATAGGCGGTGCTTCACATATTTTTGCATCTCAAAAAAGTGCCGAAAAGGGTTTGAATAAAGTTACAGGTATAGTTTGCGCTATATTTATTATTTGTACCTTTTTAATCGGCTATGGAATTATAAAATAGATGAACATATTGGTTACAGGCGCATCCAAAGGCATAGGCAAAGTGATTGCTCAAGAAATGAAAAGGCTTGGCAATGTTTATGTTACGGCTCGTGATGAGCATGCTCTTAAGAATTTGAAAATGAAAGGTTATATCGTCTGTGACTTAAGTGTTGAATATGAATTATCCAAATTAGGTGATTTTATTGTTGAAAAACAGATTGATGTTTTGATAAATAATGCGGGTGAATATATTTATGCCCCCATTGAAGAAACTAAAATCAATAAATTAAATCATATTCTGTCGGTCAATTTAAGAGCGCCAATATTTCTGATAAATAAGGCCGTACCTTATATGAAACAAAACGGTTTTGGCAGAATAATAAATATTGGTTCAATTTCGGGTGTTATGGGAGAAGCTAATGCAAGTCTTTATTCTGCAACAAAAGCCGGACTTATCGGATTGACAAAAGCAACGGGTTTAGAACTTGCGCAGTACGGAATTACCGTAAATACAATTAATCCGGGATGGGTTGATACGGAGTTAGGGAAAAATTCAATAAATGAAAGTGATTTTTCTGAAGAAGAAATTTTGGATTGTATACCTCAAAAAAGGTATGTTGACCCGAAAGAAATTGCAGGTTTGATAAAATATCTTATAAGCGAAGATGCAAAAGGGGTTACCGGTCAATCGATTAATCTTTGCGCCGGATTATCTGTTGGCATATAAGTTAGTAAGAAAATTTTTATGCATAGCATATTTATAATTTTTCTACATTTGCTTTTATAGCGGTGCGGGTTGTATGTTCGAAATGTGCTTTTGGGGAGTGAATGTTATTCCCGATTGTAGTCGTTTTTGAAAGTTTTTGTTTTTGAGTGACGGAAAGTTGTTTTAAGACTTTTTTAGCACCGACATTTTTCATCTCCGTAGGGGAATTGCTATTGTCATGCTGAACTCGTTTCAGTATCTTATCATCTTGCCCTGAATGACGTAAAAGACTTGCCCTCTTGGTATCACCTGACATCTTTAAATCTTTTTGAACTTTTTGCGGTCTGCTGTAATCTCGTCCTAATGCCCAACGGAAACCAAGAGTTAGTGCAACACCGTTTCTGCCGCCATGTCTTAACATCGCCTGACCATAAGCAGAGAACTTATCCGCCCAGGTTCTCTGCAACCCGACTCCATACTCTACATAAGGTTTTGTGTGCATTTCAGGAAGTTTTACACCATCTGCCGTTGCATTAGTTTCATTTAATAAGTTCCAAACCATACCGACAGATGCATAAGGCTGCCAGCCTTTTATGTTACCGATGAATTTAACAGACGGGTTAATCTGTACCGTATGCATAGGGTCTGAATCTATTCTTACGCCTGCAGAGTTTGTATAGTCAAAGGTGTTTACAAAACTGTAACTCATAAACAATCTCGGTTGAACTATGAATTTACCTTCCTTAAATTCAAAGTTGTATCCTGTTTTAGAGCCGATA
>Ga0256404_1013394_pt1 | contig 10407 bp, 7 predicted proteins | sample RumenRJG_01DNA_FD_185990 | JGI IMG/M metagenome (GOLD analysis project Ga0256404, IMG submission 185990) | Bovine rumen microbial communities from Lethbridge, Alberta, Canada - RJG_01 | ecosystem: Host-associated > Mammals > Digestive system > Stomach > Rumen | place: Canada: Alberta | collected...
AGGTGATGCGTTATCTCGGCATCCAGGATATCGCTTATAATCACCCTGCTTCGCTTCCTTATCCGGAAGAGAATCCGTTCTAAGGAGATAGCCTATGAAGAAACAAGTCACGAATCCGTATCTGCCTCTTTATGAATACACGCCGGACTGTGAACCACATGTTTTCAACGACCGTCTCTATGTCTACGGATCTCATGACCAGTTCGGTGCTTTCGCCTTCTGTCATAACTCTTATGTGACCTGGTCCGCTCCTGTAGATGACTTGAGCGATTGGCGCTATGAAGGAGTCATCTTAGATAAAAGAGAAGACCCGGATAATAAGAATGGTAAGATGGATCTTTATGCTCCAGATGTCACGCAAGGTCCGGATAAAAGATTCTATATTTACTATGCTTTTAGTTGGACCGGAAAGATCGGTGTCGCGGTCTCGGATAAGCCCTCTGGTCCTTTTCATTTCTTAGGACATGTCCACTATAAGAACGGAACCGAGTTAGGAAGAAAGAAGGGGGATGCTTTTCAGTTCGACCCTGGAATTTTAACGGATTTAGATGGAAGAGTGTATCTCTATTCCGGTTTCGGAGCTATCACTTGGTTCCCGCAAATTAGACATGGATTAAAACCAGAAGGTGGCTTTGTGATGGAACTCGAACCCGATATGGTCACCATCAAAGAAGGACCGAAAAAGATCGCCTCCAAAGCCAATGAGAAAGAAAATATGAACGGAGCTCCGAAAGAGCACGCCTTCTTTGAAGCTAGCTCGATTCGAAGAATCGGCGACACCTATTACTTTGTCTATTCCTCTCTCAATGGTCACGAGCTTTGTTATATGACTTCCTCTTCTCCGATGGGTCCATTTAAATATAGAGGAGTCATCATTTCCAACGGTGATGTCGGATTAAACGGAAGAACCAAAAAAGAAGCTTCTTATCCTTTAGGAAACAATCATGGCGGAATGGTAGAGGTCAATGGCCAGTGGTATATCTTCTATCATCGACATACGAACTACACCAATACAGATCGGCAGGATTGCGCTGAGAAGATCACCATTCTTCCGGATGGAAGTATTCCACAAGTAGAGATGACTTCCTGCGGTCTAAACGATGGTCCCTTAAAAGGAGAAGGAAGTTACTCGGCTTCCATTTGTTCTACTCTATTACCAAAGAAAGGGAATGTCTTCTATCCGTTCTTTAAGACTCCGATTCAAAAAGCAAGAGAGACTTATATAACGCAATACGGTAAAGACGAAGATACGACGGAGACACAGTATATCCACAACATTCAAAACGGCTGTCTGATCGGATATAAATATTTTGATTTAACAAAGGCTTCTTCGTTTATTTTGACGATTCGTGGAAAGGCTTCGGGAAAGGTCCGTTTACGTTATTCCGAAAAAGGAAAAGACGAAGGCGAAGCTGCTTTTGTTTCTACCAAAAACAAGAAAACCGAAGTGAAGATTTCACTTCCTCACAAAGGAGAAAAAGAAGCCCTCTATTTTTATTTCGATATCAAAGGAAAACTGGATTTCTATACTCTGACCTTCGAATGAGAAAAAAGACAAAGAAAATCGTGCCAGAATTTGTTCTTTTACTTTGCAACCTGAAAATATTTTCATGGTTTTGAAAACATGAAATCAGGCGATAAGAACGGCATTTTTAAGACTTATTTTTTCTCGGGATTGAATAAACAACTTGTTTAAAAAAAGAAGTCGCTAGGTTGTGAAAAGCTCTTAACTAATTGATTTCGGAACCATTCTCATTTATAATTACAAGTACCTATTCACAGGAGGAAAAAACAATTTATGGCAAAAGAAAGATCTACCCCTCGTTACATCAAAATCGCTCAGGATGTCTGCGGAAAGATCCTTACCGGCGAGTATCCGGAAGGTACTCTTCTCAAAGGTCGTTCCATCTTAGGAGCTTCCTATGGTGTCTCTCCGGAAACCGTCCGCAAGGCTCTTAACATCCTCGAGAAAGAGAAGGTCGTCTCTTCGAAGAGAGGTGTTGGTGTCTTCGTCGATTCGGTTCTCCATGCGCAGGAATTCGCCAACAAGTGGAAAGCCGAAACACAGATCAAAGATAAGTATGCTACTCTTGAGAAGCTTCTCAACGAGCAGAAAGACCTTCAGGCCAAGATCAACGAAGCTATCGATGATATGAAGGATTCCTTCACCTATCAGACCACCGAAGCTATCAAGTTCAGCCAGGTCGAAGTTCCGCAGAACTGCTGGTTAGATGGTAAGACCATCGGTGATGTTTATTTCTACAACTACACCGAAGGCACCATCGTTGCTGTTATCGGCAGCGATAACATCGCCAAGACCTCGGTCGGCCCGGATTATGTTCTTCACAGCGGAGATAAGATTGTCTTCGTCAGCAAGGACAGCCAGACTTATGACCGTGTTCTCTCCTTCCTCACCTATGGTGTTATGAACCAGGGCGAGTAAGGTTCTTCTTAAACCATATAACGAATATAAAGCGGCTATCTGGGGTTTCCTAGGTAGCCGTTTTCGTTTCTCTTGCAACATTTCCAAGGGAAACCGCAAAACTTTTTGATAATAAGAAAACACGAAAAAGCCGATAAATAAAGACTTTTTGTTTTCTTGGTATTTCAAATCTTGCAACATTTTTCTCTGAAACTGTAAAACTTTGCCGTCGTTTCTTTTCTACAGATCCATGGTTCTTTCAAAAGAAGTGTTATGCCTCGTAATCACTTTTCTTTTCTTTTATACTGCTCCCCGTTATAGTAACGGAAATGGAAAACGAACCTTTGGAATCTTGTTCATCGTTTTCTCTTACGGGAAAGGCATATGTAGATCTGCCTCTTCTTTACGGAGCCCTTTTTGCTACTCTCTCCCAGAGAGAATATGCCAAGAGACAGAAGATTCTGATTGATAAGCTTTTTCTCGCTCTGGATTCACTTTCTCCGAAAGAACAACAGGCAGAACAGATTCTTCTCACCCGTAATCTAGATCATGAATTCACTACTTATCTTTATCAGATAAGAAACCTTATCCATATCAAGAAAGAAAAAGAAGCTTTAGTCCGCATTGCTCCTTTAGAAAACCTTTTCTACCTCTTTGAAGACAATATTCGGAAGAGAAGCGATAAGCCTCTTGCTTTCCGTTATTACTTTTCTTTGATGGAAAAAGCCTTAGCAGAGAAAGTCTATCCGGATGACAATGTTTTTCTTCTTCCCTTTGATGGGGTTTCTCTCTATATCCTGAAAGCGCAGGCTCTCTTCCGTAGCAATCGTTACGAAGAAGGCTTCTTATCTCTCCATCAGGCTTTGGAACTGGATCCGGTCAGTGTCGATGTCCTTTTTCTCTCCGCCAAAGAAAATCAGAAGAACAACAATGATTTCTCTTTGGAAAACGACTTAGAAAGAATCAAGGAGTTCCTCTATCGAAGCGAAGATTATTTCCGCTATATCCGTTTAACTTTCTTAAGCGATGATGCCGAGGATGACCGTTACTTCAAATCCATCGTCAAGAACAACAGCACTCCTTATGATTTCCTTCATAATCCGAATCACCTCTTCTCAATTCTCTTACCGAAGACCAGCGATGCCCTTCTTTCGGACTTAGTAAGAAACACCTACTTAGAGAAAATAGAAGAAGCCGAAAAAGAAAAGAACAAACCTCTTTATCTCTACTATGTCGATAACTATTCTCCTTTCATCTCTCCTGACGAAAGAGAACGTCTTCATCATCCTAAGTTCTTAAAAGAAGAAGATAAAAAAGAAGCGGTTTAGAAGCAGTTTCTAAGGAGCTGCAACCAAACCGCTTTTTACGTGTCTTGTCAGGTTTTCTTTAACGATCCTCACGGAAGTAGGATAAACCAAGACTTGCCGGAGGTTGAACCGACTTCTTACCGATGATAGAAGTAAGAATAAGAACTAAGACCGTAGCGACATACGGAATCAGCTTCATCGCTTGCATATGCAAGAAGGAGACACCAGAGACAAACGAAGGAAGAATATAAAGAACACCGAAGATAATGGAACCGAAGATAGCAAGATTAGAACGCCAGATGGTGAAGATAACAAGGGCAAGAGCTAACCAACCGAAGGCCTGAATCGTATTGGAGTTCTCCCAGCTTCCGCCGACATAATCCATGACGTAGAAGAGACCGCCGAAACCGGCGATGATGCTTCCCTGTAAAATAGCAAGATACTTATATAGGTTGACATTGATACCGGCAGCATCGGCCGCAGCCGGATTCTCACCGATAGCTCTTAAGTTAAGACCGACTCTGGTCTTACGTAAAACGATAGCGACAATGATAGAAATGATAATAGCGAAATAAACTAAGAATCCATGATGGAAGAAAATCTGAACGAACCAGTTATCGTTGTTTTCGGCAAAAGGAAGACAGGCGCGGATGATTTTGGTAGCTTGCGCAAAACTCGACTTATCGATGACATTCATGAAGTAATCGACGATACCGGCACCGAAGGTAGTAAGTGCAAGTCCGGTGACGTTCTGGTTAGCTCTTAAACTGACGGTTAAGAAGCCATAGATAAGACCAGCGATAGCAGAGAATAAAGCGGAGAAGAGAAGAGCGACTACCATCAAACCGAACCACGGAGCTTTCGAATAATCGGAAGCGTAATTCGACATGAAGATCGAAACCCCTAAGCATCCGCCTAAGGTTCCAAAGCACATGACACCCGGAATACCTAAGTTGAGATGTCCGGCTTTCTCCATCAAGATTTCCCCGACACAGCCAAAGAGGAAGACGGTAGCAATAGCGATACCGCTCTGCAATAACAATACCCAATTCATTATTTCTCGTCTCCTTTCGCTTCCACTACCGCTTTCTTCTTTTTAAGATGAAGCGCATCCGAGAAGACAACACGATAGGTGACGAAGAATTCTGCAGCGAGAATAGCAAAATAAACAAAGCCTAAGGCAATCTGAGAAACGGAATCGTTGGTAACACCATAAGCGGTCTGAGCCTGGGCAACACCATTGTCCAAGAAAGAAATAAGGAAAGAGGTTCCGACCATCGCACCGGGATTAAGATGAGCAAGCCAAGCTGCCATGATGGCAGTGAAACCAAGTCCATCATGAGAATTCGCCGCAATGGAGTAGTTGATACCAGCGCCTAAGAGAAGACCGACAACACCGCAGATAGCACCGCTTAAGATAATGGTACGAATAATAACCTTTTTATTATTGATACCGATATAACGGGCCGTATTAGGAGATTCGCCGACAACTTCAAGTTCATATCCGTGTTTGGTAAAGCGGAGATAAACCGTGACAAGAGCAAAGATGACAATCGCAATCAGAATGGTAAGAAGATAAGGGTTTCCGATATTGACTAAGGTACCGGTCGAAAGAACATCCATCGTGCCGGAACCATTGGCTACGGCAGAGTTGAGGAAGACAGCGACTAAGCCTTCGGCAATATAGTTCATCATCAGGGTGAATAAGGATTCGTTCGTATTGAAGAAAGCTTTGAAAATAGCCGGAATAGCAGCCCAGATAGCACCGGCTAAGATACTGCAGGGGATTTCGATCAAGATGATAGCCCAATTAGGAACACCGGCTTTGCCGAGATAGTACATGAACATGACGGAAACCAAAGCTCCCATCAGGATCTGTCCATTACCGCCTAAGTTCCAGAACTTCATCTTGAAGGAAGGGACCAAAGCAAGCGAGACAAGCAGTAGTAGAGCAGTATCACGGAAAAGAAGCCAAGTTCTTCGCGAAGTACCGAAGCAACCGTTGAAAATCTGTCCGATGATAGCAAACGGATTCTTTTCAACGGTCGTCGCCTGGAAAAGAATACAGATAACAATAAAGCCTAGAAGGATACCACCTAAACGGATAAGCAGAGCTTCCCACCAAGGCATACCGGTACGGCGGACGATGTGGAAAAGAGGTTCCCTTTTCTTATTGAATTCTCTCGTCATATTATTTCGCCTCCTCACTCGTCTTCTTCGTCATCAAAGCACCAATGGTGTTCTTATCGGCGGTTCTGGCATCGACAATACCGCTGATTTCGCCATCGCATAAAACCGCAATACGATCGGATAACGCAATGAGGACATCAAGATCCTCACCGACATAGATGACAGCGGTGCCTTTCTTCTTCTGCTCGTTGAGAAGATCATAAATAAGATAGGAAGAATTGATATCCAAACCGCGGGTAGGATAAGCAGCCATCAGAACACGCGGAGAAGAAGCGATTTCTCTTCCGACCAAGACCTTCTGAACATTTCCGCCGGAAAGTTTGCGTACGGAGGTGTGAACCGAAGGAGTAGAAACCGCAAGCTTATTGACAACATCGTTAGCAAGAGCATCCGGTTTCTTACGATCAACAAAGAACGGGCTCTTACTGGTCTTATAAGAGCGGAGCATCATGTTATCGACAAGATCCATCGAACCGACAAGACCCATACCGAGACGGTCTTCCGGAACGAAAGCGAGACGTACACCTAAATCACGGATCTGAGCAGCCGTCTTGTCACGGAGATTGACGACATTTCCATTGTCCGGATCGTTATAAGTGAGTTCCCCGCTCGATTCCTTGATAAGACCGGCGATGCATTCGAGAATCTCCTTCTGACCGGAACCGGAAATACCGGCGATACCTAAGATTTCGCCGCAATTGGCCGTGAAGGAAACCGAGTGAAGGACTTCTCTTCCTTCACTGTTCTTGCAAGTGAGATTCTTGACGACAAGACGAGGCATCGGATGAATAGGTTCATCGCGTTTGATGTTGAGCTCAATCTTTTCACCGACCATCATCTCAGTGAGTTTGCTCTCTGTTGCATCCTTGGTGTCGATAGAGCCGATGCATTTTCCTTTGCGGAGAACCGCAACACGGTCGGAGATCTCCATAACCTCGTTGAGTTTATGCGTAATGATGATGATGGATTTTCCATCTTTCTTCATATTCCGCATAACCGCAAAAAGCTCTTCGGTTTCAATTGGAGTAAGAACCGCAGTAGGTTCATCGAGAATCAGAACATCCGCTCCACGATAAACAGCTTTGACAATCTCAAGAGTCTGACGTTCGGAGACAGACATGTCATAAACCTTTTTATCGGGGTCGACTTTAAAGCCGTATTTCTGGCAGATATTCGCGACTATCTTTCTAGCATCTTTCTGAGATGCCTTATCGATAGGCTTTGGAGCTTTCTTGTCTTTTGCTTTAAATAAATTGGAGAAGAAATACTTCGTCTTCGTCCAAGAGGAAACCGTCGGCTTAATACCTAAAACGATATTCTCAATCGAAGTGAAAACATCGATCAGTTTGAAATGCTGATGAATCATGCCGATGTGATAAGCATAAGCATCCTTAGGGGAAGTGATGTTTGCTAATTTATCATCGACATAAATCGAACCGCTATCCGGATAATAGATACCCGAAAGCATGTTCATCAAGGTCGTCTTACCGGATCCGTTTTCTCCTAAGAGAGCAAGAATCTCTCCTTTTCTCACTTCGAGATTGACGTCATCGTTTGCTTTGACGCTTCCGAAGGATTTGGAGATGTGCTCTAAGCGTATTGCTGTCTCATTCGCCATATATTTACTCCTTAACCGAAAAGAAAGGGTAGCCCGGGTTAAACCCGGGCTTGCCCCAAATAATTAAACAATAGAATTACTTAGCGTTGAGAAGATTGATGCCATCAACTTGCCCACAATTATTAGTCACCATACTTAGCGTTGAGAAGATTGATGCCATCGATCTGGACATCGAAATACGGAGCAGAACGTAAGGAAGATTCATCGAAATAGGTGATACCACCATCGGTCTTAATGGCATCGTGATCGCCAGCATAATTGGCATCGGAATCAACATCCGCCATATACTTGGTGAGATGACCATCAGCATCCACAGTGGCGTTGACGTTCTTCTTATCGGTCTTAGTGACCGTGAACTTGGAAGTATCGAAGACACGTAAAGAATGATCTCTTAACTTGGCAGCGACTTCATTAAGCTTGGTTTCGGTGCCAGAAACAGCAGCGTGCTTACCAGGAGTGGTAAGTTCGACAGAACCATTGTATAAGGTAGAACCTAAATCGCCAGACCAATCATCATCGATCTTTGTGCCGTTCTTAACTGCATCGAAAGCATATTCGAAATAAGGTTCCCAGTTGATTCTGGAAGAGATGAGGTAAGTGTTCGGGCACTTAGATTCCGTGCTTCCATTATAGGTGACATTCGGAACACCGGCAGTTTCGCAGGCAGACGGAGCTCCCCAGGAGTCAGCGTGCTGAGAAATGATAGAGCACTTATGAGTGGAGATGAGCTCATTAGCAACGTTCTTTTCCTCAGTCTCGTTATACCAAGAACCAGTGAACTTAACATCCATGATGACATCGTTGACAACCGACTTAACACCAAGATAATAAGCCGTATAACCGGAGATAACTTCGGCATAGGTGAAAGCACCGACATAACCGATGTTATGAGAAGTGTTGGCATTCGCTTCGGTCATAGCCTTGAGCTTGAGACCAGCAGCGACACCAGCTAAATAACGGCCTTCGTAAATGGAAGCGAAAGCGTTATGGAAGTTAGATAAATTCTCGGTGTGAGCATGAGTGCCAGTCGCATGAGAGAACTGAACATTCGTGAATTCCTTAGCGGCCTTAAGAACATAAGTTTCATGACCGAAAGACGAACTTGCAGCCGTTATCGGCAAGATCAGCAGCCGCCTGGTAAGCTTTGTCGCCTTCCGGAATATCCGTCTTGATGACCGCTTCAACACCAGCCTTATCCGCAGCCGCTTTGAAGCCATCAATAAAGTTCTTATCGTAAGTGGAGTTTTCACCTTCCACGCAGATAAGACCGACCTTCATCTTAGAAGAGTTGTTATTGCAACCAGCTAAAGCGACGACAGACAGAGACAGAGCGACAAGACTCGTAAGACCCTTTTTCATGTGATTTCTCCTTTTTTGGTCTTGATTACCCCAAAAAAGCAAAAATCTCTTTTAAATAAAAAATGGAAAAGGTTGATAAGGTGAAGTGATTTTTTATTCGTAGTGCCGGATTTGCGGTCCGCGGCGTAGAGACTTCCCACCAATTAGGGTAATTATACGAACAAAAACTTCATCGACGCCCGTATTATACACAAATAGCTCCTTTTCAAAAGCGATTCCCAAGCAGTTTTACACTGAAAGCGATTACAGCTTAAGGCTTGTTTATCTAAGATTGTTAAAAAGCCTCGCAGAATAGGGAAAATCAATGCTTTTTATTCAGAAAGCACAATTTCTTGACAAATTTTCGTTTAGTAACGTAAATGCTTCGTATTCGTTTTCGAAGTGTAAAAACTTCACAAAGAGAAAAGAGGATTCCGCAGAACCCTCTCTTCTAAATCTACTTCTGTTCGTCTTTGATCTCTAACGGAATAAAGGAGAACTTCGTGACATCGAAGAGACCTTCATCGGTGAGTTTGATCTCCGGAATAACCGCTAAAGACATAAAGCAAAGAGTCATAATCGGTTCTACCTTACGGGAGATACCGAGCTTATTCCAAGCTAAGTCATGAAGTTTCGATAGCCGTTCCGCAACCCATTCTCCGCTCTGATCCGACATCAATCCGGCAATCGGTAGCGGTAAAGAACCGATGACTTTTCCATCAAGAACTAAGACCATACCGCCGTTCTGTTTCTCAAGAGCTTTGACGGCTGCTTCCATCTCGTCATCGGAAACACCGACCACAATGATGTTATGCGAATCGTGGGCGATCGATAAAGCGATAGCTCCGCGTTTGATACCATAACCTTTGAGAATGGCATTAGCGACATTGCCAGTCATCTGGTGACGTTCAACAACCGCCATTTTGACAAGATCAACATTCGGATAGAAGACGAATTCTCCATCCTTGATCCGGATATACGCATCCTCTTTCTTAGTGACAACACCACCTGGCTGAATGGTGATGACATTGACGTGATTGGAAGTGAGATGCATCTTGAATTTCTCTTTGGAGAAATCTTTGAGATGAATCGAATCCAGAACATCATCGATCGGTTCTTTCTTAAAGGATGGAAGATACTTACCTTCTTCCGCCACCAGTTCTCCCTGAAGATAAACCTGACGGACTTTGAAAGAGACAAGATCATCGACTAAGACAACATCGGCACGATACCCAGGAGCTAAAGCACCGCGGTCGGTGAGATGGAAAGCTTCCGCGGCATTGAGAGTAGCCATACGGATAGCATAGATAGCCGGGACTCCTTCTTCGACTAACATCTTAAGCAGATAATCGATATGACCTAATTCGAGAATCGTCTTCGGTTGACGGTCATCGGAGCAAAGTAGACATCTTCTCTCATTGGTAGCATTGATACCCTTGGCTAAGGTCCTTAAATCATGGCAAGCCGAACCTTCACGGACTAAGGCATAAAGGCCAAGACGCAATTTTTCCTGCATCTCTTTGAGAGTTGTT
>Ga0256404_1013397_pt1 | contig 10404 bp, 9 predicted proteins | sample RumenRJG_01DNA_FD_185990 | JGI IMG/M metagenome (GOLD analysis project Ga0256404, IMG submission 185990) | Bovine rumen microbial communities from Lethbridge, Alberta, Canada - RJG_01 | ecosystem: Host-associated > Mammals > Digestive system > Stomach > Rumen | place: Canada: Alberta | collected...
ATCAGGAATTAAAGACCGGGAATTAAGGTAAGTTATTAAAGATACATAATAGAGGAAGAGAGAAGGTATTGAAAATGTCAGAACTTTTCAAACGTACCCACATGTGCGGAGAGCTTAGGCTTGAAGACGAAGGGCAACAGGTTGTTCTCAACGGATGGGTGGCAAAACAGCGAAGTCTTGGAGCTCTTGTTTTTGTAGATCTTAGAGACAAGACAGGCATCACCCAGATTACTTTCGATGAAAACTGCAGCCCTGAGGTGCTGGACAAGGCCAGGTCACTTCGCAGTGAATACGTTATCGGGGTAAAAGGAACTGTAAGAGAAAGAAGTTCCAGAAATCCTAATCTGGATACAGGTGATATCGAAGTATTCGCAGAAGATCTTGTAATATACTCTGAAGCAGATACTCCTCCAATCTATATCAAAGATGATGATAACGTAGATGAGAATCTCCGTCTCAAATACAGGTATCTTGACCTGAGAAAACACAAGATGCAGAGAAATCTTACCTTCCGTCACAAGGTAACAAAGTGTGCAAGAGACTATTTTGACGAAAATGGTTTCACTGAGGTAGAGACTCCGGATCTGATTAAGCCTACTCCTGAAGGAGCAAGGGATTATCTGGTTCCATCAAGGGTAAACCCTGGCTCATTCTACGCTCTTCCTCAGTCACCTCAGATGTTCAAACAGCTTCTGATGGTAGGGGGAACTGATAGATATTTTCAGATTGCAAAGTGCTTCAGAGATGAAGACCTGAGAGCTGACAGACAGCCTGAGTTCACTCAGATTGACCTGGAAATGTCATTTGTTGATACAGACGATGTAATCCAGATTCAGGAAGGATTCCTTAAGAAGTTGATGAAGGAAGTCAAGGGAATGGATATTGAAACTCCTTTCCCTCGGATTACATATAAAGAAGCAATGGAGCGTTTCGGTTCCGACAAGCCGGACACTCGTTTTGGTTTCGAATTAAAGGACATCAAAGATCTTGTTGCCGGCAGCGAATTTCCTGTCTTCCAGAAGGTCGTTGAAGAAGGGGGAGATATCAGAGCCATTTGCATTACAGGTGGTTCGTCAGTATATTCAAGGAAGAAAGTTGATAAACTGACTGAGGAATGCAAACACTATGGTGCCAAGGGTCTGGTTTGGATCAGAAAGGAAGAAGATGGATTCAAGTCATCTGTCAGCAAGTTCTTCGATGACGAAAAGCTGGCAGAAATTGCTGACAGAATGAAAGCACAGAACGGTGATATCATCTTCATTGCCAGCGACAGACCAAAGGTTGTGTTTGCAACTCTCGGTTTCCTGAGAAGAAGAATTGCAGGACAGATGGGTCTTCTGGATGATAATGTCTTCAACTTCCTCTGGGTTGTTGATTTCCCTATGTTCGAGGAAGATGATGAAGGGAACATCAAGGCTATGCATCATCCGTTTACACAGCCAAAGCTGGACCAGCTTCACAAACTTGATGAGGGAGACATTCTGGGGCTGGACGCAGACGCATATGACATAGTACTGAACGGAGTTGAGCTCGGTGGCGGTTCAATCAGAATCCACGACAGGAAGCTTCAGAAAAAGATGTTTGATACTCTGGGACTTTCCGACCAGGAGTGTGAAGAGAAATTCGGCTTCCTTATTGAAGCATTCAAGTACGGTGCACCGCCTCATGCAGGACTGGCCTATGGCCTTGACAGAATGGTCATGCTTCTTCTGGGTGAATCCAGCATCCGGGAGGTTATTGCCTTTCCTAAGAACCAGAATGCCCAGTGTCTTGTATGTGAAGCACCTGGTAAGGCTGATGGTGCTCAGCTCAACGAGCTGGGTCTCCAGCTATCCAAGGTGGATGATTAACTGGCCATGGAACCATCATTACCAAGGATCGGAATATTTGGAGGAACCTTTGATCCTGTCCATGAAGGGCATATCAATCTTGCTTCAGCAGCTGCAGAAGGAGCTGATCTGGATCAGGTAGTATTTGTGCCAAACTATATTTCTCCTTTTAAGCAGAACACAAAGGTGACACCAGGAGAAATGAGATGCGAAATGATACGCAGGATTCTCCACCGCAATCCTGCATTTTCCCTTTCAGATCACGAAATCAGATTGAATCGCTCATGCTATACATGGGACACGCTATCTTATTTCTCTGAGAAATACAGCTGTGATCTGTATTTCATCCTTGGCCTGGATTCTCTCATGACCCTGGATTCCTGGTACAGAGGAGAAGAAATAATAGAAAAGTACAAGATTATAACAGGTGTAAGGCCGGGAACTGACTACGGCGCTGCAATAGAAAAAGCCAATAAGTACCGTTCCCAGCTAAAAGGAAATATTACTTTTGTTGATCTGAAACCCATGGCCGCAGCTTCTTCAGAAATCAGAAGAAATTATTCAGCCGGCAGAATTACGGAGAACATGGTTCCTCCCGAAATAATTGGATTTATAGAAGAAAATGGATTATACAAAGACTGACGAAATAAAAGAATATCTTGAAAAAACTCTGACACCTAAGCGGTATACCCATTCACTTGGTGTAGCCCGGGAAGCTGTAAAACTGGCTTCAATTTACGGAGTAAATCAGGAAAAGGCATACTTCGCCGGCCTGGTCCACGACATTGCCAAGTGTTACTCTGTTGAGGAAATGAACCGGCAGATCAGAGATTTTGGAATGTCACTCTGGTACTGGAACAATCAATCCCTGGCTCACTCAAAAATAGGAAAAAGAATTCTTGCCAGAGATTTCGGTGTTGATGACCAGGATATTTTAAATGCTGTTTCCTATCACACTACAGGAAGGTACGGAATGTCCATGCTGGAAGAGATAATTTATGTCTCCGATGCAGTTGAAGTAAACCGTACTTATTCAGGAGTCAGGAGATTGAGACACCTGGCCAGATACAACCTGGACGAAGCCTGTCTGGAAATACTGGATTTCTGCATCGACAGCATCACTTACAGGAACAGAATCCTGGATCCCGATACTACCGAAGCCAGAGACTTTATTTTAGAGAAACTGAAAAGGAGAGATTAGCTGATGGAAATGAAAGAAACTGCTATGATGATCGGCAAAAAGCTTTCTGACAGAAAGGCAAGAGATGTACTGGTAACTGATATCAGTGAAAAATCCAGCTTTGCTGATTATTTTGTAAATGCCACTGCAGGATCTGAAAGGCAGCTGGATGCTCTTGCAACGGATGCCCAGGATGCTGCTGCAGAAGCAGGACTGGAAATCAAGGGAGTTGAAGGCCGTGGAAACTCCGGCTGGATGCTCATCGACCTTGGGGACATAATCGTAAATGTGTTCACAGAAGAGAACAGAGAAAAATATGCTGTAGATAAAATCTGGAGTGACTGTCCTTCTGTAGAAATTCAATAATATTCAGTCAGAACCGGGACCACGTCCCGCTGGAAATATTGGAACTAGGATACCCACAAATGAGGAGAGATGATGAACGAAAGATATGATTTCAATGCCATTGAGAAAAAATGGCAGAAAGTCTGGGAAGATGAAAACGCCTTCGGAACCAGTGAGGATTTCACAAAGGAAAAGTTCTATGATCTTGAGATGTTTCCATATCCTTCTGGAAAACTGCACATGGGCCATGTGCGCAACTATTCAATTGGAGATGTAATTGCCAGATTCAAAAGAATGAAGGGCTACAACGTTCTCCACGTAATGGGCTGGGATTCCTTCGGCCTTCCTGCAGAGAACGCCGCCATCAAGCACAACATACCTCCTGCAGAATGGACAGATTCAAACATTGCGGAGATGAGAAGACAGCTTAAATCTCTGGGATTCAGCTATGACTGGGACAGAGAGACAGCAACATGCAAGGAAGATTATTACAAATGGATGCAGTGGCTATTTATTCAGTTTTACAACAAAGGACTGGCAGAAAAAAGAGACAGTTCTGTAAACTGGTGTCCAAGCTGTCAGACCGTACTGGCCAACGAGCAGGTAGTAGAAGGATGCTGTGAAAGATGCCACACACCTGTTACCAAGAAATACCTTTCTCAGTGGTACCTTAAGATAACAGACTACGCTGACAGGCTTCTGAAGAACCTTGATGAGCTTCCAGGCTGGCCTGACAAGGTCAAGATGATGCAGAAAAACTGGATAGGAAGGTCCACCGGTGCCGAGCTGGAAATGAAGATCAAGGACACTGACAAGGAGCTGACTGTCTATACAACAAGGCCTGACACTATCTTCGGTGTAACATTCATGGTTCTGGCCCCTGAACATCCATATGTATCAGAACTTGTGGCAGGAACTGAATATGAAGAGGCTGCAAAGGCCTACATTGAAGAGTGCAAGCATAAATCCGAGATTGAAAGAACATCTCTCTCAAAGGAGAAAACCGGTGTGTTCATCGGTCATTACTGCGTAAATCCGGTAAATGGCAAAGAAATTCCTATTTTCATTTCTGACTATGTCATGATGGATTATGGAACAGGTGCCATCATGGGCGTACCAGCTCACGACCAGAGAGACTTTGATTTTGCAAAAAAATTCGATCTGGAAATAATTCCGGTAATCGACACACACGATCCAGATGTTGATTTCAATAACATGACAGAAGCAACACCTGCAGAAGGTACAATGTTTAATTCCGGAAAATATGACGGAATGAACAACAAGGATGCAATCAAAGAGATAACTAAAGATTTCCACCAGAAGGGAATCGGCAGGGAAAAGGTCAACTATAAGCTCAGAGACTGGCTGATTTCCCGTCAGAGATATTGGGGATGTCCTATTCCTATGATTTACTGCGAGGATTGCGGATGGGTTCCAGAGAAGGAGGAAAATCTCCCAGTCAGACTTCCTATAGATGTTGAATTTACAGGAAAAGGAGATTCTCCATTGACAACCAGTGCCGATTTCCAGAACACAACATGTCCTTGCTGCGGAAAACCAGCTAAGAGGGAGATAGATACTATGGATACCTTCATGGATTCATCCTGGTACTTCCTCAGATACTGCGATCCGCACAACTCAGAGAAGCCATTTGACAAGGAAAAGGCTGATTACTGGATGAACGTCGACCAGTATATCGGAGGAGTAGAACACGCTATTCTTCACCTTCTTTATGCCAGATTCTTCCAGATGGTACTCCATGACCTTGGACTGGTAGAAGCAGAAGAACCGTTCAAGAACCTTCTTACACAGGGAATGGTAATTAAAGACGGTACAAAGATGTCAAAATCCATAGGCAATGTTGTAAGCCCGGAGGAAATACAGCAGCGCTATGGTTCAGATACAGCAAGACTGTTTATTCTGTTTGCTGCACCTCCGGAAAAGGAACTTGACTGGTCCGACTCCGGAGTTGAGGGAAGCTATCGTTTCCTGAACAGAGTATACAGACTTGTATATGATTATATTGAAAACATTAGAGGTGAGATTGTTCCTGACTCCAGAATAGAGATCAGAAACGAAAGAGATAAATCTCTTAACTACACTCTCAATGGAACTATTAAAAAGGTAACCGAGGATGCAGGGGGAAGGTACAGCTTCAATACTGCTATAAGCTCTATTATGGAACTTGTAAACGAGCTCTATAAATACAAGCAGTCAGGTGAGATAAACGTTCCTCTCATGGAACTGGCCATTAATGACCTCCTTCTGATCCTCAACCCGTTCACTCCTCACATTACAGAAGAACTGTGGAGTGATATGGGTCACAAGGAAAGGGTATATCAGACACCTTGGCCTGAATATGATCCATCTGCACTTGTACTTGATGAAATCGAAGTGATAGTTCAGATTAACGGCAGGATCAAGGACAAGCTGGTAGTCCCTAGAGACACAGATAAGGAGAAATTAGAGGGACTGGCAAGATCCAGCGCAAAAGTTCAGTCAGTATGTGAAGGCAAAACAATTGTTAAGGCCATCGTAATTCCGGGCAAACTGGTTAACTTTGTTGCGAAATAGGATTATTGTCCGTTGCCGCTGAATTATGGAAAATATTACAGAAAACAGCAAGAAAAGAGGAGCCGGATCAGCCGGTTCCTCTGGCAGAAAACCGGCTGATGGAAACAGCCGCCGAAGATCTCTGAACAAGGGATATAACAGAGGCCGGCAGAAACCATCAGCAATGAAAGAAAAAAAGACGGCAAAGCAGAATCAAAAACACACAAATAAAAAGGGAAAGGCTGCCGTAAATTCCGGCAGTCCGGTTTCTGCTGATAAGAAGGGAATTTCAAAATCTGCAGGGAAACAGAATCAAAACAAGATCAAGAGCAACAAGCAAAAGCGCAAAGACAATGCCCAGGAAAAAAGAATCAGAACCAGGGGAACCGGTGATCCACTGAGAATCATCCCCTTAGGTGGAATGAAGGAGATAGGAAAGAACATTACCCTGATTGAATTCAGAAACCAGATTCTGATAATTGACTGTGGAATGTCATTTCCTGAAGATGAGATGTTCGGAATAGATGTAGTTATTCCAGATTTCTCATATTTGAAGGAGAACGCCAATAAGATCAAAGGCCTCCTGATTACACACGGACACGAGGATCATATCGGTGCCGTTCCATATCTTCTGAAGGAAATTAATGTGCCAATTTACGGATCTGCTCTTGCCTGCGGACTAATTGAAAACAAACTTACAGAGCACAACATGCGGGCCGACCTGAGAACAATCCATGCGGGAGATATATTCAACGTTGGAATTTTCAGAGTTGAAGCTGTCAGAACCAATCACAGTATTGCTGACTCAATGGCATTTTCTATTAAATGCGATGGAGGTCACATAATACATACCGGGGATTTCAAGGTGGACTATACACCTCTGGATGGAAAAAGGATTGATATCAGCCGCCTGGCCGCCCTTGGAGATGAAGGGGTAGATGTGATGCTCTGTGACAGCACAAACGTGCTCAGAAGCGGTTATACACCGTCTGAAAAGATTGTCATCGATTCAATGAACAGGATCTTTGACAAAACTGACAAGCGCATTATCATTGCAACCTTCTCATCAAATATTTACAGGCTTAAGTATTTCATGGAAGCGTCAATACTACACGGCCGTCAGATTGCAGTGTCTGGCCGGTCCATGGAAAAATGCGTCAAGCTTGCTACCGAGCTGGGATATCTGGATCTTCCTGAAACTGCCTTTGTGGACATCAGAAAGATCAATAACATTCCTGACAGCAGGCTGACTATTGTGACCACCGGCAGCCAGGGAGAGCCTATGTCAGCTCTCACCCGCATGGCCAACGACAATCACAAAGCCGTAAAACTCAAGAAGGGTGACGTAGTTGTTTTTTCATCTTCACCTATACCGGGAAATGAGAAAACGATTACAAATGTAGTAAACAAGCTCTACGAAAAACAGGTGAAGGTATTCCAGTCAGATTCAGTGGATATCCACGTTTCCGGCCATGCGTGCAAAGAGGAACTGAAGCTCATGCATTCCCTGATCAGGCCGAAATATTTCATTCCCGCTCATGGTGAATACAGACACCTTGTTGAACACGCTGAACTGGCAGAATCCATGGGAATGAACAAGGGAAGCATTTTCATACTCAGCAATGGGGATTCTGTGGTAATCAAAAACAAGCAGGCTAAGAAAGAAGCCGGTTATACATCGGCAGAAGATGTTCTTGTAGATGGATACGGTATCGGTGACGTAGGAAACGTAGTTCTGAGAGACAGGAAACAGCTCTCCGAGGCAGGACTTATTGTAATTTCTGCAGCTATTGACAGCAATTCCGGTCTCCTGGCCGCTCCCCCTGAACTGATTACAAGAGGTTTTATCTACGTCAAGGAAAACGGTCCACTTATTGAGGAAGCTACCAATGTCGTATATGAAGCCATTGATCAGATGGGAAGAGGGGAGACAAAGGATCTTCAGGCAGTCAAAGGTGCTCTCAGAGATGCCATGAGATCTTTTATCTACAAGAAAACCAAGCGGAATCCGGTTATTCTCCCGGTTATTCTTTATGTTTAGGAGGTTCATATGAACGTATATGAAGAAGCTCACAACCTGGCAACGGCAATAAAAGAAAGCGGAGAATACAAGGAATTCGACCAGGCAAGAAAAAGCATTGACCAGGATCCTCAGCTAAAAGAAATGGTAAAGCAGATGGAGTCCATCCAGATGGAGATGCAGCTCAGCCAGGCTAGAGGCGAACAGATAAATCCTCAGCTGATGTCTCAGCTTCAGAGCATTTCTGCAATGCTTATGACAAAGCCTGAAGCAGCCGGGTATATCCAGTCCATGACCAGATTTTCAGTGATGATGAAGGATGTTTATGATATACTAATGGATGCAATAGGCGTTAATATGCCTGGTATGTAGTTTGTGCCTCAGCACGTGTTAATGATTTGCTGCTTTAAACAGCGTTTAACAAAACATATCTGAACAGTTATTTCAATATTACTTATTAAGGAGAGAAAGAATGATCACAGCAGGAGATTTCAGAAAAGGCATGACCTTCGAGATGAATGGTGAGCCACATGTAGTACTTGACTTCCAGCATGTTAAGCCAGGTAAGGGCGCAGCTTTTGTAAGAACAAAGTACAAGAATATTCTTACAGGTGCTACTCGTGAAGATGCCTTCAACCCTAACGACAAGTTTGAACCTGCAAGAATTGATACTAAGACAATGCAGTATCTCTACAATGACGGTGAGCTTTATTACTTCATGGATATGGAGACTTACGACCAGATTCCGCTTACTCACGATCTTGTAGAGAACGCTGTAAAGTACATCAGAGAGAACGATACTGCTACAGTTAAGTTCTACAAGGACAATGCATTCGACGTTGAGGCTCCAAACTTCGTTGATCTGGTAGTAACAGAGACAGAGCCTGGTGTTAAGGGTGATACAGCAACTAACGTTACTAAGGCTGCAACAGTTGAGACTGGAACAGTAATTCAGGTTCCTATCTTCATCGAAGAAGGTGAGAAGATCCAGATAGACACAAGATCTGGTGAATATCTGGGAAGATCAAAGGAGTAATCCTTTAGTGATCATTCTGTAAACGAAAGGATTTAAATGAATAAAACCGTTAAGAAAGCCATTATCATACTGGTCATCATCTTAGCAGTTGTGGTAGCTGCCAGCCTGGGACTGTCAGCTCTCAATAAGCCTCTGAACAGGAATGACCAGACATATAAGAATGTGACCATTGAGCAGGGATCTTCCACTGGTGATATTGCTGCTATTCTTAAGAAGAACGGCCTAATCAACAGCGAAGGCAGCTACAAGTTCCTTTCCAAGATCTGGCGCTATGACGGAAAATATAAAGCAGGAATGTATTCTCTGTCACCAAGCATGACGAAAAGTGAAATAGCCGATATCATTAAGTCAGGTAAAAGCCAGGGACTTACAGTAACTATTCCTGAAGGATATACTGTAGATCAGATAGCTAAGCTTCTGGCTGATCAGGGACTTGTAGATAAGGATAAATTCCTTGATGCATGTGCAAATGGTGATTTTTCAAAATTCAGTTTCGTCCCTTCAGACAAGAAAGGCGATCCTAACAGACTCGAAGGATTCCTCTTCCCTGAGACTTATCAGCTTCCTGTGAATGCTGATGCGGAACAGATCATCGTAATGATGTTAAGTCAGTTCCAGACAGTGTATAGCGACAAGTATCAAAAGAAAGCTGAATCCATGGGACTTACCACCGAACAGGTAATAACCATTGCTTCTCTTATTGAAAAAGAAGCTGCTGCTGATCAGGACAGAGCAAAGGTAGCCAGCGTCATCTACAACAGACTTGACAAAGATATGGCCCTTCAGTTCTGCTCCAGCGTCCAGTACCTTCTGGATAAGCAGGGCATACACAAGGAGATTCTGTCGGAGGCGGATACACAGATAGATTCTCCTTACAACACTTATATTAACAAGGGACTGCCTCCGGCACCAATATGTTCACCGGGAAAGGCATCTATCAGGGCCGCTCTCTGGCCTGACAAAACTGATTACCTGTATTTCGTAGTCAGCCCTAAACTGGATGGCACAAACGAATTCACCAGTGACTATGATGAGTTCCAGAAAATATCCAGTGAATATGCAAAGGCTGTGGAGAAGAGAGACAGCAAGAAGTAAATATCATTATTATCAGGTGTCTGACCGCTGAGGCGGTCAGACATTTGGTGTATTTTTAAAACCATATAACAATTAATGAATATAACTAACGACAAGATCACAGAATATATCAGGTCCTTCTCTCCTGAGAAGAACCAGGGTCTGGAAGCCCTGAGAGAGCAGTGTATTGAAGAGAGGATTCCGCTGATACTTCCGGAGACAAGGGAATTTATCAGGGTTCTTCTTAATATCACTAAGCCTTCCGGCATTCTGGAGATTGGTACTGCCTGGGGATATTCCTCGGCTTTTTTTGCCATGACCCTTAAGGATGTCTGGATAACCACCATTGAGAAATCTCAGAGAACTG
>Ga0256404_1013398_pt1 | contig 10404 bp, 7 predicted proteins | sample RumenRJG_01DNA_FD_185990 | JGI IMG/M metagenome (GOLD analysis project Ga0256404, IMG submission 185990) | Bovine rumen microbial communities from Lethbridge, Alberta, Canada - RJG_01 | ecosystem: Host-associated > Mammals > Digestive system > Stomach > Rumen | place: Canada: Alberta | collected...
TGCTGTGACCTTTACTTTTCCAGGAGAAGTTTTGATGTACGGCACTTTGTCGCCGCTGCTGTTAACTCCGTAGGTTTTTGCCCTGAAGGTCTTCTCCTGGTCTGTGACTCTGTCGTTGTCCAGAACCACCTCTGCATTTGTAACCGACTTAACCAGGCTTTCTGCTCCGGAGATCTCGATCTCTTCTTTGCCCCCTGAAGTGATTACCGGTTCCTCGTCCTTGGCTGCTCCCTTGCCGTATACGGCTATGAGCTTCACGGTCTTGGTATCTCTTCTCTCTACTGTTACCTCAGTCTGTGAAACAGACTGGCTGGTCAGCTTCACACTGTCAGGCACTACGACGTTGACCTTTACAGTATTTGTTCCCGGCTTGAGCTGCGACACGTCCACTGAGGCCTCAATATCTTTTGCAGAAATATCGTCCAGAACTGAACGTCTCGCCCTCAGCTTTACGTCTACCTTTCCATCTGCCACCGAGCTCACTGCATCTCCGTTATTGGTCAGCTCGCTCTGACCTGCCACATTAACATTGATGCCCTTGTATGTTCTGGTCATAGTAGGATTTACGTTATATACAACATAGACCCAGGCTGCGAAGGCGATGACTATGGAAAGGATCAGGTTCATCTTGTTTATTTCTTTACCTTTCATCTGATCTGCCTCCTCTCCTTGCAATGGAACGGACTTTGCTCTGGAATGAAACTTCCGGCGGCAGGTAGATGTTAAGCAGCATCTTCTCAATGGACTTCAGATCCATAAACCGTCTGAGTTTTCCGTTTTCTGCCACGGAAATAACTCCTGATTCTTCTGAAACTATGATGACCAGTGCATCTGAAACCTCGCTGAGTCCTACACCGGCTCTGTGTCTGGTTCCCAGGTTCCGTCCAAGGTTCTTGTTCTCTGTGAGAGGAAGAACGCAGCTGGCTGCATGAATTCTGTCTCCTCTGATGATTACCGCACCGTCGTGTAACGGGGATCCTTCGTAAAAAAGATTTTCTATAAGTCTCACAGACATCTTTGCATCAACTACTGCACCGGTTTCGATGATGTCGTTGAGCATGGTGTCTCTTTCGATTGCAATAAGTGCACCTGTCCTTGTGGCCGAAAAATCATCTATGGCTGTAACCATGGCACTTACGAATTCCATGGCATGTTCCTTGTCCACACTTTTGAACTGCTGGCTCACCAGGCCCCGGCGGCCCATTTGCTCAAGGCCTCTTCTGATCTCAGGCTGGAACAGAACAACCAGGGCAAAAAGGCCCATGGTTGCAAAACCTTTAAGGAGCCAGTTCAGCAGGTACAGGTCAAAAAGATCTGAAAGGAAGAATACCAGCAGAAGGATGGCTATTCCTCTTACCAGCTGCTGAGCCCTTGTTTCCTTTATGAAATTTAATATTTTGTATACGACAAAGGATACGATAGCTATGTCTACCGCATCTGCCAATCGGAAGTTCCTCAATATCCCCAGGATCACTTCATACATCTTGACTGAAATCCTTTCTACGGCTGTTGTCGAAACAAAGTCTGTAAATACTTGTTCATAAATGTTGGTTCAAGAGTACTGGTTCAAGACGGACAAAATGCCCACACTGTTCTGAACACAACACGGCAATATATCTTACAGATTATACAGTTTGCAAGCGATTTTTTCAATTTTTTGGAGAATTGTTCACATAATAAGCATAAAAGCAGGAGATTTTTTCACACAAATGGTACATTTCCTCACGGAATTTTAAGGTTGTGTATCTGGGAGCCGGAGGGCAGTTGGCGGCCGGGCAGTTGGCCGCTGGTAGGATGGGATTTGCGGATAGACTTGCGGCGGCAACTGGCGGACGGGGGTAGTTGACGGACGGGGCAGTACGCGGCCGGGGGGGATGGGATTTGCAGGTAGACTTACGGCGGCAGTAGGCCGCCGGGGCAGTACGCGGGCGGTGGTAGTAGGCGGCCGGGGCAGTAGTAGCTCTGTTTATCGCGGTTACTACTGCTTCTACGAGGCTGATGGAGCAGTACTGGTTGAGGAATTTGTGCTCAGTACTGCTCCCGGGAAGCTGGAAGAGCAGTACTAATCCTGTTTATCGCGGTTACTACTGCTTTTACGAGGCTGATAGAGCAGTACTACCTGCAGGAATCGTACTTAGTACTGCTCTTGAGAAGCTATAGGAGCAGTAGTAATCCTGTTTATCGCAGTTACTACTGCTTCTGCGAGGATGATGGAGCAGTACTACCTGCAGGAATCGTACTTAGTACTGCTCTTGAGAAGCTATAGGAGCAGTAGTGATCCTGTTTATCGCGGTTACTACTGCTTTTACGAGGCTGGGAAAGCAGTACTACTTGCAGGAATTGTACTCAGTACTGCTCCCGTGTAGTTGGAGGAGCAGTACTAATCCTGTTTATCGTGGTTACTACTGCTTTTACGAGGCTGATGGAGCAGTATTACCTGCAGAAATCGTACTTAGTACTGCTCTCAAGTAGCTGGAGGAGCAGTATTAATCACGTTTATCGCGGTTACTACTGCTCTCTGGTGCAGGGAAAGCAGTACTACCTGCAGAAATCGTACTTAGTACTGCTCTCGTGTAGCTGGAGGAGCAGTACTAATCCTATTCTCCCGTACTGCTCCCGGATTAAGGGACTGGCAGGCTGCCACATCCGTCCACATTTCAAATGTCCGCATTTTAAACATAGTACTTAGCCCAAAAAGACGAACTGTGGCATTTCTTTTCAAAATGCCACAGTTCGGTTATCCAGATTATATTAATATTTACCTCAAGTCTTTTCTTATTTAAGGCCTTTTATTTTACGCCTGTCATTTCTTTCAGGTCTACCCAGCGTTCATATTCTTCATCTGTGCAGATGTTCAGCTGAACTGCTGCTTCTTTCAGAGTGGTGCCGTTTTTGTGGGCCCACTTGGCTGCCTTTGCTCCTGCTTCATATCCTACGTGAGTATTCAGGGCGGCAGCTACCATCAGGGATTTCCGAGCGTTTTCTTCCATCTTTTCTTCTATAGGCTCTATTCCTCTTACGCAGTTAAGCTCCAGGCTGGTCAGGGACTGAGCCAGCAGTTCTGCTGACTGGATGAATGCATCAGCTATTACAGGCATGAATACATTAAGCTGGAAATTTCCCTGGGATGCAGCCATTCCCACAACAGTATCATTTCCCATGACTCTCACTGCAACCATTGTTGCCGATTCTGTCTGGGTTGGATTAACTTTTCCAGGCATAATCGAGCTTCCTGGCTCATTGGACGGGATGGTGATTTCTCCCAGGCCGCAGCGGGGACCGCTGGAAAGCCAGCGAATGTCGTTGGCCATCTTCATCAGGTCTGCTGCCATAGCTTTGAGAGCACCGTGGGCGTATACGAAAGCGTCCTTGGAAGAAAGGGCGTGGAACTTATTTGGCGCTGTTACGAAGTCGTGGCCTGTAAGTCTGGAGATAATTTCAGCCGAAGCCTTGTCAAACCCTTCCGGTGCGTTGAGTCCTGTTCCAACAGCTGTTCCTCCAAGAGCAATTTCTTTAAGCGGTTTCAGAGAGGCCTTGATATTGTCTGTGCTGTGCTCAATCATGGATCTCCACCCGCTGATCTCCTGTCCGAAGGTCATTGGAACGGCGTCCTGAAGATGGGTCCGTCCGGTCTTGACCACATGCATGTATTTGTTTTCAAGGGTTCTCAGGGTTTCGGTCATCTGTTCTGCAGCTGGCAAAAGCTTTTCTTCTACAGTTACGACTGCGGCTATGCTCATGGCTGTGGGGAAGGTGTCGTTGGAGCTCTGGGAACGGTTCACATCGTCATTTGGATGGAGCAGCTTCTCTCCAGCCAGCTCATTTCCCCTGTTGGCGATTACCTCATTTACATTCATGTTTGACTGAGTTCCGCTTCCTGTCTGGTAAACAACCAGAGGGAAATTGCCATCCAGAGAACCATCCAGAATCTCGTCGCATACCTTTGAGATCATCTCTGCCTTCGGGCTGTCAAGGTTTCCCAGTCTTTCGTTGGCCAGTGCAGCACCCTTCTTCAGATACGCAAAAGCGCGGATTATCTGGTCAGGCATTTTGTTTCCCACTCTGAAATTCTGATGACTTCTCTGGGTCTGAGCGCCCCAGTACTTGTCAGCAGGAACCTTCACTTCACCCATGGTATCTCTTTCGATTCTGAAATCTTCCATCTGTGCGCCCCTTCCCTGAGTTTATGTGTGTCAGTTTGTATCTATCGGTTTGTGTATATGCATAAAAAATATGATGCATCTGCTCGACCTGGTCTTTGACCCCACACTTGCCTTTGCCCGGATTTTCCGGAGGACTTACATCTAAACTGTGCCATGATCACCGCGGCTCCCTGCTCACGGCTTACGTGGATCCCTTTGCCCACAGCTGGCCTGGACTTTCAACCACGAACACAGAAGCATCATACAGGTTATGATTTTACTACATCTGCGCCCCCTGCGAAAGTACAGAATATAACTCTTGCTGCTCCCTTTTCAAAAAACACGGAGGCAATGGCATCTGCTGTTGACCCTGTGGTATATATGTCGTCCACCACCATAACCGTGAGGCCGGTCACATTTCCATCCACACGGAAAGCGCCTCTAATATTCTTCCGTCTCTCATCAGGTGTCAGGCTCCTCATGGCTGCTGTGTGCCTGGTTCTTACCAGGATATCCCTGTTATAATCTGCCCCCATAAGCCGGGCCAGGCCCTCTCCAATAAGATCCGCCTGATTAAATCCCCGTTCCAAAAGTCTCTCCCTGCTCAGGGGAACGGGAACAACCACGTCCACTCCTCCCCGGAATATCTGGTACTGCTCTCCGGGCTCCAGGCTCTGGAGCCGGTCCCACATGATTTCCGAAAGAATGGGGGCGATGTAAGTCCTTCCTTTGTATTTGAGATTGAAAATCAGATCTCTCTCCAGGGCGCCGTACTGGGCGCAGGTTACGGCCCGTGAGAAAACATGGGGATGTTCTCTGCAGCTGAAGCAGATGGTCCGGGAATCGTTTCCTGCCAGTGGTTTGCCGCATTTGATGCAGGTCCGGTCACCAGCCTCTATCCATCTGATTCCGTTCATGCAGTTGTTGCAGAGGCTGTATGGACGGCTCTTGTCAATGACAGCTCCGCAGCAGATACATTTAATTCCCGGTGGATAAATCAGATCTAGAATCCCCTCTGTTTCCCTTATCGCAAAAGCTGCTATGGCGCGAAAAATTTTTTCCATAAGACAGACAGTCTCTCCCCTCTTCTGAACCCTCCGGGCCATTGCCAGCCCTTGCAGCCTCATGATACTACTGTGAAAATTCCCCTGCAGTACCGTCACACAGAACTCACCGGTTTTGATGTATGTTTATCCAACTTGTGTTATAATTCAGTTATCAAAATGCAAGGAGGTCGGAACTATGAAGGTATCCATAACCGCTAAGAATTACAAGCCTAGTGAGAGGCTTCAGGAAAACATTGAGAAGAAGTTCGCACGGCTTGGCAAATACTTTCAGGACGATGTAACTGCAAATGTTCTTGTTTCTAAGTTCAAGGACAAGACTAAGATTGAGGCTACAATCAATGCCAAACAGACGATTTTCCGGGCAGAGGAGGCTGCTGAGAACGTATACGAAGCCCTGGATCTGATTATCGACAGGCTGTCCAGCCAGATGTCCAAGTACAAGGGAAAGCTGGAGGCCAGATACAAGGAGAACAAGGCTCTCAAGTTCGAGTTCATTCCTGATGTTGAGGAAGAAGAGGATGAGGGCGAAATAAAGATTGCACGTACGAAGAAGTTCGAGCTTCAGCCTATGACTGCTGAGGAGGCAGTTCTCCAGATGGAGCTGCTGGGACATAATTTCTTTGTTTTCCTCGATATGGACACAAACGGTGCCAGCATCGTATACAAGAGGAAGAACGGAGATTACGGTCTTATTGAGACTGACAGGTAATTTCCTGTATATTCTGAATTCAGAAGCCTGTGCAGAGGCTTGTTAAAGTAAATACTGGTAAGTAAAAATGCTCCGGGTTCTGCCCGAAGCATTTTTTGAAGCCTTTTTTACTGAATGAACGGCTGTTGGAAAGGGTTTTCTTCTTTCCCCATCATACCTATTTCCTTCAGTCTGTATTCCAGTCCTGAGTTTCTGAAATGAACCCGGTCGTTGTCCACCATTCTGCGGACGCCCCACTCCATTCCCGCAAGGACTACAAGTTTTTTTCCACGGGTCACTGCAGTATAGAGGAGATCCCTGGTCATGAGCATAGGCGCGAACTTCGCAACGGGCATGACCACTGCGGGAAACTCGCTGCCCTGGGCTTTGTGTACGGTTATGGCGTAGGCCAGGTCCAGCTCCTCCACATCGACGGAATCATATACTACAAACTTGTCGTCAAACTGGACTGTAACTGCGTCTTCCTCTTTGTTGATGGAGATGATTTTTCCCATATCTCCGTTGAAAACACCTTTTCCTGTCTGGAAGTCCACATTGCTCCGCCACTCCAGGCTGTAGTTGTTCTTGGTCTGCATGACCTTGTCCCCTTCACGGAGGATGATCCTGCCAATCTGACGCTGGGCTTTTTCATCTGAAGGCGGGTTTAAAACGGCCTGGAGCTGGTTGTTCAGGGATTCTGTTCCCAGAAGTCTCTGTTTTGTAGGGCTGATGACCTGAATGTCCTCCCAGGAGCCGATGAAATCGTAATATGATTCCAGCCTTCCCGTTACCAGCTCAAGGATGGTGCTCAGAGTTTCTTCTTCGGTCTGGCGGCGCATCATGAAAAAATCTTTTCCCTTCTCGTTGGAATGGGGGTATTCTCCGTTGTTTATGCGGTGGGCGTTTACGACGATTAGACTTTCGTGGGCCTGGCGGAAAATTTCCTTCAGCCTTACGGTTGGAATGTACTCACTTTGAATCATGTCCCGAAGGACATTTCCTGCGCCTACCGGCGGAAGCTGGTCCACGTCTCCTACTATTACAAGGCGGGAGCCGCTGCTTATTGCATTGAGCAGGCCGTCCATCAGAAGGAGGTCGATCATGGATGCCTCGTCAATGATTATGGCTTTTTCCTCCAGAGGGTTGTCCCGGTCTCTGCCGAATTCCATTTCATCTTCGTCTTCGGAGTACATGTATTCCAGAAGGCGGTGGATGGTCTTGGCGGGAGCTCCTGATGTTTCAGTTATCCGCTTGGCTGCCCTGCCTGTAGGAGCTGCAATGGCAGTTTTTATTCCCAGTTCGTCAAAGATCTTGATTATGGTGTTTATTATTGTGGTCTTTCCTGTGCCCGGGCCTCCTGTGATAATGGAAATGTTGTTCTCAAGAGCCAGGCGCACGCCGCTGCGCTGCTCAGAAGAAAGCTTGATTTTTTCTCCTGTTTCTGCCCAGTTAATGAGATTGTCTAGGTCAGCCGGTATCGGCGGCACATCAGCCTCCATAAGGCGTTTCAGATTGTGGGCTGTCTCCTGCTCTGCCAGGTAGTAATTATACAGATAGACCGCAGGAACTCCTTCTATGAGATCTGTCTGGAGAATTCCTTCGAAAGCCATGGCTGTCAGGCATTCGTTAATCTGGTCTCCCGTAACTTCCAGAAGGTCCATTGTAGCCAGCTTCAGATCTTCTTTTGGAACAAAGGTGCTGCCGCTGCCTGCCCATTTCCCCAGCTGGTATTTAATGCCGCTCCGGATCCGGAAAGGGCTGTCCGGCTGAATTCCCAGGCGGACACCGATCCGGTCTGCCCTGGCAAAGGTTATGCCGTAAATGTCGTCTGCCAGCTGATATGGATTTTCCTTGATAATGTTTATGGCGTCGGGGCCGTAAAGTTTGTAGATTTTTACTGCCGACGGAAGGTCTATGTCCAGGTCTGAAAGTTCCTTGTAGACCTTGGCAAATTCCCGGTTTTCGTTGTACGACTCTATTATTGAAGCCAGGGTTTTCTTGCCGATGCCCTTGATCTGCAGCAGTTTCTCCGGTTCCTCGCCTATGACTCTAAGTGAGTCCTCTCCGAAAGCGTCCACAATGAGACCGGCTGTTTTCCTGCCGATTCCACGGATGCTCTCGGAAGCCAGGAAGGCTCTGATGCCCTCTTCCCCCTTGGGAACCATTTCCTCGTAAGAAGTGACGACGAACTGTTCGCCATATTTCTTGTGGATTTTGAACTCCCCGGTGATCTTGTATCTGGCGCTGGTGTTTACAGCATGAAAACTGCCTGTGAGGGTGAACATCTCACTGGCAGTTTCGAACTGGGCTACGGTATAACCGTTGGCCGGATTATTATATACAACTCTGGTGATTTTTCCTTCTTTGGTTTCCGCCATCCCCCTGATACTCCTAAGCCTCCCTGTTTCCTTCCACAGAGTTTTTCATCAGTTGTCAGAAAGTTCTCTTGTATATTCTCCTGTTGTCCAGGGTCCATACCTTAGGGCCGAACTCGCCCGGCTCAACGCCTCTGAGAGAGTCTTCCATGTCGTACATTTTGGCATCAATCATATCCAGGTAGTGAAGCATTTCAGCTTCTGGAAAAAGAGGTTTCTTCGGGCTGCCAAATTCCGGCTCATAGTGGTGGGACAGTATCATGTGCTCCAGCATTATGGTTTTCTCTGCACCGATGCCCAGCTCTGCACATCTGTCATGAATGAGGCTGACTCCCTGAACTATGTGGCCCAGCATGTTACCTTCCATGGAGTATCCCGGTGAAACTCCGTTCTCATCGGAGATGATTTCTGTCAGCTTCTCGATGTCGTGGATTGCAACGCCGGTCAGCAGAAGGTCCTTTGACAGGTTGGTATAAACCTGGCAGGCTCTTTCGCCCATCATCATCATTCTCTTAACGTGGTACAGGAGGCCGCCGTATTCTGCATGATGGTTGCTGGCTGCAGCTGGATAGTACATGAGTTTTTCCTTATTTTCCTCGTACAAGCCAAGGCAGAGCTTCTTCAGCTCTTCATCCTGGAAATTCCTGATAGTCCCTGTGATGTAATCATACATTTCTTCTGAAGGTTCAGGGGCAGCCTTAACCAGGTCCCGCAGGTCAAAAACATCTCCTACGTTTGTCTCCCTGATCTTCATTATTCTCAGTTGGTTGGAACCCTTCCACTCCTTTACATCTGCCTTCACTGCAACGGTTATTCCGCCGTGAATGGCTTCCAGCTTAGGGAGTTCTCCATCGTCGATGTCCCACTTCTTGCCGCTGATCTCCGCAGATGCATCGGCCAGAGTTATGTCCAGGTACTTCTTTCCGTTGCCTCCCACGCGAATGTCCGATGATTTTACAAGAAAATAATCGGCGAATTCGTCGCCGGGTTTCAGGTCTGCAACATAGTGTTTCTTCATTTGCTGTATTGGTCCTTTCAAAAAATCTGTTGTTTCCTGCTTTCTTTTATCAGGCTATAAGACTGGCAGGAAGGCTGAGACGAGAACTCCGATGGCGATTCCTGCTATCAGCTCCGGCAAAGTGTGTCCGGTCTTCTCGTTCAGCGTTATTGTCTTTTCTACATGTGAATGCTTGCCTTCACCAGTTGTTTTCCCTGTCTCCTGGCTTTCGAAAAGTTCCGGATGGTTCTTCATAAGTCCGTTTAGAATTTCCGACTGCCTTCCTGTTTCAGCTCTTACTCCCACTGCATCGTACATGACGATCATGGCCAGGAAAAATGTAACGGCGAAAATCTCTGAATCTCCTCCATACAGTCTGAAGGACATGGCTACCAGAGCCGACACCGTTGCAGAATGGGAACTGGGAAAGCCTCCTGAGCTGGTCAGCAGCTGGCGGCTGAATCCACCGTTCTTGATGGAAGCTGTCACCACCTTCATCACCTGGGCAATTAGCCAGGATATGGCTGCAGCCATGAAGAGACTGTTGTAGATTATTCTGGTAATGCTAAAAATCATATAGTATATAGTTTCCTTATCTGTATATCTGTAATTACCTGTTCTCTGGTTCCTGCTTGTATACGAAGCTGTCCATGTAGCGAAGTTTGAACTGATTGATCTTGTGAAGCCTGTCAATCCTGGCTTTGACTTCATCGTCATGGATTTCTCCGGTGCGGATATATCTGTCCAGAACGTCGTAAGTGAAGCCCAGTTTCTCCTCGTCGCTGAGGCCGCTGAGACCGTCTGTAGGAACTTTTTTTACAAGAACTTCAGGCAGGCCCAGGTAAGTGCCCATGGCTCTTATCTCCGCAGTGGTGAAAGAACTGCAAGGGCTGAAGTCTCCTGCAGAGTCTCCGTATCTGGTAGAATATCCCACCCAGTCTTCTGAAAGGTTGCAGGTGTTGGCAACTCTTCCGTTACTGGACTGGGCAACTGCGTAAAGAGTGGACATTCTGATTCTCGCCGGGAGATTAATAAGGGTATCTTTTCCCACTTCTGGCAAAACTCTCTTCAGCTCTTCCGTAAGGCCATCGAAGCCTTCTTTGATGTTTATTGTGTAGTTTCTGATTCCGAGATA
>Ga0256404_1013399_pt1 | contig 10403 bp, 9 predicted proteins | sample RumenRJG_01DNA_FD_185990 | JGI IMG/M metagenome (GOLD analysis project Ga0256404, IMG submission 185990) | Bovine rumen microbial communities from Lethbridge, Alberta, Canada - RJG_01 | ecosystem: Host-associated > Mammals > Digestive system > Stomach > Rumen | place: Canada: Alberta | collected...
GAATAGATTTTATGATGTCAGGATATAACAAATCTAAATCTAATGTAGTTATTATTGAATTAAAACAATGGGATAAATGTACTGAAGTTGGAGAAATGGATGGTATTTATAAAGTTAATACTTATACAGGTGGAGGATTAAGAGATGTTAATCATCCTTCCTATCAAGCAATGACTTATGCAAATCTTATAAGAGATTATAATGAATCAGTACAATTACAAAATATTAATATAGTACCATGCGCATATCTACATAATTATTATTTTGATAATGATGATACATTATTATCAAATAATTATAAAGAATATACAGATGCTGCTCCATTATTTGGACATAATGATGTATTAAAATTAAGAGACTTTATTAAGAAGTATATTGAAGATGGTGATGATGGAAATATTCTTTATGAAATAGATCATGGAAGAATTAGACCATCTAAAATGTTACAAGATTCTTTAACTCAAATGTTAAAAGGTAATAAAGAATTCTATATGATTGATACTCAAAAGATTGTATATGAATATGCTTTAAGAAATGCTATTGATACAGTAGGAAGCAATTCTAAAAATGTAATGATAGTTAGAGGTGGACCTGGAACAGGTAAATCTGTTTTAGCAATCAATCTCTTAGTAGAATTAAATAGAAGAGGAATGACTTGTTTCTATGTAACAAAAAATTCTGCTCCAAGAAATGTTTATTCTTCTAAATTAAGAGGAGAATATACACAAACTTATATTAATCATTTATTCCAAGGATCAGGAAGTTTTATTGATGAAGAAAGAAATAAACTAGATTGTTTAGTAGTAGATGAAGCTCATAGATTAAATGAAAAGTCAGGTTTATTTCAAAATAAAGGTGAAAATCAAATAAAAGAAATTATTAATGCTGCTAAATTCTCTATATTCTTTATAGATGAAAATCAAAAAGTAACTCTTAAAGATATCGGTAGTGAAGAATTAATAAAGAAATATGCTAGAGAATTAGATGCAGGTATTTATACTTATGAATTAGACTCTCAATTTAGATGTAATGGATCAGATGGTTATCTAGCTTGGCTAGATAACATTCTAGAAATAAGAGAAACAGCTAACTTTGATATAGACGGATTCGATTATGATTTCAAAGTATTTGATGATCCTAATGAGATGAGAAAAGCAATAGAAGAAAAGAATGAGATTAATAATAAATCTAGAATGGTAGCAGGATATTGTTGGAACTGGATAAGTGAAGGTAAAGACAATACCAACATTCATGATATTGTAATACCGGAATACAACTTTGAAATGAGTTGGAATCTAGGTAATTCATCAACATGGGCAATAGATAAAAACTCAATTAATGAAATTGGATGTATTCATACATGTCAAGGATTAGAATTTGATTATGTAGGAGTAATAATTGGTGATGATATGAGATATGAAGATGGTCATATTGTTACAGACTATACAAAAAGAGCATCAACAGATAACTCTTTAAAAGGGATTAAAAAGATTGCTAATGAACAAGGAGAAGAAGTTGCTCAAAAGATTGCAGAGAATATAATTAAGAATACATATAGAACATTAATGACAAGAGGAATGAAAGGTTGCTATGTGTATTGTGTTGATAGATCATTAGAAAAATATATAAAGAAGGTAGGGTAATATATGAATGAAAATGAGAACGAAAAAGAGAAAAAGAATGTAGATAATAAAGAAGCCAAGTATAAGGAAGATAGTAAATATTGTACTTGCAATGGCTGCTATTCAGTATATGCAGATACAGAGTCAAACGATTTTGGTTATTGGCTTGTTTGCACCAATTGCAATAAAAAAATAGAGGATGAATTTCATTATTATAATCACTATGATGGTGAAGATCACGATGATATAGATTTATATTGTGATGATAATTTTTAGTTTGTTCGATTGCTTTTTTTCTGAAATTGAGTATAATAAAACATGCCATGGTAAATTGTACGATGGGTGATTATGTTAATTGTCAATACTAAATTGATAATTATTATGTTAAAGTTTACGTTCATTATTTGAACCACCTCGCTTTGACTATGTTATTGATAATGTTAGTGAAGAATTGTCTTATTACATTCAATTTCTTTACTACTATTATTATAATACTATTTATGTTTTGAGGTAGCAGCATTGAAAAGAGCTAAGTAAATTTTGATGGTGAAGAAAAAATTGAAAAGTTTTATATGAGTACATCCGTTAAGGTCGCTGCATCCTGGATGTGCTTCTTTATTTTGGAGGAAAAATGCAAAAGAAAATTTTTAAAAATAAAAACTATAAGCACATTGATATACCTTTTGATTATAAAACGATAGAAGGTAAAATAAAAAATAAAGACTGGATTTTACATCATGGATTTTATCCTTTTATAAGTTATTCAATTAATTTCAAAAAGTTTTCAAAAGAAATAAATGCTGATACTCATCATCATTGGAAGGTGAAGGAAAGACCTATAAAGTATGCTTCTCATATTGATAGATATATTTATCAGTGGTATGCTTATTTGTTTAATAATGCTTACAATGATTATTGTATAAAAAATGATATATCAGATTCAGCAATTGCTTATAGAACTTGTTTAAGAGGTAAAACAAATATTGAATTTACTAAAATTGCTTTTGACTTTATAAGAAAATCAAAAAGCTGTTATGTTTTTGTTAGTGATTTTTCATCTTTTTTTGATTTTATTGAACATGAAAAACTTAAGAAAAATTTGTGTAAGGTATTAGATGTTAGTAAACTTGATGATGATGTATATAAAGTATTTAAAAGCATGACTAAGTATGCGCATATTGAACGTAGTGATATCGAATCATACTTGATTGATAATAAGATTGAAACAAATGATAGTATTAAAAAAAATAAGTCCTTTTTTCAAAATATATCATGGAATGACGCTAAAAAAGAATTAAGAGAGAAAATTATAGAACATGAAGAGTTATATGGAATTCCTCAAGGTTCACCTTTAAGTGGAGTTTTTGCAAATATTTATATGATTGACTTTGATTCTAGAATTAATAGTTATGTAAAAGAAAAAAAAGGATTGTATATGAGATATTCAGATGATTTGTTAGTTGTTATTCCAAAAAGTATGGTTTCTTCTGCTGATAAAATATGGGATGAACTCTTGCTAGTTAAATCTGATTACGCTTTTTTAGAAATGAATAAAGATAAAACATCTGTTTATTCATTTGAACAAGGTATTGTTAAATCAATGCATGATAAGATACCTGGTATGAAAAAAAGTGTTAATTCAATTGATTTTTTGGGGTTTACTTTTGATGGAAAATATATTAAATTTAGGGATAAAACATTAACAAAGTTTTATTATAAACTATATAGAAAAATAGATTCTATGTTAGATAGAGAAGTTCAAAGAATAGAAAAAGGAAAGAAAAGAAAAACAAAAATCGATAAAAAATATATATTGAAAGAATTAAAAGTTAATAATAGTGAGTCAAGAAAGTTTATTGATTATGTTCAAAGAGCGAAGAGAGTCTATCCTAATGAAAAATATATTGTAGGTTTTAAAAAAGATGCTGAAGCAAAAATTTTTAAAAGATTCAATCAGATTAATTATATATAAGTATTATTAATAATAAGAGGTATATGTATATGAAGGGAATGCCATTTAAATTATATAGTGATGAGGAAAAGATTATTAAATTAGTTACGGATAAAACTACTAGTTATGTTGCTTTAGGTAAAGAATTAATTCAAAAACAAAATGAATTATTTCATTTGTTGTGTTTTTTAGATTTAGATGAAAGAATATCCCTATATGATTGCATTGAACCACATGAACCTGGTGATTTTTTAATTGGAAATAATGGAAAGAAAACTTTAGTTGAAGTAACTGAATGTTTTGGTAATAAAGATTCTTATATTTATATTAATAATCAACTAAATATCTTGTTTAATAGAATTAAAAGAGTTTCAAGCGATTATGCTTTTAGTATTGAAGAAGCTAAAGAAAAAATTAAAGAGTTAATATGTAATAAGAATGGAAAAGATTATAATAGTAATAATGAATATGATGAAGTTATTTTGTTAATTGTTACAGGTGAATATACTGGTTGTTCCTCAACTGGTAATTGGATTATCAAATATTTGGATTCTTGTGATATTAAGAATTGTATATATAAAGTTTATATTCTAGATTATTTTGCATCAGGTAAAGATGGTAATCCAATAATCATAAAAAACGTAATCAAAGAAATAGACGATTTTAAGAATTACTTTAGAGACTTTAAAAATAATTATTAAATAATACTATATATTTATAAAATGTAAACAACAAGTTGATTGTTTCATAAATATCTGATAGAATATAATATATCAATTAACTTGCCATGTGTTGATGACAATTTGGACGCTAAGGTTTGTTTACTTAGGGCAAGAAGTAAACTTGCATGCTGCGGGATATCCCTTTCAATAGGATGAGGGGATATCTCTTTTTTGTATATTTGTAATGATTGATAAAACATTAAAATGAGGTGAAAGAATGAAAATATATATAATATCAGATACACACTTTAATCATAAGAATATAATTGATTATTGTAATAGACCATTTAAAGATATTAATGAAATGAATAATACGATTATTGATAATTGGAATAAGACTGTAAAAGAAGATGATATTGTTTATCATCTAGGAGATTTCTTTTTAGGCTCTAAATTTGATTTAAAAGATATAGTAGATAAACTAAATGGAACAATCTATTTAATTAGAGGTAATCATGATAGACTAACAGTTAAATCATATGAAGATTGTGGAATAATAGTATTAAAGAATGCTCCAATAATTATGGATGATTATAAGATAATGTTGTCTCATAGACCATTACCAGATACTATGATAAAAGATGGATATATTAATTTACATGGACATATTCATCAAAATAAACTAGAAGATACTTATGATAATACTTTATTTGATAAGAATAAGCATATTAATGTTTCATGTGATATGTTGAACTTTAAACCAGTATTGTTAGAAAAAAAATTAAAGGAGATGGATAAATAGTGATTTATATAACAGGAGATACCCATAGAGACTTTACGAGATTAGATAAAATGGAATTTAATAAAGATGACTTATTAATAATACTTGGTGATGCTGGTATTAATTATTATCTTAATGAAGAAGATAATAAGTTTAAAGAATATTTAAAAAAATATAATGTCAAAATGTTCTGTATAAGAGGAAATCATGAAGAAAGACCTGAAAATATAAGTACTTATAAAGATATTAACATGTTTGGTGGAAAAGTATTCATTGAAGAAGATTATCCATATTTGATATTTGCAAAAGATGGAGAAGAATATAATATTGATGGTAAAAGTGTATTAGTAATTGGTGGAGCATATTCTGTGGATAAAGAATATAGATTGATGTATGGATACAAGTGGTTTAAAGATGAACAACTTACAAAAAAAGAGATGGATACAATTTACAATAAAGTAAAAGGAAAACCATATGATGTAGTATTAACACATACTTGTCCTTATAAATATGAACCAGTAGAAGTATTCTTATCAGGAATAAACCAATCCAAAGTAGATAAATCAATGGAATTTTTTCTAGATAAAATAGAAGATACTGTTGAATATAATAAATGGTATTGTGGGCACTATCATACTGAAAAAATAGTTAATAATATAGAGTTTATGTACGAAACAATTAAAAAAATGAACTAAAAAGGTTCATCAATAATAAAAATTGATTATATTGATTATGCAATTTTAATAATTTGTATGTCTAATGTTTTAAAATATCAAATAAAATGATATAATAATCACAATTATGGAGGAACTACAATGGATGCAGTACAAGAAATATATATCAATTTGGATGATTCTGGAAAACTAACTACTAAAGAAAAGATAAGTGTATATGGAGGGTTAGTTTTTTTATCCAAAAAAGAAAAAGATAAGTTTATTACACAATATAGAAGCATCATTGATAGCATCAAATGTAAATATTGTGATAATAAAGAAAATTGTAATAAAAATTGTCCTGAAATTAAAAATACTAACATAGAAAAAAATGACAAAAGAAGAATAATGAATTATATAAAAAAGTATTATGTAATTGCTTTAGTAATAAAAAACGACAATGTATATGAACACATTAAAGAAAGTAAAGCTGCAAAAGGCCGATTTGTTGATTATGCTATAAGACGTATGATAAAAGAGATGATTAAATCGTTAATTAAGTGTAATAGCTTAGATCCAAATAAACCAATCAAATTAATAATAAATATAGATCAGCAAAGTACGAAGAGTAATGGATATTACAACTTGCATGATGGATTAGTAGAGGAACTTAAATATGGAATTATAAATTATAACTATGCTTCTAAAATTAACCCAATTGTTTTTTCAGATTTAGATATAAAAGTGTCATATCAAGATTCAGGAAAAAGTTACGTTGTTCAAGCTGCAGATCTATTAGCAGGTACAATTAGAAGGACCGCTCTACAAAATCAAAACTCAATTCACGAGAATTTATCTAAATTTGTGGACTTTAAAATAATTCTTCCATAACGAAAAAAAGCCTTAAAGGCTTTTTCCCAGTTAGGGCGACGTACAATAACAGCACGCTTAATTAAAAAATCGTATCCTAACTATCGACCTGACAAGAATAACTCTCCGGTGTAATAATAATACAATATTTTACTTTAAAAGTCAATATATCATATTATTATAATATTATATTATGTAAATAAAATAAATATATTCTTATTATTAATTACTATATTTGTTCAATGGGACCGAATTAGCAAGTAGAAACATTTTTGTGAAAAAGCAATTTTTGAATGGAGGATATATAATATGAATAATGATATTATTCTTGAAATAATAGAAAATGAAGTTGAAAGTGGCTTTGTAGATTTTAAAAAAGAGTTGTATAATTTTAGCAATAAAAAATGTAAGCAAGATTTTATTGTTGATATTATGTCATTTGCTAATAGTCATTTGGCAGTTGATAAATATATCGTCGCTGGTGTAGAACTAATGAAAAATGGTAATAGAGACATATGCGGGATTAATGAAGCTTATATTGAGGATGGTGCTAATTATCAAAGTCTAATTAGTGATAATATAGAACCAACAATTAATGTTGATTTCAATATTATTGATTATGATAAAGAAGATGAAAAATTAAAAATTGTCGTCTTTAAAATAGGAAAAGAAAATAATGATCCACCTTACTTACTTAGCAAAGATTATGGTGATTTAAAAAAAGGATTTGGTAAGGTTAGAAAAGGTCAGAGAAATGATTATATGACAAGAAGAGACATAGATGAATATTATAGAAAAAAAGTTGGAAATGAATTAAGTTCGATATGTTTGAAAACTCTTTATGATAATCAAATAGATGATTGTGCACACTATGATAGATTTATAAATCCAATAAATTATGAAAAAGCATTATCGAGCATCTCATCTTTAATTGAATCTATTAACAAATTAGAATTAAAAAAGAGTGTTGACTCTCCATATGCTTTTGGAAATAAAATCTCTATTGATGAAAATGATATTAAAACAGTTGAAGAATATGCCAAAGACAATAAAATAAAACTAAAAGATGATTTTTTTGATACTGGTAATCTGAAATACACACAATTGATTCCTTATTCTTCTGGTAGTTTTAGTGGAAGTGATAGTGAAAAAGAAAAATATGAATTATTGTCAGAACTATTCGATATGCTAAACTTTTACAATGGTGCGAATGATTATTTTACAAAATTGTCAAACTACTATAATTTAAGTATTATTATAGAAAATGCCGGAAAGAAGCACGATGAAGAAATTGAAATAATATTAAAAATTGAAAAAGAATGTTTTTTAGATTTTAATGATTTGCCAATACCATCAAAATCAATTATAGGAAGTATTAATAAGGAAGTTGATGAAATGTTAGACATAAACCAGATGAATGGTGTAAATGAATTTGTTTCTACATCTTTTCAGGTTCCATCAACTAAATCAGTCTCATTACCATCTTTTCCATTTGCATCCAAGAGTGCTGAGGAAGAATATGAATCAGATGTTGACGATTATAAAGATTCCATTATTTCAAAGGCAGATTATGAATACAATTATGATGAAAAATATGTATATATAAAGGCTGAACTTAAAAGCATTAAACCAAATGAAAAAATTAAGTTTCCATCAATTCTAATATTTAAAAAAATCCCAGATTCTATTGAATATGAAATTAAATCCAAATTAAATCCTAACATAAAAGAAGGAATAATAAAAACAAAAAAATAAATGAACTCTGATATTATTGAATTAGATAATCAATTACGTCAAAATTACATTAATATTGCATTATCCCAACCAAATATGATGCAATTGAAAAAGACAAAAGTGCTTTTTCTTGTTTTTTAAAGTATTTTAAAACTAGGTACCAAACAATAGGCTTTCGTAATAAGATTATATAAAATAAAAGAACCGCCTTCCCCCGCACCTATTGAGATTCTGACTTTTGATTTTCTTTTACTATTTATCAATACTTTTTAAAAAGAAGGACTATAGAAATTCTACCACTTTCGGGCGAAGCCCGCGAATTTTTGACCTTTCGTACTCAAGGTCAAAAAAAGGTGAAGAAAGGTCTATTTTAATCTTGACACCATCTCCAAAAACAAGTACACTGAACTTACAACTTATAGAAGAGGACGTTATTATAACAAACTGACTACTAGAGAAGGGACTAACTTGATCGAGGTCAACTCTCCAAAACCTATCACTAGGTTGAGTAAAAATGTAGTAAATTCAATGTATTAGTAAGATACAGGGGATTAGTTAAATGGTATAATAATGGTCTCCAAAACTTCTGTTGGGTGTTCGATGAACAATCAGATTAAACTAAAAAAGACTCAAAGCATGTGCTTTGGGTCTTTTCTTATTCCTTATTATCTGATTGTTCGTTATTTTGCATGTTGGAGATTAGTGAATGTTCGGCGTGTTTAGTTTTAAGATCTTTTGGTGACATATCTACATATATTTTAGTTGTCTCTATATTAGTGTGGCCCAAAAGATCACGGAGTGAAAAAGCGTCGCCTCCATTAATTACAAAATGCGTTGCGAACGTGTGACGGAACTTATGCGGGTTCATTCTCACATCATTACCAAATAACTTTTTAGCTTTAACTGCTAGGACTCTATAAACGACTTCTGGTTTTATTTGTGTGCCAAGGATAGGTTCGTTACACGTTTGATAAAACTGAGTAAATAGCGGTCCTTTTTCTGCTCCTTTTAAAACTTCACGACGGTAAACATTGAGTAATCTCTCTGTTTCTTTCGAATAATAGACCGTTCGAAATGTATTAGTCTTAGTTGCGTATATGTAGATGCTTCTATCTACAAAATTGATATCTTCAAGTTTGATTTTGACAAGTTCGCTATTACGTACCCCAGTATCTAGTAAAATCATAACTAATAATAGATTACGTATTTCGGACTTGTATCTTAAATCAAACGATGTAAGCATCTTTCGCACTTGGTCTATTGTGAAGTAATCTATCTTTTCCTTTCTAACTTTTTTAGGTTTTATATTGTGAGCGGGACTGGCGATTAAATATCCATCTTTTTCAAGATAATTAAAGAATGCTCTTAGTGCTCTTGCGTGGCAATTATAATAACCTGTCTTTTTCTTGGAATATTTTGAGTTAAAATAATATTTTATTTCTTCTTCAGTTACTAGTTCTAAAGTTTGTACCTTTTTGATCTGCACTAAGAACTTTCTGAATGCTCCTAATTTATTTTTGTAGAATTTCTGTGTAGCGTCCGCTAGTCCCCTCTCTACCATGTTCCTAAAAAAGTAATCTCTAGCATCATCAAAAGATAGATTACTTTGAGCAGGAGTTTTGGCACCTCCCACTTTAAATTGTTGAAAAAAATTTGTAAGTTCTGCAATAGTTTGCTCTGTCATAATAAAAAATCTCCCTTCATTTTTTTCAACTTATAGAAGGGAGGTACCAAGCGACTGCTGGAAGAAACCAACATGGAAAATGTTTAAAAAGGGCCCATGAATGGACTATGCCACCCCGTGAGTGGACCTTTTTAAACCGATGCCCATGCCATGATATAAAAAAAGTAGCATCACTGCTACATTTCATTCTTAAATGGCAGGGGATGAGAGAATCGAACTCCCAACAGTGGTTTTGGAGACCATTATTATACCATTTAACTAATCCCCTGTATCTTACTAATACATTGAATTTACTACATTTTTACTCAACCTAGTGATAGGTTTTGGAGACCATTATTATACCATTTAACTAATCCCCTAAAAGTTCAAATAAATTGAACAAATTGATTATAGCACAAAGAAAATTTGCATTCAACTATAAATTTTTTTCCTTTATAAAATATTTT
>Ga0256404_1013400_pt1 | contig 10401 bp, 10 predicted proteins | sample RumenRJG_01DNA_FD_185990 | JGI IMG/M metagenome (GOLD analysis project Ga0256404, IMG submission 185990) | Bovine rumen microbial communities from Lethbridge, Alberta, Canada - RJG_01 | ecosystem: Host-associated > Mammals > Digestive system > Stomach > Rumen | place: Canada: Alberta | collected...
AAAATGCATTGGAAAGTCCATCAACCTTCCCTTGCACGTAATCGAATTCTTCCAGATACTTGTCTAGGACTTCTTTGGAGATTTCGCCTTCTTCGGAGAATTTATCAATCTTAATGTCTTCATTTTCTTCACCGTCTGAAATAAAGCCAGGCCGCGAGCGATCAAGATAAATGTCATTTTGACGATAAATCCATAAACTAATACCACTCGTCGTAACCGCAACCGCAATTGCTGCTAAACCCAAAATAATTAGGTTGCGGCCACCGTTAATTTTTTTGACTGGCTGCTCTGCTGCTTCGCCGTTTTCGTTTGGTGTTGGTTTATCATTATCTGGCATTAGAGCCCCTCCCGCAAATTAAGAACCGCCGTACGGTGTTCGATTAGCATGTCTTTTAGGCGCTTCACGCTATTGTCGACTTTTTCACGCTTAGTACGCACTTTCTCGAGTTGGGTATAAAATTCTTGCGGTTTCTGGCGACAATCGATTAATACGAGCGCATCAAGCTCGCGCTGATATTCGGTATATTTTTCTTTAAAATAATCGCGCTCAGACGAAAAGTTAGTCTGCAACTCGGAAAGTTCTGCGCTGGCCATATTATTTTTAACGAGGCGAAGATTAAGGTTCAGCATTAAATTCGTGCTAATTGTCTCATAATAGCTACCAAGTAGGGCGCGGTTCTTGGCGTCAATCTTCTGGATATTGCGTAGCTGTAGTTTAATACTGCCGCAAGTTTGCGAAATTAGACCAAGCTCGTCATCGTTGAGCGTGCGCGCATAAGAAAAATTAGCGCTAGTTAAAGTCAAGATAATTGCCATAACTACTGCGCTAATTTTTTTGCTCATATGCTCTATTTTAGCATTTTATTCTTCATCTGGCTCGACGAGTTGGAGATGACAATCGCGAATTTGGTAATCATCAACCGATGACGGTGAATTCATCATTAAGTCAACACCGGAGCCGTTCTTCGGGAAGGCGACAATATCGCGAATGTTTTCGGTGTCCTCTAATACCATAAAGATACGCTCAATACCAAAGGCACAACCGGCGTGTGGCGGAGCGCCAAACTTAAAGGCATTGAGCATGCCACCAAAGCGAGCCTCAACATATTTTTCGTCATAGCCAAGAATACCAAAGACCTTGTACATGATTTCAGGATTGAAGTTGCGAACCGCACCAGAACAAATTTCATAGCCGTTCATAACCATGTCGTATTGGTCAGCCACGATAGCAAGTTTTTCTGCATCGGTTTTTGCGGCCTCAAGCGCTTCAAGGCCACCTTTTGGCATCGAAAATGGGTTGTGACCGAAATCTAATTTATTGGCGCCGTCATCCCATTCATAAAATGGAAAATCGACAATCCAACACAATGCAACCTCGTCTGGATTCTTTAAGCCAAAGTGGTCAGCAAAGGCAATGCGAAGTTGGCCGAGAACTTTGTTGACCTTTGCGCGTTGATCGGCGCCAAAGAATACTGCATCACCGGCAGTAGCACCCGTTTTCTTAGTAATGGCATCTAGCTCAGCCTCACTGAGGAACTTAGCGATTGGAGATTTAATGCCATCTTTCGTGTAGGTTAAGTAAGCGAGGCCACCAGCACCGAGCTTACGAGCCTTGTCGGTAAAGCCATCAATTTGCGAACGGCTTAAATCGGCGCCACCCTTAACGCAGATTGCCTTGACGCATTCGGCTTTCGCAAAAACAGAAAACTCAGTATTTTTGAGGTCGTCGGTTAAATCGATTAATTCCATGCCATAGCGCAAGTCTGGTTTATCGACGCCATAGGTCTCCATGGCCTCAACATAAGGAATGCGGCGAATTTCTGGCGTAACAATCTTTTTGTGGGCGAATTCGGTTGCAAGCTTTACGAGCAGCGGCTCCATAGTTTGGCGAACTTCTTCGCCATTATCTACGAAGGACATCTCGAGATCGAGTTGATAGAAATCACCATAAAGACGATCGGCGCGTGGGTCTTCGTCACGGAAGCATGGTGCGATTTGATAATAGCGCGGCAAACCACCAACCATTAATAGCTGTTTAAACTGTTGTGGCGCTTGTGGTAATGCATAGAACTGACCAGGATGCAAACGGGACGGTACAAGAAAATCGCGCGCACCTTCTGGTGATGAGTTGGCCAAAATTGGCGTAGTAACTTCGATAAAATCATGCTCTTCCATATAATCGCGCATGAATTTATAGAATTTGGCGCGACGAGCAAGACGATGTTGCATGCTTGGACGGCGAAGGTCAAGATAACGGTAACGAAGACGCATTTCCTCGCTACTTTCAGTGCCTTCATCGTGCGTATTAACTGGGAGCGGATCGCAGCGGTTTAACAAAACAAGATCTTCGACTACCACCTCAATATCGCCAGTTGGGATATTTGGGTTAGTGAGACCCTCGCCGCGTTTACGAACGGTACCGGTGGCGCGAATCACAAATTCATCGCGCAAGCTTTCAGCCAAATTAAAAGCATTCTCGGTCTTCGGGTCGACGACAAGTTGAATTACGCCAGTATGGTCACGCAGGTCAATAAAGATTAAACCACCGTGATCGCGACGAGAATTCACCCAGCCAGCCAGTTCAACTTTTCCAGATTTGACAGTGAGATCTTTGGCTAATGCTCTCATAAAAACGATTGCTCCATTATTTTTTGTTATTTGATAAGAAGAACTCGCGCCAAGAACGCGAGTCCTACCCTGTTTATATTATATCATATTTTTTGGTTTTTTGCCTAACGGCGACCACCGCCTTGCATGCCACCCTGCCGACCCTGACCCATGCCTGGCTGCATGCCAGCCGTACCAGAGGTCGTAATAGCATTATTAAGCGTGACACTCTGAACATCGGTGTTGTTAATTTTCAGCGTATAAGTACTACCAAGGCTCAGCTTATCGGAAGATATCAAGACGGACTGGTAAGACTTGGCTGGCGAATAGCTAATATCGCCAAAAGTTAAGGCACCAGTGTAACTACTCGTTAGGTTAATCATGACAGTTGTTTGGGTTGCTGACGTTGCGTTGACGGCCATGCCGGACGAGCCAACCGCAATCAAAGTACCGCCAGTGATTTTGAACTCACAGCCGCTATCACCATAATCGATTGGACCATTACCGTTGTTAGTTGGACCATCAACATAAGTTGTGCCACCGGCAATATAAAGATTTCCATTTGAATCGAGGCCATCACCACTAGCATTTACGTAAATCGTGCCGCCATTAATGGTCAACACTTTACTCGCATCTCCAGCGAAGTTGTTTTGACCACCCACGCGACCGGAAGTCGTATCAGAGCCACCAGCAGCATTAAAGCCATCGTCTGTGGCTACGACCTTAATATCGCCATCATTAATAGTAATCGTGCCACCCTCGATGCCTTCGTATGCCTTAGTAATATTAATCGTACCGCCATTGACGGTTAAATCATTGTCCGCATGCATGCCATCGTCGCCGGATGCGAGATTTATAACACCGCCATTAATGGTTACATTGCCATTCGAATGGAATGCATCGTCCTGTGAGTTGACTGTGATTGTTCCGCCATCTATCTGAACCGACGAATCAGCTTTTATACCCTTCGTAGATGAGCTATCGCTTGTATTGCTGCCAAGCCATTGCGAGCTCGTAGAGGTAGTGCCAGATCCGTTGCCAGCCGTAATATCAAAAGTACCGCCCGAAATTAAGAGATTCGCAATGATTTGAAGGCCGTCACTGCCAGTATTAATCGTAAATGTACCACCCGTAAATTCGGCATCGCCTTTTTCAGTTTCATTGGAGGTCTTGAAGCCGTCACCACCAGCCGTAATATCAAATACGCCGTCAGTTACTTTAATTGAATCCTTACCAACAATACCATCATCTTCGGCAGAAATCGTAAATTTACCGCCATCAATTTGAAGGTCATCTTTGCCAACGATGCCGTCAATATTTGAGGTAATATCGAGCGAGCCGTCACCGTAAATTAGAATGTCGTCTTTCGAATAAATCGCGCCATTAAAATCTGAAGAAGTAGTTGCCACTAATGTATTTGAGCCAACCAATTGCAAATAGAAATTGTCAGCAGACTCAACATAAATCGCGGGGCCATCAGAATTCGTAATCGAAACATTATTAAGAATAAGCTCCACATCCGCATTGTCGGCGCGAACAATTACACAACCGCTCTCGATGTTGGTTTTCAATTCGTAAATACCGCCACTAGTGATTTCAACACCGTCCTCACCAACCGTGAGAGTTTGCGCATCGCCAGTTAGAGTTGAAGCATCAACGCCAGTGTTAACGCTAAACTCATCGGTTTTGTTCTGAAATACGAAGACTACGCCAACCAGAATCGCAATTAATAGGATGCCTAATAAACCAATCCCAATGGCGGTTTTTTGCTTTTGGGATAGTGTTGTTTTAGTTTTAGGTTTTGTGGTTTTTTTATTGGTCATTAATTAAAGTTCCTCCTCTTCCATTGGTTGCGATAGAACGACTTTAAGATTGCCATTCTTTGAGCGAATTTTGTCGATAAAACGTTTTTCGTTAACATCGGCCTTTAATACTACACGATAAGTAAGCTGGAATAGGCTACCCATATTAGTAGTTTTAGTTTTTTGAAGATAGTGGGAATTAGTATACTTTTCAAAGACATCGTCGAAGATATCAGTATAATCAAGATCTTCTGGCACAACTACGACAAGTTTCTTTTCCGTTACGTTGCTGGCGCCAAAATTCAATAGACTTAGCACGAAGATAATTAATCCAATGATGGCCGTAAAGAGGGCCGCAAAGATTACATAGCCGGTACCAACAGCGAGGCCGATTGCCATTGCAAAGAAGACAGCAAGCAACGAGCGTGAATTGCCTGGAATACTACGGAAACGAACGAGCGAGAAGACGCCGACGGTTGCCACGCCAGCACCCAAGTTGCCATTAACTAGTAAAATTGCCATCGCTACCAAAGTCGGCAAGACAGCAAGAGTGGTCACGAAATTACTATTAGTTTTGGCGGTTTTACTGTGGACGAAAGCCACAATTAGACCCAAGACAAATGCGACGCCGATACAAATCAGAAAATTGACGAGCGTCAATTCGCCAGACAGAATACTATTAAACATTATTTACTCTCCTTTTTATTATTTTTAATGATTTCGTTGAATCTTGCTTGGTAAATGTAACCATATTTTTGGAACGAGGCGGGATAAATATGTAGGCGCGACAACTCCCGCACGAACCACATCGGAAATGCGCCAAGACTTTTCGCCTCCATAATTATTTCACCATTCTTAAAATATAGTTCTCCTTGATCGCCATCTTCCAGGCGAAGATGATCAAGACGACTGCGCACGTCGAAGTCGAAGGTCAGACGAAAATTGGGATCTTCGGCGCTGCAGTACGAATAACGCTCATAGGCAATATACATGGTTGGACGTAGGTCATAGTGGTGAAAAACATGTTTAATCTCGCGCTCAATTTGTGGATTATCCCCATTCAATTCATCGGTCTGAAGAAAATGATAAAAATCTTTTAGACGCATCGTGACACGACGTTTGTTACCAATACCATCAAATTTTTTCTTGATTTCTAAAAACACCGGCGATTCATCGGACTTTGGCACGCCATAACTGCGCACACGAATTTTTTGTTTATAGATTGGTTTCTCTAGCGATAATGAAACAAGCTCATATTCTGGCGTATCAAAATAAACACTGCAATTGGTATTGCGAAAATAAATGTCTGGCTCAATATTTTTACCTAGAGCCTTAATAAGTGCATGATATTGCGTACGCGAAAGAACATATTTTGTTTCGCGTCGTTCGAATACTCCTTGAATGTTTGCCATATTTTGCCTTATGGTCTTAGTATTTTTTGGCAAGCTGATTTAAACCTGAAAAAGCTTAAAAATTGCGTCTCTCTCGGTCTAGGTCACGTGCCTTGATGGTCTGCCGCTTGTCGTATTTCTTTTTGCCCTCACCAACAGCAATAATTAGCTTTATATGACGAGCGAAAGGCTTCAACTCGACCGGAACAATCGTGGAGCCTTCGACTTTTTTGCGCTCAAGTGCGGCAATTTGCTTTTTGGTGGCTAACAATTTAATGTTTTCCGCCGTATCAGTCCCTAATGTGAGACCAAGCAGCCATAATTCATGGTTACGAATTGTAACGTATGTGCCTTTGAGCTGGGCATGACGATCACGAATCAGGCGGACTTGTGCGCCCGTCAAAACCATGCCGACTTCGAGTTTATCGGAGAGATTGTAATCATAATGCGCACGGCGATTGACGACGGCGGCTGGTTTTTTGACTTGTTTCATAAGATTATTTTAACATTATGGAAGTTCTTTGCGTATCTTACGCTCAAGTTTGGCATGATATTCTTTCTCGAGAATGCCGTAGCCTTTACTACCCAGAATCTTGCGACCTGCACCACTAATCTTGGTTTTAACAGCTTCAGTTGGGGTATGCCAGGTGGATGCATAGTGGTGGTAGGCGATAGTATTCTCGGTAATTTTGACTTTACCAGTCATGTAATGCTTAGGACTAAAATACTCTGGCGCAAAAGTTGCAAACTTATTATCGCCATAGACGCGCGTTTGACCGTCGAGCTGAATTTTATAAATATCCTGCGCATAAACCGACGGACTGTGCACTGTCTTCATGAAAGTTGTAGTCGTAATTCGCTTATTCGGATCGGCGAGTTCATAGCGTTTGAGAATTTTGCGCACCCATGGCGAATGCTTTTCGGCACCAAATATTGCAGTAGTAAACCAATACTGCGACTCCCAACCGGCGAACGCGTCATACTTCAGCAAATCATCTAGCGGCTTCAATAATTCAACATCGGTATCGAGATAGATGCCGCCCTCTCGATAAACGATATACATACGAATAATATCTGACGCTAACGCCCAGCGTTTACGTTTAATTGCGGTAGCGACAAGTGGATATTGTTTTAAATCAATATCTTTATCGGACCATTGGTGCAACTCGTAATCCGGGTGCAGCTGACGCCAGCCGGCGATATATTTTTTGTCCCGTAGAGGGATTTCGGAGTCGCCAACCCAAACGTAGTGAATCTTTTTAGGTATAGGCATATCTGTTTCTATTATATAATGCAATTATGAAGATTGTTATTTCAAGTGATGTTTATTATCCAATGATTAACGGCGTAGCATCATTTTCGCGTAATCTAGCCGCCGGCCTACACAAGCGTGGACATGACGTTTTAGTGTTGGCGCCAAGTATTACTGGAAAATTCGGTATCGAGAAAGACGAAGAATATGGTTTTACGGTCGCACGTTTAACATCATTTAAAATGCCACTTTATCCTGACCAGATCAATAAAGTACCAGAAGCTAAAGAGTGGCTTGGCATGAAAATCCCGCAAGTTCTATACAAGAATGGATTGCATGTTAGCATCGGTTCATACTTTGAAATACGCAAAGTATTGAACGAGTTTGAGCCAGATATTATTCATGACCAAACTCCTGGCCCAGTCGCCCTAGCCGTATTTCGTTATGCGAAACGCCATAACGTGCCATTAGTTTCAACTGACCATGCTTATCCAGACAATCTCACTCAACAAGTAAAGCTGCCAAAGTTAGCTAAACAGCCCATCAATAAGCTAATGAATGAATATTTTATTAGTTTTTTGCGCCGTAGCGAATACGCAACGATGCCAACTGAGCAAGCAATAGCCGATTTAATTTCAAAGAATCGCAAACATTTTAAAGTTACAGTTGAAGCCTTGAGCAATGGCATCGACCTATCGCGCTTTACACCAGGCAGACCAAACAAAGAAATTTTTGACAAATATAATTTGCCGAAAAATGCGCCGACGGTTTTGTATGTTGGACGCGTTGACCCAGAAAAGAGTCTAGATATTTTAATGAAGGCATTTATTCAAATCGCCGATGAAATACCGGAAGCGCATCTTACGATTGTGGGCGACGGCACGGCGCGTCCGAAGCTAATCAAGATGGCAGAAAATGCCGGCCTGAGCGAACGTACACATTTTCCGGGTCGCGTTGTGGGTAGCGATTTGCCACAAATTTATCGGACAGCAAAAGTTTTCGCAATTACATCAAAGACCGAAACACAAAGCATCGTGCTGCTCGAAGCTATGGCAACTGGCTTACCGTGCATTGCAGTAAAAGCTGGCGCGATTCCAGAGTTAGTTAAAACTGGCGATAACGGCTTCTTGTGCGATGCCGACGACATTGATGCGGTAGCACACGGCATAAAAGTTGCTTTGACCGACGAGAAAAAACATCAAAAAATGCACGATGCTTCGCTGAAGAAAGTGCGCAAACATGACATTAGCTATACCCTAACGCGCATTGAGGAAATTTATAACGCCGTACTAGATGCGCGTGCTATGCGTGAAACCGAAGAACTCGCCGCACCGAATTTCGACGACGACGATGACGAAGAAGAAGATTTTTAGCGATTCTCCGCCAGAAAGTCGGACATAATTTTTGCAACTTCAGCCGGGCGTTCATAGTTTAGTAAATGCCCAGCATCTTCCACGAGCTTAAACTTAATGTTGTATTTTTTACAACGATTTTGAGCATATTGATACGGAGTCATAGTATCTAATTTGCCAAAGACGACTAAGGTATTCTTTTTATCGGTTAACCAGGTAGTTTCACACATGGAAATTTTCATGTCAGCAATAAAAGATTTGTGTGATGAAAAGCGACCAGAATAACGATAATGTAGTTGGTCAATGTATTTTTGTTTAGTTTTGTCTGAAACTAGAATATGCGAAATGATATACGACAATAATTTACTGCGCTCAATAGCATAGGCCAGAAATGGTGGAATGATTGAGAGATTGAATTTTGCAAAACGATACAGGCGAATGCTGCGTTTTTTAGCCTTACGGTCGCGAAGAATTGGCGATAAATAAATTACACGTCGATCAATATCGTTAGGATATTTACGAATAAAGTTCGACGTCAGAATTGAGCCCATCGAGTGGCCAATAATGATAGGTTTTTGAGTAAACTTTTGCGCAGCAATATATTGATGCAACCAGTCAGCATAGCCGTCGTTGGTTTTATTCTTTAATTCTGCCCGATCGCCAGAGCCTGGAATATCTGGCACAAGTACGTTATATTCATTGCGCATATAGCGCGCCAAATCAACCAAACCGTGATGATTACCGCGCATGCCATGGATAAAAATAAGAGTAGGTTTTTGGTCGAAATCGGCAGTTTTCTTCATAACTTAGGCAAGTTTTTGTAAAACTTCGCGCGCTTCAGCGGTTGATTTAGTCTCCATTAATTTTGCACGCAAGTCAGAAGCGCCAGGAAAATTATTGATGTAAATTTTATAGAAATGCTTGAGCGGGTCATATGGTGCTAATTCGTACTTGTCGTACAAATCGAGATGATAACGCATTAAATCGAGAAGCTCTTCCCTGCTATGTTCACGCGGAGTTTTTTCAAAACAGAATGGATTATGGAATACGCCGCGACCAATCATTATGCCATCGACACCCATATTGATGAACTTTTGGCCATCAGCTGGTGTCTCGATGTCACCATTAATGATTAATACTGTTTCGGGCGAAAGTTCATTTTTGAGTGCTACAATTTCTGGCACCAACTCATAATGTGCAGCGACTTTCGACATTTCTTTTTTGGTACGCAAGTGCACCGTTAGGGCATCTGGATGTTCGGTTAAAATGTTAGTCAACCAATCACGCCATTCTTCTACTCTACTATAGCCAAGGCGTGTTTTAACGGAGGTTGGCAAACCGGCCATTTTGGTGGCGCGAATGATTTCTTTAGCTAACTCTGGCGTACGAATCAAACCTGAGCCACCACCGGTCGCAACCACATGGCGATCTGGACAGCCCATATTAATATCAACTGCTTCGAAGCCGAGTTGCTTGAGAGCCTGCGCGGTTTCGGTGAAAAATTCTGGTTTGGTGCCCCAAATTTGAGCGACAATCGGTTTTTCGCTCGGCAAAGTTTGGAAGCGATCAAGCGCATTATGGCGACCCTTATCGCTGTTATAGCTATTTACATTAGTGAATTCGGTAAAGAAAATATCTGGACGAGCCGCTTTAGCGACAACTTGACGAAAGGCAATATCCGTCACGCCCTCCATTGGCGCTAAACAGGTAAAGCCCGGCTGAAATTGTTTCCAAAATTGCATGTTTTTATATTATATCATGTTTTGGATTTTTCGCCATAGCATGGTGTTTAACAGAGGTGCTTATGCTTGAGTTTTAACATAAAATATGGTAAAAGTAAAATAGATGCTCGAAATCTCAACGAGCATGTAAGACACAGGTTTTTCTTCTCATCTAGCAAAGGAGGGGTAACTATGAAGAAGAAAATGCACTTTACCATTATGGGATTGGTAGTAGCGGTCCTTGCGCTCGCCCTTGCTTTGACTGGGTGCGCGAAG
>Ga0256404_1013401_pt1 | contig 10399 bp, 11 predicted proteins | sample RumenRJG_01DNA_FD_185990 | JGI IMG/M metagenome (GOLD analysis project Ga0256404, IMG submission 185990) | Bovine rumen microbial communities from Lethbridge, Alberta, Canada - RJG_01 | ecosystem: Host-associated > Mammals > Digestive system > Stomach > Rumen | place: Canada: Alberta | collected...
ACGCTGGCTGAAGTGAGAAAACGTGAACATTACGAGAAACCGAGCGTTCGCCGCAAGAAGAAATCTGAGGCAGCTCGTAAACGCAAGTTCCGCGGTTAATCCTTGGATGATTTGCGTGAGGCGCCTGTCCTTAGTGGCAGGCGCCTCATTTACTTATAGAAAGAGGGAAATAGTATGTCACTGAAAGAACAGCTGACGGCTGATATGAAAGAGGCCATGAAGTCCCATGACAAGGATCGCCTGGCCGTTATCCGCATGGTTCGTGGTGCTATCCGCCAGCAGGAAATCGACGGTCAGAAAGAACTTAGCGATGAAGATGTCATTGCTGTCATGAGCAAGGAAATCAAGATGCGCAGGGACTCCATCGAAGAGTTCAAGAAGGGTGGCCGTGAAGATCTCATTGCCAAGACGCAGGCAGAGATCGATGTACTGATGCCGTATATGCCGGCGCAGCTCTCTGAAGACGAAGTCCGTGAGCTTGTCAAGGCAGCAGTCGCTGAGACCGGTGCTGCGACACCAAAAGATATGGGCAAGGTCATGGGGGTATTGATGCCGAAGGTCAAAGGCCGTGCCGATGGCAAACTCGTCAATACGCTGGTCCGCAGCATGCTGCAGGGCTGATTGCGTTTCCAAAGCCTCTTCCGTTTGCGAGCGGGAGAGGCTTTTGCTTTGCAAGAGGGAAAGAAGGTAAATTTTAATGATTGGCGAATATAATACACGATGGAGGTGATAAATCATGGATTTCGTGAGTATTCCAGTATTGCAGATCTTGTTGCTGGCAATCATGTTCCTGGCGGTCTTTGTGGAGATAAAGACCGGGGGGATGGGCGCTGGCGTTCTGCTGGGACTGGTTGCTGCTGGCGTATTCTGGGGCAGTCAATATGTCAAAGGGCTCGTGGATCTTTATCAGATTGCCATCTTTCTCGCGGGGATACTCTGTATCATCGTAGAGATGCTGCTGCCGACGGTAGGCTTGCTGGCTGGCGTCGGTGTGGCGGCGATGCTCTATAGTGTCGTGCTGGCATTGGGCGGCGATATCAATGCGCTCTATGCTATGCTGATCGCATTCACGGCGGCTATCGTGATTTTTGCGCTTATCGTAAAACGGCTGCCGGCGAGCAAGCTGTGGTCGCGGGTGGTACTCAAGGATCAGTCGCGGGCAAATCGCGGGTATGTGAGTTCGTCACCGAAAGATAATCTGCTCGGTAAGACGGGCGAGGTGCTCAGTGAGTTGCGGCCGGCAGGTTCGGCACTTATTGATGGTGTGCCGGTTGATGTGGTTTCTGAAGGCGTGTTTGTGCCAAAGGGCACAGCTGTCCGTGTCGTTGCTGTTGAAGGCAGCCGTGTGGTTGTACGCAAGGCCTGAGTGCCGGATGACAAGGTTTTATAGGAGGTTCGTATGGTTGGATTAATTGGTTCTGGATTCTTTTTGGTATTGCTGATTGCATTTGTCATGATTTTCCTGCATTTTGTGCCGTTAGGGCTTTGGATTTCAGCTTTGGCAGCTGATGTGCGGGTTGGCATTATCACGCTGGTTGGTATGCGCATGCGCCGGGTGCCGCCGGCAAAGATCATTCTGCCGCTGATCAAAGCGAATAAGGCAGGACTTGATGTGATTGTCAATCAGCTTGAGGCGCATTATCTGGCTGGCGGTAACGTTGATAAGGTTGTGGATGCTCTTATTGCGGCGCATCGGGCGCAGATTCCTTTGCCGTTTGAGCGTTCGGCAGCCATCGACCTGGCGGGCCGTGACGTACTCGAAGCTGTCCAGATGAGCGTCAATCCGAAGGTCATCGAGACGCCGGTTGTTTCGGCGGTAGCCAAGAATGGCATCGAGCTTAAAATCAAAGCGAGGGTTACGGTGCGGGCCAATATCGACCGTCTGGTCGGTGGTGCTGGCGAGCCGACAATCATCGCGCGTGTAGGTGAAGGCATCGTCACGACAGTCGGTTCGTCTGACAGCCATAATGATGTGCTGGCCAATCCGGATGATATCTCGAAGACAGTGCTTGGCAAGGGCCTTGATGCTGGCACAGCATTTGAAATCCTGTCCATCGATATCGCCGATGTCGATGTCGGACGCAACATTGGTGCAGAGCTGCAGACAGATCAGGCTGAGGCGGACAAGCGCATTGCACAGGCGAAAGCTGAGGAACGCCGGGCTATGGCTGTGGCGAAAGAGCAGGAGATGAAGGCTTATACGCAGGAGATGGAGGCTAAGGTCGTCGAGGCGCAGGCCGAAGTCCCGCATGCTATGGCGCAAGCGCTGCGCGAAGGCAAGCTCGGGGTCATGGATTACTACAATCTCAACAATGTCCAGGCGGATACTGATATGCGCAATGCGATAAGCAATGCTGATGGCCAGACGAAAAATCAGGCACCGGTTGCACCGGTAAAATAAGGAGGACATCATGGATACGATCCTGATGATTGTCTTGTTTGCCTTGTTTGCCGTATTGTCGGACAAGATAGGGCAGAAGCCCAAGGTACCAAGACGGCCGCGGGAGGAAGGCAGCCAGCTGCCACCGCCGGCGCCTGCGCCCTGGCCGCGTAAGGCACCGGCACAGAAGCAGACGGGCAGGCTCGGCTTTGAGATTCCCGAGCTGCGCAATGATCCAGCGGCAACGCGCGAGACGGCAAAGACTGCTCCGGATACGGCCTGGCAGCAGGCGCAGGAAGCGCGGGCAAGGGAGGCAGACAGGCAGCGTGAGCTTGCCTACGAGCGCCAGCGGGCAGAGGAAGAGGCCCGTATACGCGCAGCTGAGCTCGCTGCGTATGAGCAGCAGGCTAAGATAAAGCTGCCGGCGCGGAATCCGGTGCGGCGCGCCTTGCAGATACCGGCGCTGACGCCAGCGAATGCACAGCAGGCTGTCATCCTGGCGGAGATACTCGGACGGCCCAAGGCTTATCGCAACCGGCCACGACGATAAATTTTATCTAGTATGACGATGACAAAAATCGCGAAATGTAGTACAATACTATAATACATGTGACAAAACAAGAACGAGAGATTTTGTAGGTGATGAATGTGTCAAACCCCATGTTTGATGTAATCGAAGCGGATCTGAAGGAGCTTAATGAGGGACTGATCGGGGCAGTTACCTCTCCGGTAGATCTCGTGACAGAAATAGGAACACATTTGGTGACGGCGGGCGGCAAGCGCATCCGTCCGGCACTTTGCCTGTTGGCGGCCCATGGCGGTCCTCTATATAGCTTAGAGCGCCTTTTACCTTTGGCTGAAGCCTTGGAGCTCATCCACACGGCATCGCTGGTACACGATGATGTTATCGATGAGGCTGATACGCGCCGTGGCTGCACCACCGCCAATGCGAAATGGGACAACCAGATAGCGATCCTCAGTGGCGATTATATCTTTGCCCGGGCGTTTGTCCTCATTGCCGAGGGAGACTATGGCAGCTATGTATCAAAGCGTCTGGCCGAGCTTGTCTGCAATCTGAGCGTCGGTGAAATCATCCAGGATCATACGGTCTATCAGGCTGTCAAGGATCTCGATAATTACTATAACCGCATCCAGAAGAAGACGGCGGATTTCCTGGAAATATGCTGTGAGCTCGGTGCTTTTGTCGGTGGTATGGGGAAAGACGACGTCCAGAAGCTGGCAGAGTACGGTCATTGTATAGGCATGGCCTTTCAGATTACTGATGATTTGCTCGATATTATGCAGACGTCGGAGAAAATCGGCAAGCCGGCTGGCAATGATATCCGTCAGGGCATCGTAACACTGCCGGTTATCCATGCGCTCAGCGTCAGCCAGGATGCTGAGGAGCTTGAGAGAATCGTGACGGATTCGTCGATGACGGATGAGATGGTCATGCGGGCACTGGAAATTGTCAAAGCAACTGACGGTGTTGAGATGGCTATGGCCAAGGTTGATGAATATCTTGACCGGGCACGCAGCGTGCTGCCGGATAGTTTGTCACCAGAGATTCGTGAGGCGTTTGTCATGGTGGCTGATTTTATCGGTGATCGTGATTTTTGATGGTATCGTTAGAGAGATTTAGTGCTCGTTGAGCATGAGGCGTGGAGGAATTAGTTATGTTTGGAATCGGTGTTCCCGAGCTTATCCTGATTTTAGTGGTGGGCTTGATCGTTTTTGGGCCGGGCAAGCTGCCGGAGGTAGCGCGCTCGCTCGGCAAAGGCATCCGGGAGTTCAAGAAAGCAACGAATGTCTTGTCGCAGGCTATCAATGCACCGGAACAGGCTCCTGTCCAGCAGCAGGCTGCCGCGCAGCAGCCGGAGCAGGCAAAGCAGCCAGCTCCGTCCGCAGCACCTGCGGAAACGCAGACGGCAACGCCGGTGAATCCGGTAGCCGCACAGCCATATCCGGCAAATGAACAGGTACCGACTGCTCCCCAGGCTGCAGTGCAGCAGCCTGCCTCGTCCGCAGCACCTGCAGCGCCGGCCTATCAAGCGCCAACACAGGATTCAGTCCGCCAGCAGATAGAGCGGCAGGCGAAAAAAGCAGAATAAGGTTCCCCTAAAAGGGAGAAGCAGGCCATCACTGCCAGCAGCAGTGATGGTTTTTGTTATATGCACCATAAAGATTTCATATGCAGCCTGTGACAAGATTCATTGAGATTTTTATGGTTTTTCGTTATAATAGAAACGAATGAATACTATCGCGTTAATGCATTGTTTTTTAGGAGGATATTTTTATGTTTAGTCCATGGCAAGCCGGAATTGTAGTATTGATTGCGCTCATTATCTTTGGGCCAAGCCGTTTGCCGGAGATCGGCAAAGCTCTTGGCAAGGGCATCCGTGAGTTCAAATCGAGTGCTACTGGCGAAGAAACAAAGCCCGAGGAGAAGATGATGACTAATGTGACGGAGCAGCCGAAGGAACTGCCGCCAAAATCGGATACGACGAAGCAGTAAGCCAGGTGGGGTTACATGGCAGAAGAGAAACAATATGAAGAAATAGCGGCTCCCAAACCGCGGGGAGTCATCGAGCCGGGCTCCGTGGAGTATGTTCAGGATGATGGCAGCATGTCGCTGGTCGCACACCTGACCGAACTCCGCAGCCGGCTCATAAAATGCCTGGTGGCCGTAGCACTTGGCAGCTGTGTAGGGTATTATTTCATCGAAGACATCATGCATTACATCACCCTGCCGGCTGGCAAGCTCTACTACATGCAGCCGTCCGAGGCATTTTTCACGTATTTGAAGGTTGCTTGTGTCGCAGGATTCTTGTTGGCTTTGCCAATCGTATTCTGGCATATCTGGCGCTTTTTCCTGCCGGCACTAACGCATAAGGAGCGGGCCGTCCTCGGCATTGTCGTGCCGGCTTCGGTCATCCTGTTCTTTGCCGGCCTGGCCTTTTCGTTTTTCCTGGTACTGCCGGCGGGCATCCGCTTCTTTATGGGATTTAATAGTGCTGAGCTTGAAGCGATGTTTTCGGTTAATAAATACTTTGATTTTGTCATTATGTTCGTGCTACCGTTTGGCTTTATCTTTGAGCTGCCGCTCGTTATTACGATCATGGGCAAGATGGGCATCATAACTTCAGCGTTCCTGAAGAAGTACCAGCGCATCATCATTTTCCTGTCGTTTGTAGCTGGTGCAATCATTACGCCGACACCGGATATCTTTACGCAGTCGATGATTGCGTTGCCGATCATTGTGCTTTACGAGGTCGGCTATTTTATCGTTCGTTATGTCCTGCGCCGTTGAGGCAGGCTTTTAGGGAGGAAATAATTTGGCTTTTAAGGATTTACGGGAATTTATCGCGGCGCTTGAAAACCGCGGCCTGCTCAAGCGCATCCAGACGGAAGTAGACCCCGAGCTGGAAATCACGGAAATCACAGATCGTGTGTCCAAGATGGAAGGCGATAAGAATGTAGCATTGTTGTTCGAGAACGTCAAAGGATCGAAGATGCCGGTGCTCATGAATGCGTTCGGCAGCTATGAGCGCATGGCACTTGCTTTGGGCGTAGAAAAGCTTGACGATGTCGCCGATGAATTGCGCGAGATGATGAAGCTGCCATATGTTTCGTTGCAGAATAAGATGAGCGTGGTCACGATGATTCCGATGATCAAGCGGGCTATCAATTTTCCGAAATACGTCAAGAATGCGCCGTGCCAGGAGGTCGTCGAGACGGAGAATCCGAATCTCGATGAAATCCCTATTCTAAAATGCTGGCCGGATGATGGCGGCCCGTTTGTCACGCTGCCGCTCGTGTTTACCAAGAACCCAAAGACGGGCAAACGCAATGTCGGCATGTACCGTCTGCAGAAATATGACAGCCGTACGACGGGCATGCACTGGCATATCCATAAGAACGGCGCGGAGAACTTCCGCGATACGAAGGCGCAGGGCGGCGACCGCATTGAGGCGGCGGTGGCTATCGGCACCGATCCAGTCGTGACTTATGCGGCGACAGCACCGCTGCCGCGCGATATCGATGAGATGGTCTTTGCAGGTTTCCTGCGCCATAAATCAGTCGAGATGGTCAAATGCAAGACGGTCGACATCGAAGTGCCGGCCAATGCAGAGATTATTCTCGAGGGATATGTCATGACCAATGAGGTACGCCGCGAGGGCCCGTTTGGCGATCATACGGGATATTATTCGCTGGCCGATGATTATCCGGTATTCCATATTACGGCTATCACGCACCGTAAGGATGCCATTTATTCCGCAACGGTCGTTGGCAAGCCGCCAATGGAGGACTGCTATCTGGCCAAGGCGACAGAGCGTATTTTCCTGCCGCTTTTGCAGCAGATGCAGCCGGAAATCATTGATATCAACATGCCGTTGGAGGGCGTGTTCCATGATTGCTGCATCGTATCCATCAAGAAATCGTATCCGATGCAGGCACGTAAAGTCATGCATGCACTTTGGGGCATGGGCCAGATGATGAATGTCAAGATGATCATCGTCGTCGATGCACATGTCAATGTCCAGGATTTGAAGGAAGTCTGGTGGCGTGTCTACAATAACATCGATGCGAAGCATGATCTTGAGATTGTCGAGGGGCCGCTGGATGTGCTTGACCATTCTTCGCCAATGGCGAAATGGGGGGCCAAGCTCGGCATTGATGCTACGAAGACCTGGCCCGAAGAAGGGCATACGCGTGAGTGGCCGGAGGAAATCAGCATGTCTGAGGATATCCGGAAAAAGGTCGATGCCAAGTGGAAGGAGCTTGGTCTCGATTGATTAGTATCAAAGCACATATCAATAACGTTGCCCTGCATCATACGATTTTTGATTTGCCGTTTGCATTTATGGCGGCGGTACTGGCAGCGGGCGGCAATCCATCGGCGCGTGATTTGATCTGGATTGCCTTGGCGATTACAACGGGCCGTGCGGCGGCCATGGCGATGGATAACCTGGCAGACCTCAAATATGACAGCCAGCAGCCACGCATGAGTTACCGGGCGATGGTACGCGGCGAAATCACGAAGCGTGAGGCGAAGATATTCATCGTCGTCTGCCTGCTGCTCATGGTGCTGTCAGTGCTGCAGCTGCAGCCGATTTGTATCTATCTGTTGCCGGTGGCTGCGGTGCCGTTTATGATTTACCCGTATATGAAACGTTTCACGGGCTGGTGTCATTTGTTCCTAGGTCTTGCCATTGGTATGGCGCCAGCTGGTGGCTGGGTAGGTGTCAGTGGCCAGATTACGGCCCCGATGGTGCTTCTCTGTATTGCCGTTGCGCTCTGGATTGGTGCGTTTGATGCCATGTATGGTGCGCAGGATGAGGCCTTTGACAAGAGTCAGGGCCTGCATTCGCTGGCAACTGAATACGGGGCTGTTGGGGCCTTCAAGATTGCTGCTGCGTTGCATATCGTCTGCATTGCCTGTTTTTTTGCTGTCGGTGTGATGCTGCAATTGCATTGGCTTTACTATATCGGCGTTGGCATTGCGGCCGGAACGCTGGTATATCAGCATAAAATCGTCAGCCCGACGGATTTTTCGCGGGTGACCCAACGCTATTTCATGCGCAATGGTATCGTATCGGTAGCTATTTGCGTATGCACCTGGCTTAGTTTTTATCTCTGAGCCGTATATCTAGGGGGGACTTTATGTCAGCAAGAATTTTGGAGGGAAAAGTCTTTGCACAGCAGTTCAAGGAGGATGCCGGCCGACGGGCGGCAGTCCTGCGGGAGAAATACAGTGTGAACCCGGGATTGGCTGTCATCATTGCCGGCAGTAATCCGGCATCGCAGGTCTATGTCCGCAATAAGAACAAAGCGTGCGAAGAACTGGGAATTTATTCAGAGGTCGTGGAGATGCCGGAGACGATAACGAAGCAGGAGCTTATCGCCAAGATCGATGAACTCAATCTCGATAGGCGCATCCACGGCATCCTCGTGCAGCTGCCGCTTCCAGACCAGATTGCCAGGGATGCGTCCGAAATCCTCAACCGCATCGATCCAGCCAAGGATGTGGATGGATTCCATCCCGTCAATGTAGGGCGGCTGGTGACTGGCGAGGACGGACTGGTTCCATGCACGCCGGCAGGCTGCATCCGCATGCTGGAGCTTGCGGATATTCCTTTAGATGGGAAGCGGGCTGTAGTCATTGGCCGCAGTAACATTGTCGGCAAGCCGATGCTGCATCTGCTGCTGGCAAAACATGCGACGGTGACTATCTGCCATTCCCATACAGAAAATCTTGCTGCCATCACGCGTGAGGCTGATATCCTTGTGGCGGCCATTGGCAAGCCGAACTTTGTCACGGCTGACATGGTCAAGCCGGGGGCGACAGTCATCGATGTTGGTATCAACCGCATCGCGCCGAAAAAACTTGCCGGCGATGTGGATTTTGCAGCCGTCAAGGAAGTGGCTGGGGCAATTACGCCAGTGCCGGGAGGTGTAGGACTCCTGACAGTGGCCATGCTCATGCAGAATGTTGTCAAGGCAGCTGAAAAGGCCGCCTGCAAATAAAACCGAATATCTTTCACGGAAACAAACAGAGGAGAAGAAAGCCTAATGAAAACTGATGTGGAGATTGCTCAGGAAGCAGAGATGCAGGACATCCGGAAAATTGCCGAGAAACTGGAAATCTCGGAAGATGAACTCGAGCTTTATGGCAAATATAAAGCGAAGGTTACGCTGGATGCCTGGCAAAAGGTCAAGGATCGTCCCAATGGCAAACTCGTTCTCGTGACAGCCATCAACCCGACGCCGGCTGGCGAAGGCAAGACAACGACAAGTGTAGGGCTTGCCGATGCCTTCCATAGACAGGGCAAGAAGGTTGCTGTGGCATTGCGTGAGCCGTCGCTCGGGCCGTGTTTTGGTCTCAAGGGCGGCGCTGCTGGTGGCGGCTATGCACAGGTCGTGCCGATGGAAGATATCAACCTGCATTTTACTGGTGACTTCCATGCAATCACGACGGCGCACAATCTGCTGGCCGCTGTCATCGATAACCATATCCAGCAGGGGAATGCACTGGATATCGATGTGCGCCGTGTCGTCTGGAAACGCGTGCTGGACTTAAATGACCGTGCACTGCGCCATGTTGTCATCGGTATGGGGGGCAAGGCGCATGGTGTGCCGCGCGAGACCGGTTTTGATATCACGGTGGCCTCAGAGATGATGGCTATCCTGTGTCTGGCTTCGGGGCTTGAGGATATGAAAAAGCGTCTCGGCGAAATCGTTGTCGCTTATACCCGGGATGGCCGTGCGGTCCGTGCCAAGGAACTCAAAGTCACGGGGGCATTGACGCTGCTGTTCAAGGATGCGATCAAGCCGAACCTCGTACAGACACTTGAGGGGACGCCGGCTTTCATCCATGGCGGTCCGTTTGCGAATATCGCGCATGGATGCAACAGCGTCATGGCGACAAAGTTCGCGTTGAAGTTTGCGGACTATGTCGTGACGGAGGCAGGCTTCGGTGCTGACCTCGGTGCCGAGAAGTTCCTTGACATCAAATGCCGTTTCGCTGGTATCCATCCCGATGCTGTGGTTATCGTCGCTACGGTACGTGCGCTCAAGATGCATGGCGGTCTTGATAAGAAGGAACTTGACCATGTCGATATGGCAGCACTCGAAAAAGGGCTGGCCAATCTTACGAAACATATCGAAAACATCCAGAAATTCGGCCTGCCCGCTGTTGTGGCCATCAATGCCTTCCCGACGGATACGAAGGAAGAGCTTGACTTTGTCGAGAAGAAATGCAACGAACTCGGTGCGCAGGTTGCTTTGTCGGAGGTATGGGCAAAAGGTGGCGAAGGCGGACTGAAACTGGCGGAGAAAGTCGAGCAGGCTTTTGGGATGAAAAACGACTTCCATTTCATGTACGAATCGGAGCAGCCAATTCCCGAAAAGATTGCGGCTATTGCGCGTGAGATTTACGGGGCAGATGGCGTCGACTTTACGGCAGCGGCCCAAAAGCAGCTGCAGGAAATCGAGACGCTGGGATTTGACAAGATGCCG
>Ga0256404_1013402_pt1 | contig 10398 bp, 6 predicted proteins | sample RumenRJG_01DNA_FD_185990 | JGI IMG/M metagenome (GOLD analysis project Ga0256404, IMG submission 185990) | Bovine rumen microbial communities from Lethbridge, Alberta, Canada - RJG_01 | ecosystem: Host-associated > Mammals > Digestive system > Stomach > Rumen | place: Canada: Alberta | collected...
TCTTCGCTGACCCGAATGTAGTTTCCTTAACAAACAGGGCCAGACCCTAAAGTCTGACCCTAAAAAACTTGGGGAAACCCCACTCAACTTTGATTATCCCTTTTTCTTTTAATAGCAGTCATACATAACTCCAATCATAAGCGAAATGGCAGCTTACATGAAGAAGCGAAATCATTTATTGATGAGACAATACTTCCCACCTTATCAGGCACAGCCTCTCGTGCTATATCTACAGTCTTGTTTGCCATTTCTTTTGCTTTATCTGCCAGGGCGTCCGCATGTTCAGCACCAAATTCCACTGCAGTGACATATGCTTCAGAAGCAACAGCACAGCCGACCATACCGCCAACCATTCCGACAGCGAATCCCGCAACCGTTCCAGCTCCGGGAACAACAGAGCCCAATGCAGCTCCTGCAAGAGCAGCTCCTGCAATGCTGCCGGATATTTGGACAGCATTTTCACCCAAATCATATGCAAGTTGCTGCCCGTCTATCACGCCAGTAGCATAGTCAGTCACAGAATCAAATGACTGTACACCAAATGAAATAACTGCTGCCGGAACGTTGGAACCTCCGAGTGACTTTAATAGTTGATGACTGGATTCTGACATTGTTTGGGCAACCGCAGTACTGACAAAGGCAGTTCCGTAAGCCAAACCTCCTGCTGCACCAGTATCTTTGGCAACATCAACAAATGCCTCCTGGGCAGTTATTTCTCCCTCCATGACTTTAGACACATTATCTACTGTGGAAACTGCCGCAGTAATAGTAGCTGCAAAAGCTGCGCTTTCCATGCCGGCTTTATGTGCTTTTGCAAAGGCATTTTCAGCAAATAGCTTTGCCGTATACCTTTTCGGATGCTTTGTTGCTTCCATTGCTTCGTCAGAAGAAACAGTGCTCTTTTCGAGCATTTCATCAATTTTCTTGTACCGATCTATTTGAGTTTCAATATCTTTTACAGCTTCTGCGTTGCCATTTTCGCGAACTCGTTCCAACTGATTTTCAAGTTTTTTAATTTTATCCGGGATCAACTTTTTCATCCCATCATAATAATCTTTCGGAACCTCCATTTTATCTACCAAGCCATCACTAAAATACTTGTCATATTTCTTCGACGCCAGCTTTGATAAACATTCAGCCGCATTCTTTCCGACAAATTTAACCTGAACCCTCTCTACTACTTCGCCTGCACTATTTACCCTGACCTTATCTACATATTGATCATTCCTTTTATACAAATCAGGGCGATCATCAGCACGACAAGTGGTGAGTTCACTGCCTTCCAGTTTAGCTTTCAAATTTTCTTTTGCGGTCCCAATCACCTCAGCTGCATATCCCGAATGCTGCTTCATATTTTGTTTATAGTAATCAGGATTTACTTTCCAATCATGTATTTGCTTCAATCCAAGGCCGGTTTTTCCATTTTCAAGAAGCCGCCCGTCATACATTTCTTTTGCTGTATCAAAGAAAGAGGATCTGATAGCCCCTACTTCTATCGCTGTATCGGTAGTATCCAGTTCGATCCAGTTTCTTATGTTGTTATCAATGCTGTCCGGCGCCGCACTAAACGCACCATGTTCGGGTTTTATACTGCTCTGAAAGCTTCGCCGAAGAAAATCAATTCTCTCAGCTATGTTTAATGCCTGCGAATCTAATGCCTGCGCTTCAAACGTTTCAAATGTCATGCTTCATGCTCCTCCCTGTATGTAAGCACATAACAAATATCTTTAACGTCTTGATCAGAACATTTTCTAAGTCTGCTTTGAACTATCTTTTCAAGCTCCTCTGAACTATCAATTTTCAAAAAGTCCTTCTCTTCAAGTCCAACAACAGCTCGAACAAGTTCCTGCAGCTTAGGCAGTTCCTGTGTTTTCCAAGACAGCAGTCCATTGCACAGCGAATAGTCATCTATAAGCTTTTCAATCTTCTTCTTTATCTCTCTTGAAATATCCAAAACTCTTAGAGAGTCTTTTAGGTCCTGTTCATTTATTCTTCCCTGCCCTATCCATGGCTGCATAAGTACTCGCATAATAAGTGTTCTTGCTGAGTTAAGTGTCCGAATAGTTATTCTGTTCGGAGCAACATAAGGCTTTTCCTCAACGTCTGCTTTGTTGATCATCGTCAGAACCGGACTGATCCAGTTGTTCTGATAGACGACTGCAACACCGCTGGGAAGTTTGGCAATCTCTTCTACCTGGTCACGCGTTAGTCCGATTGACCGTCCGACTGCCTCTCTGTCGTTTGCTTCCGGTGTCCGCAGAACGATCTTTGTGTTGGTATTCTTAATTGCGGCAATATCAACGGATGATGGCGACTGGTCGACGATGATAAAACCTTCTCCATAGGTTCGGATCTCAGCTATGGTGTTGGTGATCATTTCAACCGACTTCCCAATCAGTTCAGACGCACCGCCTGCTGCCGTATTTTTCAGCAGATTATGAGCTTCTTCGAGTACTGTAATATGCCGCAGACCTCTGTTATTTCCTTCCTTCTGATCCACTCTGTATTCATTCAGAATGTAGACCATAAGACCCATGATCAACGCTTTGGTCTCAGCTGACTTTACACGGCTGATATCCAGAATACAGTTATGATCAAACAGCTGCTCATAGGGTGTCTGTTCTGAGGTGAAGATGTATTTGTTCAATCCTACCGTAAGCGATTTCACACGCGTAAGAAGCGCGCCCCGGTAGTTAGATTTAATGTCTGACGCATAATCCGAATTCGAGATAAGTGCGTCCAGCTGTTCTGACAGAATATCAAAATCAGGATACTCTTTTATATCCCCATCAAAGGTAGAAGAGCCCAGATCCCAGCCCACTGCTTCATAAGATTTCAAAATGGCGTCCTTGAAGAAGGCCGGCATTGCATCATACATCGGCCAGCAAACACTGAATATCTCTACAAGTCCATCCACATGCTCCAATACGTGAATCGAATCGGGAAATCTAAACGGGTTCAGATTGATCAGCGCTGCGATATTTGGATTAGTGGACAATACACTGACATCCGGCAGATGCCCGAATGCATCCTTATATTCACCTTTTGCAGGCTCAATGACCAGGAACGGGATTTTATCCTGTCTTAGTTCAGCAAGCATCTGATATACCACGTTACTCTTACCTGAACCGGTCGAACCTGTGATAAAGGTGTGCATGTTCAGGCTCTTATTATTCAGCTCAACGACCTTATTGGTGATCGTTCCGAGGTCAAAGATCCTGCCTATCGTCATCCTGTCTTCCGGGCCCCGTACTCTGTTCTCAGGGATCAGCTGATAGGAATTGACCTCCTTACCAAACTCAGCATGTTCAATAACCGGAAGACCCGGCACTGTTGCACGAGGCAATCCAAGATGCAGCCCGAGTTCCTTGCCGCTGACCGCAGTAGAGGCATCCACCAGGATGTCACCGCCATAAACAAACTTCGGCTGTACGTATCTGGATAGGTATGTCGTGAGGTACTGGAAGTCATCCTTGTGATCCGGATCCATTTCTCTCCAGGAATTGATCGCAGATACTTCTCTTCCTGAGTTTTCACCGTTCATCAGAGATCTGTAGTTACTCGCAGCAATTTCTGCCGTAGACATATCCTCTGAAGCAAAGTATCCGGCAACCTGCCACAGACCGTAGCTGTCATACTCGTCTGTCTTTTTAATCAGCTCATCCACAAGCTTCATCATGTCCGTGACAGCTTTATTTTCCATCGTGGATGATTTTGACTCTGAATAGGAGTTAGATATCTGTTCATTGGGAGCCAGGGAATTGATCAGACCATTGAGCTGACCGGCGATCTGTCCGCCCAGCATTGTGCCGCCAACAACTCCAACGGCTTCCTTTGCTGCCCAGCCTCCTATACCTCCCGCAACTACGCCCGCCAGAGACACTGCTGCTCCGGCAATCGTTGCCGCCTTCTGCTTTCCACTCATTTCAGCAAAAGATTTGGATTTACTGCTGGAGTTGCTCTCGCTGATGCTGATCTGCGTCTTCTGCAGCGGGCTAAGCCTGGTATAGAGTTCCTGATAGCTTTGCCGCATCAGCTGAATATTCTGAGATGACTGATGATCGGCAATGATGAGCCCCATAAACGGCCTGCCGCTCATCGCCAGAGAAAGCTTTTCCAGACCCTGTACAAAGACTTCGTTCTGTGACTCCTTCTCCTGCTTTCTGTTACCGACTACACTTACAGAGGCGACATTGCTCATGCCGGACAGTTTCCCGGACAATGCACCGATCTTCTTTCTGTCAATGTCATTGATCTTAACTCCCGGGAAATGGCCGATCATCGTCTGCTTCAATGTATCCCCGATCGTCACCGTAGAACGTTTCGCAGGTGAGTCATCCGGTTCGTTGTTTCGGACCCCCAGATAATAATCCGTTTTCTTTCCGTCAGAATCGATCAGAATAAAGACGGAGGCGTTATAGGTCGAAAGTGTGTTATAAACGGTCGTGAACTTTTCAGTGACCGGCTCGCCTTTCTTATAGACCATCTCACTGACACGATACATTCTGATATTGTTGATGACGTCATCTTCCAATTCCGGCAGATCCCTGATCGCTGCAATATTCATTTCAGAAAGCCTCGTCAAATACTTTTTTCTGATGCCTTCATCAATGATCTCCAGGCGAATGCTGTCCGTGATCTGTTCTTTTGGAGTAATCTCCCCCGATATATGATTACGCATAAGTTCTGCTTCCATGCTCAGTCTCTTTCTATGCTGCTCAGTTGTTCGTCAAATGCCTGATACCAGTCACAGTCTGCCTGATATTTCTTTTCCTCACCCGACAGACTGGCGATCTTTTCATCTCTGCTTTTCGTAGTCTCAGCCGTCAGCTTATAGATATGATCAAGATAATTCTGACGGGCTGTCTTCCAATATTCCGTAAGGTTCTCCTGACATTTTTCAACAGCCTGCTCCGCTACCGGGATGATCTTTCCCATCGCCATGTTGCGCCACCGGCCAAGATAATAAGTCGTGACCAGGACAGGTTCCTTCTTTTCCTCTGTTCCCTTCAGGAAGAAGCCGATCAGATCACTCTTTGGTTCTTCATAGGCGGATTCTTTGATCTCCAGCAGATCCTTTACTATGCCAGGGAAATCAAGTTCAGACAGTTCCTCAATGAATGCCTCCTCCGGTTTTTCATCAGGAGCAAAATCCACAGCCGAATAATATCTCGCAAACTCCAGATCTATGGATCTTTTTTCTGATTCATACAAACTTTTCAGACTGTTTTTGAATTCATACTCTGCCTCGCCCGCCTTATTGCTGAAATCATCCGCGTAACTTCTCCCGTTCATATCACCGGTAATGGTGTCCTTGCGGCTCTTCCAGCTTAGGATCTTTCCCTGCAGGTTATTTTTCAGTATCTGGAAATCCTTTGAAAAATTGTATTGAACGTTCTGTTCAAACTTTTTCTCGGCGGACTTCAGCTTCTGCAGTTTGCTTTCAAGCTCGTCCAGCTCTCTATGCGTTTCGGCATTTTTCTGTTTAAGTTCATTTCCCTTTTCGTTGAGCTCATCTTTTATGCCATCCGTAGCGGTTCTGAAGAGATCAATCGCATTATGAATATACTCCGTGACCGGATAATCCCGGATGTACTGCTGGAAGCGTCTGTCGTTCAGGTCAGTAATTACACAGGGAGTTATCACACCAAGATCTCTGATCACTCTGATGATCTGTCTCTTATCAAGATATGGGCTGATCATAAAGAAAAGCTGTTCCTGTCTGACATCAGGCCGTCCGAGAACCGTAACCAATTCCTTGCGGAAGGTTCTTTCGGATTCTCTGTTGATACTGAAAATGACAGGAATATCAGGCAAATCTTCAGGTAATTCGTCAATCCCGTCGAGTGTCTCGATCATCAGCATGTCATCATTATCCTGCGGTATTTCTCTCTCATATAAGACGAGACAGAGATACTTTTCCTCGAAGAAATTCTTGTTCTCTTCTATGAATGTTTGAGCATCAAAATAATCATTGGGGTTTTGAATGAGCCAGTTTACGAGGTCATCTGTCTTCCGGCTCTTTGTATCAGCGTCTTCAAAAGTCCTCTTCAGCGTAACTCTGACATCATCTTCCGAAACGCCCTTGGCTTTAAATGCTTCTTTGATTGCTTTATAATCCCGCTCCGTCCCGGAAAAACGAAGCTCAAAATCATATCCGTTCATCTCTCCATAGAAGAGATCCGGAACATTACTGACCCAATCCTTCAGGGGCTTGTTTCTGTACTTTTCAATCTTACAGTTAATCCTCGGCTTATTGCCATTGAAAAGCACATCGGTTTCAATCAGATATGGATTATGATGCAGCTCAGCTTTAACCATAAGCTTGATGCCTCCCTTTGTTATCTCATTATGTTCACTTACTAAAGCGCCTTCTCCAGCATCACCCGATACCCTTCTGCCGTTTCTGCGGGCTCAAGGATCCGGACACGTCCTTCCCACTGGAAGACCCAGCTGTAGAAGGTCGGAGAAGTGCAGACAGATACTTTGATCCGGAAATGATTCTCATCTGCTTTATGTACTGCGATATCCTGTCCGAACTGGTCGATTACGCCCTTCATCACGCTGTTTTCGCATAAGAGCGTCACATCCTTCAGTTCCTCCATGTCATACATACGGAAGACTTCCTTTGTGTAGCGGCCAATGTCGAAATCGGCCGGAGCTGGCATGGCGTCTTCCTTAAGTATCTCCGGTTGCGCCAGGATCCGGTCCGTGCGGAAGGTGGATACCCGCTCCTTTTCATGATAATAACCTACCAGGTAGTAGTAATCACCGTTCCATATCAGTGTGTACGGACTCACTGTATATGGCTTTCCATCATTTCGAAGTACTGTGCTCTTTATTTCGTCCCAGTCTGTGTAGAACAGTGAGATCTTTTTTCCGGTATTGATTGCTTCATTGATCGCGTCAACGATGTAATACCCCTTCTCATTGCCGGACCGGGCTCTTCCGGAAGTATGAAGGTTTCTCCTCAGCTTGGAAGCATTGGCCTCACTGGTCAGGGACATCAGCTTTTTCACCAACAGCTGGCTTTTCTTTTCCGTGATGAATTTGGAGGACTCCACAGCATCGATCAGGATCTTCAGCTCCGGGATCTCGAAGCTTCCTTCCTCCAGATAGTACTTATTTGCCCGGGAACGATATACGTTGATCGGAATTCCAGCAGCAAGCAGAAGGTCCACATCACTGGCGACCGTCGTCCTATGCATGGGAATGCCGTATTTTTTCTCCATCAGGTTACGGATCTCATTGGTCGTCAGGGGATGCTCTGCATCCGTATGCTTCTGGAAGATCTGATACAGATACAAAAGGCGCAACCGTCCGTCATTGGCATGGGTGCGGGACATAAGCCTCGAGCGCTCCGCCTTCAATTTCTTCAGCTGATCCTGCAAAATGACCGCCGCAATGGTCTTTGCGGCAAGCTCCGAGCCTTCTTTACTGGGATGACAGCCGTCCTCATCGTAGAGGTCCAGACTCTCGGAGAGCTCATAGAACTCCTTTCCCACCTCCGCAAGAAGGGCATCGTTCTGTTCTGTGGCTTCCCGGTAGGCATCAGAAAGCAATGCGTACATGGTGTCATAGCTGATGCCCATGACTGTCATATCGGCACTGTCTCTTTCATAAGCCCAGGTCGCATACAGCACAGGCACGGCACCGGCTTCCTTTGCCTTTTCGCATAAAGCTGACACGCTCTCCAGAAACTCCTTCTTCGCCACCACAGGACCATTGCTGTATTCCTGCAGCACAACATAATCCCAGGACTCACCGGAAAGTGCCGCAAGCGTTTTCGCTCCTATCTCCGTATCCGGATCAAGCTGTTCGGAAAGCCATGCTCCCCCTCTCGCATGAGTGGTCACTTCTGCATGGACGAGTTCCGCCAGCATGTCCGGCATGTTGTTATAGTAGGTAAAGCTGTTGCCCAGCATCAGAATGCGCATAAAGCCCCCTGCATAAATACTGCTGCTGAATCATCATGTTTCTTGTACTCAATATTATACAATCATATATACTCTATGACAAGGAGAAGGTGTCGCCTTGCGACGACACCTTCTCCTTATGTACTATCTCATTTTAGCGTTCAGCGTCACTCCCCAATGATCGCTGATCCGAGCCTTTGGTATGCTCTATTCACAGGGTCCGAAATCGTTCCGGGATCAGAAAGAAAACCCTCAGGGCGTTCCACACCAGAACCCGGTGCCTTCCTCCTTCCAGAAAGCATCTCCGGGATCCTGGAAACGATCATCTCCTGCGCCTCTCTCCCGTACATCACGACGGAGTAGCTGCGGTCATCGTAATTCCTGTCGATCAGATAGAGCCCGGCAGCCCTTCCGCGGTCTGTCGGTCTCGAAACCCTGCGTCCATCCGCATCCGGCACCCGGGTCAGAAGCCCTTCAGCCTCCAGCCAGTTGGATACGGCAGTCCTCTGCAGAGGCTCATACTCCGCCTGGTCGATCGGCTCATTAATCTGCTGAACGAGGGCGGAGATCCCCAGATCCTGCCGATAGGAAAATGCGGCCAATGCCTCCAGCGGAAACGGTTTTCTTTCAGGTTTCGGAGCCTTCGGAGGCTTTCCACCGACCCTGCCGCCGTTATCATAGACCTGCCGCAGCACATCCCGTATAAAAAACATGCATCGGATCACATTGGGATTGTTGATCACATCCTCTTCCCGGGCCGGCGCGTTCGTCACCGGGTTCTTCCCGTCCGCGATCCTTTCCGCATAGGTGATTGCAGTTTTCAGTCTGTTCAGATCAATGCTTTCCATGATGATCTCCTGCTAAAAATCCAACATCTTTACCCTTCAAACTTCTCATACCGCTTCAGGTAGTCAATGATCTGCTCTGCCAGATCCTCCGCCAGTTCCTCCAGCGTCTGGAAGGATTTTGCAACCAAAGCCAAATACGGATCACCATAAAACGATCCCCATCAGTATCTCGTATACTTCCTGTACTTCTCTTCGTTTTCTTTTCTCCGGATATCGTCATCGATCGTCGTCCAGATATACTTTGCAGCAAATGTCGAACCGGAATAGGATGCATGCATTCCGTCCGGATCATATACTTCGAGATCCGGCCAGCTCCGCATATAAGACTGCCAGTTTTCACCGATCGGGGCGACTAAAGCATCGATCTCCATGGCGATCCTCTGATGCACACGGTTCATATACTCCTGCATCTTGGGCTCATCCTTTTTCGCCCATGTCTCGAAAATGATCGGTATACTCCCTGCCTCGCGGATCAATGCATTCAGTTCATGTGCTGCATTGGAAAACTTCTCTTCAGGGCTGAACGGATGCGAGTGCTCCTGCAGAACCACATAGTCATAGTTACCATACAGGATATTGAAGCGCACCTCAGGCTCCTTTGCATGCTGTTCCAGGGACCAACCGCCGTGCGCGATCATGGTGATCCTGCACTCAAAGCCTTCATCTTCTGCCCGTCGTTTTACAAGTGCGGGCATGTCGTTATAGTAAGTGTGGCTGTTTCCGATAAATAGAATACTGACAGTCTTTTTCTTTTTCATCATCGAGCCTCTATCATGTGTTGCTAAATCAGTTCACTCCCGTCAGACCACTTGCATACGCTTTCATTCTTTCACGTATGTGATCAGCGAGTTCCTTATCCGTGCAGTATACATAGCAGCCCTTCATGCCTCTTGTCATTAATTATTGCAATAAGTGTTCAAGCATTAAAAAGTTCTTATCTCCTTAGCCATCGAAAATGGTATTATTTCTCCAGGTTTTGTTTCTTGATATGCCTTTTCCTCATGCATGTAATCTACGATTTCTTGTGCCTTATAATTCTTAAACTTCCTTATCACAGCATCCAAAATAGATTTATCCTTATCGCTTAATACACTATAATCCATGCCTTTACTCGGATAAATATGAAGCATGGAATCATAGTTGATGCTTACTTCCTCACGAACATTCAGGTTTTCAAGATTCATGAGGCTATAATGCCCAATCGGAAGCGCACCCATTTCATTATGGCGATAAACCAATCCGGTAATTGCAACTCCATTCTCTTTATAAGATAAAGCGTCAGCGTACCAAAGCATTTTCATCAACTTAACCTTGAAAAGATTTGATACCTTCTCAGCTATATAGGAAATAGCGGCTTCAAGCTTATCTATATCCAACAAAACAAATCCATTTGAATCAGAGGGTACTTCAAAACTTGCATACTCACCTTCAAATGCTTGTCGTGTCAGGTATTCTTTTCCATATGAATCTAACTTCTCCACGATTTTTGATCTTACTTCAAGTCTTTTAAGACCAGGAAATTTATCCGCATTTTTCTTCAAAAATTCCAAAGCTTGCAGCGGATTATCTTTTATCAAACGCAACATAGTATCATATGCCTCATCTTGAATCGCCTTACTCTCATAACGAGAAAT
>Ga0256404_1013407_pt1 | contig 10392 bp, 10 predicted proteins | sample RumenRJG_01DNA_FD_185990 | JGI IMG/M metagenome (GOLD analysis project Ga0256404, IMG submission 185990) | Bovine rumen microbial communities from Lethbridge, Alberta, Canada - RJG_01 | ecosystem: Host-associated > Mammals > Digestive system > Stomach > Rumen | place: Canada: Alberta | collected...
TTTGGGCTTGACATCCCAGTCGGGTGTGAATCGGGATACAAGTCGAAAAAGGTAGGAAGGAAAAGAGGAAGACCAAAGAAAAACGTATTCTAGAAGGTTATCGCTACAAATTAATTGAAAACTCAGAATTATAAGCCAGATAGCGACAATCGTGTTCTTTATAGGCTATTGCCGCACAGACTCCATCTTGGAAATCATCTTCATTGACAGCATCCTGTCGGAGATAAAGGGATTACTATGGATATTCTTTATATGGTAGTTAATTCATGAGATTTGTTAACCTTGAACATAAGATTGACATAAAGAGTAAAGACTATAATAATTCACTTATATTAAAAAGAAAATAATATGAAGAAAGTATTTGGAATTCTGTTTCTCATCGTTGGCATCGTAAGCTTGCCAAGTGTTATTGCTCCCAACGCAGCAGAAATGATTGGCCGCCTTATTGGGTTGTCATTATTCTCATTCATTCCAGCTTACTTCTTGTTGCGCAATAGTGGGAAGAAGCAGGAGGATGGCAGCAAGGATAAAGGTGTGAAGCCAAACAATCAAAATAACTCGAACAATGAAGAAGGTCATTAAAATAATTCTTTCATCCATTGGAATTCTATTCCTATGCATGATGATATTTGCTCAAGTTGCAAAGACTGTAATGAAACCTACCATTGCCCAGTCTAATGAAAAGTCTGAATTTGCCGCTGCTGTTGAACGCGCAGACAGAGACTGTCCTATTCCTGTAGCTTTAGGCAAAGGAGAAGTGACTGGAATCAAGTTGGAAAATGGATACGTGATATACTATCTCAAGTATGACCATGATTTCCATAACCTTATGAGCAGCCTTGGCAGCGATACTAAAGCTAAGGAGGCCTTGCTTATGTGCTTTCTCTGCATTAATGCACAGGGTAACAACCAAGGCGACCTCCTGATGGATTTGTTAATAAGACAGAATTGTGGATTGAAAGTTGTAATAACGGAATCAGCAACAGGACGTTATGAGTGTAAGGCTTCCGTTGAAGACATAAAGAGACTCTGGGAAAGGTATCAGCTAAATCCACATGAGGCATTATACAATCTTCTGTCTCTGAGCATAGAATCGCAAAGGGAAAATCTTCCAATGCAGGTAGAAGAAGGCATGACGATGACAGACTATAAACTCGATGGCGATAATATCGTTATCACGATGCGGATAGATGAAAGTCTCTATTCAATTTCTGTAATGCGTTCAAACAAGTCTCTTATTAAATCCTCTATGATAGAAGAAGGTCTGAAAGATCCTGAGAGCAAAGCTTTGTTTGACTTGTGCAAGGTAAGTCATACAGGATTGGTCTATCGTATAGTCGGTAATTACTCTCATGATGAGTTTGTCATAACAATACCGAGTAATGAGATACGTGAGTTTACACAGACTCCATCTAATGTAAACATTCAATAATAGTGAATATGAAACAAAGAAATACAATTTTTACAGAATGTGAGATTAAGGAAACTGTGACTTCATGCCAGACTATTATTATGTGGCTTACCAGTACCAGTCTCTCCGATGGCATCAAGTACAAGCAAATTGATGACAATGTACGTTCATTGAAGACTATAGAATGTATTTTCGCATACATGTATACGGAAGTTGGCAAATATGGAAACATCGCTGATGTCATTGATACTGGAAATGAAATATATGCTCGGTATACGTTAGCAGCTAGCCTTGTGTTTTCAGAGCCGAAAGCCATGCAGGAGTGTTTGGACAAGCTGCCAGTGATGTGGATAAGTATAACGAACTTCGTCAAAGTTTTAGCCGAAAATGAGAAAGAACCCGTTGTGAAGACACTCCACGAAAGTATAACAACTATAGATAATGCCATTAAAGATCTGCTTGTCATGCAAATAGTCCAGCAAAAGAACGAAGTCTGGTGTTAACCAATCACTTCCGTCGGACATGTAGATACAAAGATAATAATAAAAACTTCAAGAAAATGTCAATATTTAATCTCTTTGGTCGCAAAGACCATCAAACGGACGTTTCTGGCAATGTCTTGGAAATTACCAGCCCTAATGCTGCCACCAACGAAGAGCCGGTCCTTCCTGCGAGCGAACCCACTATTGAGAACGAGAAGAAGGAAGAAAAGGAAAATGGTGATGGGAGCAAGTATATCACGATAACATGGGGTACTGGTCAGCCTATAGATGTGATATTCAGCTTCATTCACAAGAACCGTGAAGAAGAAGGATACCAAGATGCCCTCGTCAATTCCGACTTGAGTTACATGAAGGCAAAGGAAGAGATTATTCGTAATGAGCTCAAAATGCTCTTCAAGAGAATCAGCATCCGTTATAAGGATAACATCCTTGTCCTTGATGTACAAAAGGCAAAGGCGGAAGCAGCCTTCATCTCGTCAAGTGTCGCCATATTACAAGCTCGTCTGGAAATCTATGTGGAACATCTGGCTGAAATTGAAGAAATGGAGAAGATGCTCGATGCTGATGACCCTAAAATGACAACGATGATAGAGACATATCGCCGTGGCTTCAACAAAGGTATTGCCGCACAGACCGCGGCATTCATTAATAGTGAAAACCATTAGGGGTAAGACTTATGAACATATTTAAAAGTATTGGGTGTTTCCTAATTGGTTGGAATCCCAACATATTGAATGAATGTGGAGAAGCTAGTCAAAGACAATTCAGGAAACTTCTTTCTGCCATATCCATCATGATGATTCTTTGGGGGACAATAGGATATTGTTTTGCCGAACGATATATAGGCATACAAGCTTTGATTCCAAAGATTACAATAGCTATAGTCTTTATGTTTATCATCCTTTGCGTAGAGCGGGTCATCATTCTTACAGTAGGCAAGGCTACGATGATGGCAGCAATGCGAATAGCTTTGGCACTATGCATGGCTTTGTTGGGCTCAAGCATTTTCGACCAAATCATATTCAGTAATGACATCCAGCAAGCCATACAAGACCATAGGGAGGATGTTATTCAACAGACGATAAACAAGAGGCTTGCCATTTATGACGCAGACATGAGGAAGATAAATGCTTCAATAGACACCTTGAATATGAAGAACGAAGCCTTGTATAGGGACTTGGCCGCTAATCCAACTTCGGTAATAACCACTGTTTCTACCAGTGAGCAGGTAGCAGGAACTGATGCCAATGGCAACGTGCGCAAGGTTAAGGTACACAATGTCAACAAGACCGTCGTTCCTAACCCTCGGGCAGAGCAGGCAAAGGGGAACGAACAGCAGCTGAAAATCTATAATCAACAGCTTGAGACGCTCAGAAACAACAAGAAAGACATAGACAAGAACACACGTGCTGAAATACAAGCGAGACCGACTGGATTCATTGAAGAGCTTGAGGCAACCTTGCAAGTTATATCTAACAGTTGGATTTCATTGGTATTCTACATCATCCTCTTCCTGTTCCTTACATTTCTGGAACTATTTGTCCTAACCATTAAGATGGGAGACAACAAATGTGACTATGAATTGATAGTGGAGCATCAGTTAAACTTGAAGAAGAATATGATAGCAAACACGGAGAACAGATTTAGCAAGATGGCCGTATAAAAAGTTCGAGTCGGATGTTAACCATAAACATGTCTTCGTCATAAAGGGTAAAGAAACAAAAAAGCAAGACAATGAAAAAGATTTATTTTATCATCATGGTTGCGGTCTTTACCGCTTGCAGTGCAAACAACTCTAAGTCTCATAACGATGAAAATCGTTCTGAAAACTGTTCAATTTCATCGCTGGATAGCTCCAAGGGAGTGGCAAGAGACATGGATTATGCCAATTTTACCGGTTATCCATCTACTTCTTCTTCAGACGAATACTATTATGACGACGAAGAGGATGAAGAGGATAATGATTATGAGCAAGAGGAGACTTCGGACTTGAATTTTTATCATGCAAGCAGCTCTCCAAGTTCCATCATAGTCCACGATATGAATGGTAACTACGCACATTATACAGTGGATGACTTCGGCAACGTTTCGGGTTACGACAGTAACGGTAATTATTACCATTCTCACACCGACGATTTCGGTAATACGTCAGGTTATGACAGTAATGGCAATTACTATCATTCAAGGACTGATGATTTCGGGAACACCAGTGGCTATGACAGCAATGGCAACTACTATAACCTGCATACTGACGATTTCGGCAACACGACAGGTTATGACAGCAATGGCAACTATTATAGCGCACATACCGATGATTTCGGCAATACGACAATAACAACATATTAATACTAACACATTAAAATCAACGAGCATGTCGATTTTCAGTAGACTATTCAGAAAGAAAAGCCCAGAAGATGCCGCTCAAGCATCTGCCAAAGGAGGTAAAGAATCCCCTTCTGTTGAAGAGTCACAAGCTCATCAGACTACCGGTGGCGAATACAACACCAAAGAAAACATGAACAATGATGTAGCGACCAAACCAAAAGGCTGTGGTCAGGAAGAAGCGAAATCGACTTCAGCTGACGAAAAGATTAGTGTCTACCATCTTATTGTTCTTGATGAAAGTGGCTCTATGTCCTGTGTCTGGCAACAGACCATTTCCGGGTGTAATGAAACCATTCAGACTATCCGGCAGATGCAGAAAGACAATCCTGATCAGCAACATTTCGTCTCCATCTACCTTTTCTGCACTGGCAACAACCGTTACATTGCAAAGAACGTCAAGGTGGAAAAAGTGAAGGAGATTACGAATTGGGATTACAAGCCCAATTCTTGTACCCCGTTGTTTGATGCACTTGGCTATACATTGACTGAGCTAAAGGCAATCATCAAGCCTAAGAAGTCTCTTGGCTATGTGACTATCATAACGGACGGCTATGAGAATGACTCTCATGAATATACGATTGAGAAGGTATGCCTGCTTATTGACGAACTGAAGAAGATGGATGTTATCTTTACCTTTGTCGGTGCCAATATCGACGCGGCAGATTACGCAAGCCGCCTGAACATCAATAATTCCATGCAGTTCGAGCAGACCCAAGAAGGAATGCATGAAATGTGGGAACAAGAAAAGCAGAGCCGTAGACGTTCAAGCGCACAGATGCGTTTCTTCAGTAAGTTTATGGCTGACGAAATGAACGATTTTGGTGCCAGAGGAAACAGCGGTCATTACTATGACAATGACATTGACGAAAACAGAATAACGCCCAGTAACATCACATCACTTGCAAAAGATGAGGTATTTGTTTTCGGAAGCAATAAGGATGGTCAGCATAATGGTGGCGTTTCTGCAATGGCAGTGGCAAAGTTCGGTGCAGTAATGGGACAAGCGGAAGGATTACAAGGCCAGTCGTATGCCATCACAACCGATGGCGTAACGGAAGAGGAGATGTATAAATCAATTGACCGATTCTGCGACTTTGCAAAGGATCACCCAGAACTTACTTTCCTTGTTACGACCGTAGGATGTGGCTCTGCAGGATATACTCCTTATGTAGTAGCTCCAATGTTTAGAAAGGCAGTTAACCTGGCAAATGTAAAGCTGCCAAAGGCATTTTGGATATATACTGATAGGGCGTATGTATAACTAATCATGAATGTTGGTGCATCAAAACATGATGCATCAACATCTTTGAAGTTTTACTCATTTAATAATACAGAGTCGCAACAATGAAACAACTGATAATAATCATAATAGTACTATTCCAATCTGTATGTGTATTTGCACAAAGCAAGGAAGAATTACAGAACAGCTACAATTTCAAACGCGGACAGGAACTGCTGTTTGGCAACAATCCTGACCAATCCTCTGCCTTGGACTTCTTCAAAAAAGAACTTGCAGAACATCCTAACAATGGATATGCCCTATATTGCATGGGATTGATTTATGATGACAATGAACAGGAAGGCGACGCTCTTGACTGCTTCAATAAGGCTGTTCCATTGTTGAAGAAAGACAAGAACTGGATTTCATACGCCTATAGGCTCAGAGCGAAAGTGAACCTTAAGCTTGGAAACGATGAGCTTGCATTGAAAGACTGGAAGGCATCGTTGAAGGAGAATCCGGCTGATGAGAATACTTTGTCTGACCGGGCTGAATACTATTACTATAAAGGCGAGTATGACCTTGCCGATGCGGATTATGATGTCTTAATCTCATCTCAACCGGGCAACACTTTGGGATATTTGGGCAAAGGCAGGGATGCCATTAGAAAGAAACAGTATGACGAGGCATTAAGGCTGTTCAACTATAGCCTCACTCTTGACCCCAAATCTTCTCAGGCATACGCTTTCCGTGCTGAGACCTATCTCGAATTGAACAAGAACAACGAAGCCGCCGATGACCTTATAATGGCTCTTAGCATAGACTATAACCGCAAGGCTGTCGGTATGTTGCAAGACATAAAGTCTCCAGCCAAAGAAATATTGCTCGCAAAACTTCGTATCCAACAGGCCAAGGACAAGAACAACGGTTTGTGGTCGTTCCTGCAAGGCGGAATCTATGAAGAAGTGGATGAATACCAAAATGCCATTAAAGCATATGAGGAAGCAAACAATATCAGTACAAGTAGTTCTGTCATTTTCAGATTGTCATTGTGCCATTCTGAACTTGGGGAGTATAATGAGGCTCTTGACTATGTGAACCGCTCTTTGGCTATGGACTCTACAAACACCAGCTATCTGCTGTACAAGGCTAACTACTTGTATGAATTGGGAAAGACAAAGGAAGCGTTGAACGTGTTGACTTCTTACATCGACAAGGAGCCGGATGAGTTCTTCGGCTATTACCGCCGTGGCTTCTTCAAATACTGCACTGATGACTTTGACGGTGCAATAGAGGATTTTACCACGGCACTTGTCTTACAGCCACATTATATATACGCACTAGTGGAGCGAGGCGAATGTTACAAACACAAAGGGGATATGGCTGCTGCAAAAGCAGATTTCATAAAGGCACTTGAAGAAAGCATGGTCAGAGATTCTGTAGAAGTTAACGGCAATGCAGGAAAGTCTGCTGATATAGATGTGAATGACAGGGCTAATCTGGATTATATAACTTACGACGATGACTGCAACGCACAGTATGCCTATCTGGGATTGGGCAAGAAAGACTTTGCCATTGCAGTACAAGACAGCATTGTTGCCCATAATGATGACAAAGGAAGCTATTATGACGCAGCTTGCCTATACTCCAAGATGGGTGAATATGACAAGGCAATGGGCTACTTGCGCACCGCTTTGGAAAAGGGTTTCCGCAGGTTTACCCACATCATGAATGACAGAGACCTTGACGGATTGAAAAACCGTGATGACTTCAAAGCAATGATGAAGGAATTCAAGGCGAAGGTTAATGACGCTCCTGCATTAAGCGTGTTCGGATATAAAGGAAATTTAGGCGATGCCTCAGTTTCTACATCTGCACTAACAAAAGTCTCAGAGATTCCATTTACGCGTGAGGCAGGCGGTCTGTGTAAAGTCAAATGCAATATCAACGGACTACCCTTGAACTTTTGGCTTGACACGGGTGCGAGCGATGTGTCATTGTCCATGGTGGAAGCGACATTCATGTTGAAGAACGGCTATCTGACAAAAGATGATGTCGTGGGCAGTTCATACTACTTGGATGCCAATGGCAATGTCAGTGAGGGAACTGTTATCAACCTTCGCCAGGTCTCTTTCGGCGATTGCGAGCTTACCAACGTGAAGGCAAGCGTTGTCAGCAATCTCAAAGCACCACTGTTATTGGGCCAGTCTGTATTGTCGCGCCTTGGCTCGGTGGAGATAGATAACCAAAAGCAAGTCTTACGTATCAAACCTTTCCAGCTTTCTGAAGGTGTTATACCAGTTGGAGTGTTGGAAGTTAAAGGCAATGGCTCACCAAGACCAGTTAAGGACTCCGACAACGGCGACATAGGACAACGTGTCTTTGAAGTTGTAGAACAAATGCCGTCTTTCCCCGGAGGTTTGAATGAATTGATGAACTATCTCAGCACCAATATTGTCTATCCGGAAGAGGCATGGAAAAAAGGTGAGGAAGGACGCGTCATCATCAGCTTCATTGTTGAAACAGACGGCTCTGTATCAAATGTTTCCGTGTCACAGTCTGTTTCACCATCACTTGATGCAGAAGCAGTTGGGGTAATCACGGCTATGCCCAAATGGATGCCTGGTAAGAGCAATGGTCATGCGGTGAGAGTAAAGTTCAATGTTCCTATTTCATTCAAGATACCCAAGGAAGAGAAAGATGACAAACAATAATAGAAGAACAACTTAATTGTAAAACCGTCAACAAAATGAGAAGTTTACTTTACATTGCAATCTCATTAGTCTAGCATAGGTTTCAGGGCGAATGCCGTCGATGTTCGAGACTTCGAACAGCGTTCCTGTCTTTTCTCAACTTTCATCTCATTGTAGGCGATGGCGTGGAAGTTAATGGATGATGGAAGGACGGTGATGATCATGTTAGTAGAATGATTAAGGTGAAACGGATTACATCTTTTCAAGGCTGTCGTGGATAGCATCCAACTTCGCCTTGATACCTCTGATGGCTTTCATGGTGGACTGAGCCTCCGGCATGATGACCTTATGGAAGTAGCTTTCGTTGAGCTTATCATCAATGGCCAGTTCATTGGCACGGTGCATGACTTGGTTGAAGTTGCCGCCGAGCCACGAGAGTTGTTGCTGATACTTGTTGTAGAAGGTGAGCAGCGTCGACATTGCTTCTATCCTCCCTCTTGTCCTCTTGTCATCGAAGCGGGTGACAGCATCACGAATCATGGCACTCGTGTTGCCACTATAGCTCTGCGCTTTCTTCTGGAAGAGCTGCAGCTCTTCATCGTTGAGTCTGACTTTGCAGACGTGGTTTCTGCTGGTTTCGTTCATCTGTTGAAGTTGTTAAAGTTGGTAGTTGTTGAAAATTGAAATTTACATTGGGCAGTCTTCGAGTTCATGGGCTCATCATCTTTCAAGAGACAATCCGGGAGTTGCGACCGAGATTTCATCCCCAGCTCCGCTGGCAAGTGACTTTTATGGTCATACGACGGCTACAGCCTCGTGTGGCCACAAAAGTACAACTTGCTATTCCCAATTTAGTGCCGTAGCGGTAGGTTTTGCGATATATATGGCATCATGTCTGTTTTAGGTGCTAAATGAGGTATTTCCCGTAGTTGTTGAACGATCGTGATTAGTCGCAGACTCAGTATTTTACTGGCTCAAACTATGCGATTGATTACTTTTATCACGTGATAACCGTGATAAGTATGATTACTTTTATCACTTGATAACCGTGATAAGTATGATTACCTTTATCACGTGATAACCGTGATAAGTATGATAACCTTTATCACGTGATAACCGTGATAAGTATGATTACTTTTATCACTTGATAACCGTGATAAGTATGATAACCTTTATCAATTGACCCAGATAAACTCTAACTCAAAGATGGGGAAAGATAGATCAGATAGATCAGATAGAATCTATCTACGGATTGCTCTGATAGATTAGATTGAATCTATCCACAGATTACTCTGATTGATCAGATAGAATCTATCTACAGATTGCTCTGATAGATTAGATTGAATCTATCCACAGATTACTCTGATTGATCAGATAGAATCTATCTACAGATTGCTCTGATTGATCAGATAAAATCTATCTACAGATTGCTCTGATAGATCAGATTGATTGTATCTTTCCCCAACCGTTGCGGATTCTCGAAAGTAAAGCAATTTATTTGCTCAAGCAAGTTGCTTGCCCAAGTGAGATATTTGCGAGTGCAATATGCTTGCTCAAGCATTATGTTTGCGCATGTAATATACTTGCTCAGGCAATATGCTTGCAAGAGTAATATATTGACATAATGCTTTGCCACTACGTCAAGACATCAAGGGTTTTGGTTTTCGCTTGACTTCCGACTGCAAGGCTTTGAGATGCCTTTCGGCCTTGCGTTCGTCAATGTTAGCCGTGGCTTCGTCCGGATAGTGGGTGTCGCTGTATCCTCCGTCGGTAATCCACTTCATCAGTTCGTCCTGGAAGAAATAGAGCTTGTTGCCACGCTTGTGGAAGGGTATCTTCCGCTTGGAGGTCATGTCGTAGATGGTCGACGGACTCTTGCCGAGCAGCTTGCAGGCCTCCGTCATACCGATGGGCGTGTGCATGGCTGCGCCGGACCCACTGCTGGCGATGGTTGACAGCAGGGCGATGATGGTGTCGCACTTCTCATGGAGGGATGCCAGTGCCACCGGCATCCCGTCAAAGGTAAATGTTCTCATGTTAGTAGTTGATTGTGAGGTTGACGTACGGTTTTCCATAGTATCAAAATGTTAGTCTGTTAGAATGATAGTTTTCTATTCTGTGAGTATGTGAGAATGAGATAATGTGAGTCTCATTTCAATGAGATCTTGTTTGTCGCGTCCC
>Ga0256404_1013408_pt1 | contig 10392 bp, 12 predicted proteins | sample RumenRJG_01DNA_FD_185990 | JGI IMG/M metagenome (GOLD analysis project Ga0256404, IMG submission 185990) | Bovine rumen microbial communities from Lethbridge, Alberta, Canada - RJG_01 | ecosystem: Host-associated > Mammals > Digestive system > Stomach > Rumen | place: Canada: Alberta | collected...
TAAATGATTATCTTCAAGAGTTGGGAAGAGGAAAACTGTTAATCACGTAGCAGTTAAAGGTGAATAAAAATTGAATGATGATGAAATAAAAACAATAGAAGTGGAAACTTATTATTCGTTTTGAGGTGGTAAAATGATTAGCAAATTTGCAATCGAAAATTTTAAAAAGTACGATAAAATTACTTTTGATGACTTGAAGCAGATTAATATCTTCCTTGGTGTCAATAATGTTGGCAAGACCACTATTCTGGAATCTATTATGGCCTTTGCAAGCGGTTACAATTTTACTTCTGTTTTTAATCTTGCCATGATAGACCGTGTAAGAAATTATTCACAGAATTTAAGTCATTATCAATTGGCAGAATTAATTTTAAATACCTTTTATAATTTTAATACTACAAGCAATTTATCTTTCTCGTTCAAAGGAACGGTTGAAGATGGAAAGAAAAAACTTACCAGTAAGGAATTTGTACATAGGTTTGAACCCAGCGCTTTGTTGGATGCCTTTTTACAGGATAAAAAGATTATTTTAAATGACGCGGGGTTAAATAATCATAAAGTAACTGTGCCCGTTTCTTCTCCTGCTGGTGTTCCGGTTATGATGGATATACCAACGCAGTATTTGGGAAGGTGGAATATTGCTTCGGACAGCAGTAACAAACAGTTTAACATTATTGTGCCGGTCGCTTACAACCAGTTTTCACGGGAAGAAGTTTTTATTGATGCAGCATTTCACGATATCTATACACATAGAAATATATTTGACTTCCAAAAGGTTTATTCCTACTTGATGTCACAGGATATATTGGAAGATTTTATCCATGAATTAAACAGGGCGTTTACGGGAATTAATATTAAAAGCATTGACAACATACCTTACCCTGATGGCGCTCAGGCGCCTATCAGTATAAGGAAAAGTGATGGGTTACGTTATCCGCTCTATACATTGGGTGACGGAGTTTTGCGCTGGTGTTCTATGCTAGGCATGATGATTACGTATCCGAATGCGGTTCACTGTATTGAAGAAGCGGATATTACTTTGCACCAGCAGGCACAGGAAGCGTTCGCGGTTAACGTGATGCGCTATGCAAGGAAATACAATAACCAAATTTTCATGACAACGCATAACGAAGAGTTTTTAGGTGCTTTTTTAAGAGGGCTTAAGGGGAAAGACGCCGAGTTTCTGAAGAATGAGGTACGTGTAATTACACTGCGTAATTTACGTAAGAGTGTAAAACAGCGAACGCTTGATGGAATGGAAGCCCTTGAAGCGATGGAAGGCGGATTGGAGCTGAGGGTATGAAGTCTATTTTGTTGTGCGAAGGCGAAACAGACCAGATTATTTTAAGTTATTATTTTATAAACCAGTTTGCTTATAGTTACGATCGGGTAACGTCTGACAAGATTAAGAGGAATGCGAAGACTGGCATACCATATTCGTATATCCAGAGAAAAAAAGGCAGGAAAGAGGATAACGAACTGGTAATTTGGGAGGTAGGCGGACGTGATATTTTACCGTCAGCTTTGGATCAGGTGCTTAAACAGAACCGCCTAAATGCGGACAGATTTTATGAACGTATTATTGTTGTGGCGGACAAGGATGATGGTGAGGAAAGTGCAGACTTTTGGAGTCATATTAACGAGATTATAACCAAAAACATTACCAAGGCAAGCTTTGCGGAAGAGGACTGGTTTAAGGGGCAACTGGCCTGTGAATTTAATACTACCCGGTCGGTTAACTTTTTGATGTTGAACCTGCCTGCCGAAGGTAACGGAGCATTGGAAACATTTTTGCTTAGCGCCTTGCAGGAACACGGTAAGGCTGAAAAGTATATTGCGCAAAGGGCCATGGCGTTTGTTGACAGGTTGGCACAAAACCGGGAAAAATTGGAAAATAAGTATCTGCATCATAGAAGATTGCGCACGAAAGCACCGCTGGCCGTGTTCTTTGGTATCACTTCGCCGGGCAGGCTGTTTACTGAAATGAACGAAATGCTTTTAGCAGTAGACTGGAAAAATTACAAAACCATACAGAAAGGGTTTGAAAAATTGGATTGTTTTAAGTAAGATTGATATAAATATTTTATAGGAACTTCGTTTTTGTAATTCTGTTTGGAGTGTTAACGATATAAACATTTTAGTGACTGGCGGCGCGGGCTATATCTGTTCCCACACCCTGATTGAACTTATTGCGGTAGGTCATTCTGTAGTGGTAGTAGATAATCTTTCCAATTCCAATCCGGAATCCTTACGGCGGGTGGAGAGCATCACCGGGCAGGGGGCGCCTTTTTATAAGTAGATATTCGTGACCGGGAAGGGTTGTCCCGGGTGTTTGCGTTGCATAATTTTGACTGCAGCATCCATTTTGCCGGACTGAAGGCGGTAGGGGAATCGGTAGAGAAACCCTGGGAGTATTACGAGAATAACATCGGTGGTTCGTTGGTTCTATTAGATGTAATGCGCAAGCATGGCTGCAAGAACATTATTTTCAGTTCTTCTTGCTACGGTATATGGGAATCCGGCAGAGATGCCTATTACGGAGGCATGTCCTAAGGGTCATTGCACCAATCCCTATGGGCAGACTAAATCTATGCTGGAAGAGATTTTGATCGATATGCACACGGCGGATGTGAAGCTCATGGATCCAAAGCCTTGGAATGTGGTGCTGTTGCGGTATTTTAATCCTATCGGCGCACATGAGTCTGGTCTGATCGGGGAGGATCCCAATGGGATTCCCAATAACCTGATGCCTTACATCACGCAGGTGGCGGTGGGCAAGCTGGATAAGCTGCATGTGTTTGGGGATGACTATGCCACAGCGGACGGCACCGGTGTCCGGGACTACATCCATGTGGTGGATCTGGCCAAAGGGCATGTGAAGGCGCTGAAGGCCATTGAAGAGAATTGCGGTGTGGCCATTTATAACCTGGGTACCGGCCGGGGCTACAGTGTGCTGGAAGTGGTGCATGCGTTTGAAAAGGTCAGTGGTGTTACGATTCCCTATGTGATAGAAGAACGCCGCCCCGGCGATATTGCCGTATGTTACTCGGATCCTGGCAAGGCAAAGCGGGAACTGGGCTGGAAGGCGGAGTATGATATTTACGACATGTGCCGCGACAGTTGGAACTGGCAGAAGAAGAATCCGGAAGGGTATGGGAAGTAAAGTATTATTGTAATGTGTAAGCGCGGCTGTCGCCGCGCTTAGATAATAATGGTTTTGTAGTATATTGGGGCAGGTCAGTTAAACTATCCAGGCAGCAACACTTTTTCACGGAACAGGAGAATGTGAACCATGAATATTTGCACCATTATCGGCGTGCGGCCTCAGTTTGTAAAGGCTGCGGTGCTTTCGCCAATGATTCGAAAAGAGCATAAAGAAATCCTGATTCACACCGGGCAACATTATGATGCGAATATGTCAGACGTGTTTTTCCGTGAATTAGGTTTGCCGAAACCGGATTATACACTTTCGCCGGCTATCGGGAAGGATCATGAACGGATTGACAGCATGGTGCGTCAGCTGATACCCATTATTCAAGGGGAAAAGGCTGACGCTGTTTTGATTTATGGAGATACTAATTCTACGTTGGCAGGAGCCTTGGCAGCGGAACAGTTAAAAATCCCCGTGATTCATGTGGAAGCCGGGGAGCGGAACGGACTGATAAACAATCCAGAAGAAAAGATTCGCATGCGGGTGGATCAGCTTTCGTCTTTATTACTGTGCTGCTCTCCGCAGGCAAGGAAAAATTTGCGAAAAGAAGGATTGGAGGACAGGTCGCATTATATTGGCAACCTGATGGAAGTTTCGTTTTGTATGAATATCATAAAACATTGGCATCCGCATCTTATAAGTTTGGTAGATAAAAGTAATATTCGGGTTTCTCAAAAGTTTTATCTGTTGACGTGCCATCGGCAGGAGAATGCCAACGACAGTAATTTGACAGAGATTTTATCGGCGATGAATGCTGTTGCTTTTCCGGTACTTTACCTGGTACATCCTAGAAACAAAGATCGGGTGTTGCGGCTTGTTACGGAATATTCTTTCCGCAACATGATTTTAACGGAACCGGTTGGGTATTATGATTCCATTCATCTGATCAATAATGCAGTTACTGTTGTTACCGATTCTGGCGGCGTGCTGCAGGAAGCTCATTATGCCCGGACGCCCTATGTATTTGTATTGGATATTCCCAAACCGCCTTCTGATACAAGGTTTGATAGTAGCAGATTGGTAAGACCGAAACGGGATGAAATTTTAGAAAAACTAAGGCAGCCCCAACAGTTTGATGAAAAAGCGAAAAATGGAGCTGTAGATTTACATGAATTTGAAAATAATTTGCTTGAGATTTTAAGAAATTTTGAAATGTTATTGCGTACTGGTCATTAAAAGTATGAGAAATTTGCATATTGGTGTATGAAAGATATGGTACGTAAAAAATATTTTCCCATTTTCTTTCTGCTGCTTTACCTGCTGTTTATTTTTTATATAACCCTGTATACCCGGAGTTTCAGTTTGACACAGTCCTGCAATCCGGATCTTTTTTGGTCGTATGCAGCCTGGGCGCTGGGAAAACCGGGATATGGCCGGGAGATTTTGCTGAATATTGCCTTGTTTGTGCCCTTGGGGTATTTTTTGGCTGCTGTGTTGGATGGCAGTGCTGTAAAACGGTTCGGGCTCCTGGCGGCAGGACTCAGCCTTGTCATTTCTGTTGCCATTGAAGGGATGCAGTATGTGGACGGCCTCGGGTTAGCGGAATGGGACGATGTGTTCAATAATGTACTGGGGCCTGTCTTGGGATTGGCGTTTATAAGTTGCTTGTGCATTGTTGCCGAAAGGAAAGCCTGACCTGGTGGAAGCTGGGGCTGTCAGTGCTGTTTCTGCTGGCCGGGGTAGTGGGGTGCCGCATGGTGCATATGGCGCCTCCGCCGGCACTGTCTACTTTGTTTCGGCAGTTTTCGTTTGCCGTTACCCGTGTGGATCGCAACGGAAATGACCTTTGGCTGCAGGGTACTTGCCGTGCCTATTTTCGGGATACACCGGCTTACCGGATTGTCCTGAAGAGCGAGACGACAGGGCAGGAATTGCAGGCTGTTACGGAACGTGACGGGGAAATTTTCCGTGCGGCCGTATCGGCGTCCCCGGATGAAAAGTGGGAAGTGCTTGTACAATTCAAGTATTATGCGCCGGTAAAAACGGCGACCTATATCCATAAAGACCGGGTGGAATATGTCAGCGGGGAAGTACCCGGGCCGGATATCCGGGATACGGATCTGGCCATGGTCGTGAACCATGGTGTACTGAAGGCATGGGAACCCAGATACGATGTGTATGTTTACCAGTTCAATGACCGGCTGTACTGGCTCGTCGGTTCCCCGCTGGACCGTAAGACGGAAATGGTGTTCCGTCTCTATACGGATGAACCGGGCCGGCTGCCGGAGCCGAGAAAGAAATACAGGTTTGACAACCGTGGTTTCCGGGCAGGGGACAAAAATGAAATAACCCGGACCATGCGCAGTGGCAAATACAGGGTATTTGTTCGTGAAATACCGGCAGCGTATCACATTACGGCGGTATCGGTCGGGTTTTATGCGGATAAGAAGATGCAGTGGTCGAGACAGTTTCGGGTGAAGACAAAGCAAGTAAACTTCCGAACGGATTTTAAACAAAAAACTTGTTTAAAATCCGTTTTTGTGTTATGATAATAGCGGAGGTGATTCCATGAAACTATTGCGTGTGAAAGCAAATCATTTTAAGAATTGCTGTGATGGCTATACAATAGATTTAGTTGCAAAATCAAGAAAAACGGCTGAAGATAAAGAATATGAACTGCAGGAAATTGCGCCAGGTTTGTTCACGTTTAGTACAATGGCTTTTATTGGAAAAAACGCATCTGGCAAGACTTCTGCTTTAGAATTGTTAGACTGTTGTTATTCCATAATAGAGGGGTTTCAAGTAGAAAATAAGTATTATTCCTATGATGGAATTGAGTTAGAAATCTTTTTTTATCACGAAGGTTTTTTGTATTTGTACGAAACAGTTTTAGGTGCAGACGATACTTCTACTAAAAAGGCAATATTCAGGAATCAACATATTTATAAAAAAGAGTATTATAAGAGTGGTATTAAAGATATCTATAATAAAAAGACTTTTACAGAATTAAATAATTTGGGCGTTTTGCCAGAAGATACATCTGATATTTTTTTTGTATTACAGAAAAAGCGTCTTTATAGTTTTTTCTTTGATAGTTATGAGAACGATGCCTCTTCCTATCAGCTTCTATTTACGGTCATGAAGACCTATAATTTGGATGCTGACGTTTTAAGCAGTATAATTCGAATATTTGATGAAAATATTCACGACCTGCAAAGAATAGACGATAAGAATTACCGTATGTTGTTTAAGGGAGAATCATTAACTTTAACGGACACGCAGTTGTTTTACAGATTATCCAGTGGAACGACTAAGGGTTTATTGTTGTATATCCATATGGCTGTTTCTTTACAACAGGGTTTTGATTTGCTGATTGATGAAGTAGAAAATCATTTCCATAAGACACTGGTTGAAAATATGATTAGTCTGTATAAGGACAAAACTGTGAATAAGCATAATGCTACCTTGATTTTTACTACTCATTATTGCGAAGTAATGGATCAGATGGGCCGTCAAGATAATATTTGGATTTGCAAGACTGGTAAAACGATATTCCTCTCCAACATGTATGAAGATTATAAGATTCGTCCAGAACTTTTGAAAAGTAAACAGTATTATAACAATGCTTTTCAGACAGCAGTGAATTATGATGAACTGATGAATCTGAAACGGTTACTGAAAAAATGAAATATCTGGTTATGTGTGAAGGCTCCAATGAATTGGAAGTGGTAAGAATTTTGCTTGCAAATAACAGATTGATATTTGGAGAGGATGATCTGTTAGGCTTGACACCTTACCACGCAAGGCAAATTGATAAAAATGCCCAGGTTCGCACTGAACTTAATATGTATCCGGGTAATGATGTTTGCGTGATTCGAATTGGAGATAAACAGAGTGATAAGCTAAAAATTCCCGAAGAGTATAAGGGAAAAATTGTTGCAGTAAATAAGTATTGTACGAAACCGGAGCTGGAAATGTTACTGATTATTAATGAAGGACTGGTTTCTGAATTTGAAAAAGTAAAATCTGAAACATCTCCAAAAGCTTTTGCAAAACGCTATATTTGCTGTGGGAAAAAACGTTACAATAATAGTTCAAAATTCTATCATGATTATTATTCAGGAGATTGCGATAAGCTTGTAAATGCCATTTGCGAGTACAAGCGAAGCCGGGGCGCTCATCAGAAAGATGAATTGTATTTAGCTGATTTGTTAAAGATTTGAGAGGATGAACTGGTTGATCAATGGTTCAAGAGATAGGACGGGTATTATCGAACATTAGAAAGAGCGATATGTCATCATTGCTTTTACGTTTTATGATAAGGTGATGTAAGGTGGCTGAAATTTTAACAATCAGTTCGATTCTGGTAAATAATGCAAATGAAATCTCTAATATTTTGATAGTAAGTGCATTGCTAATAGCATTTGTTATCAGTATTAGTGAGTATAAAAGTAAAATATATGAATATATTACAAATCGTCGTAATAAATGGTGGTTTGTTATTATGGCACTGTTGATGGCCTATCTAATTTATGCAACGGAACATGGCTTATTTACAGGTGCTTGGTTGATTATTGCCGTATTGTTAGGCGTGTTATATACAATTGTTACTTTTTATTCAATAACCCCCAGATATTTTTCGGATTTTCAGAATCCGGTTCTTCGTTATTACGAAAAGAGGTTATATCAGGGATATGTGTTGGAAAATATTGAATTTTTTCGTCAGGAATCGCATTGGTATTTACTTACAGTACAAGATAAAATGGAATACCAAATGTTAAGATGCCTTTACTTTTCTGAGTTATCTGAGTATGGAAATGCTATTAAAGCACTTGATAAAATAGAAGATTTCTGGCTTTATGATGTGGAAAAAAGGACCGTAAAATTGAAGAGAGCAATATGTCTTATTTTTTTAGGTAATATGAAAGCCGCTTTGCAACTCCTTGGCAGACCTGAACAAAACGATTCTTCAAATCCTATGGTTTGGTTTGCATATAGTAAAATTTTTGAGAACTTAGGGGATATGGATGTAGCCTATGAATATATGGAGAAAGCAAAAAATATAGTTGATGCCGGTAGTAAGTTGCCAGATTGGGAAAAAGGGGAGGTATATAATAACTATGCCCTGGTAGCAATTATAAAGGGTAATAATGATGAAGCTTTACGTTATATGAATTTGGCATGGGCAAATATTAAGCGTTCAAAAGATATGAGAATTATCCATATTATTGGTAGTAATCGAATTGTTCGTATGGCTATATGTGGGAAAAGCAGAGAAGATTGTGAAAGGGCGTTAGAAGAATACAGGCGGGTTATACCTGTAGATTCTGTCAAAAACAGGATTGAGTTTAATAATACAGCTATTCTTTTATATAGGCAGCTTGGCGATGATGAGAAAGTTTATAATTTAATAAAAGACGACTTCTTTGATTTAATTCCTCGTTTTAATTTAAGCGAGGAAGCCCATTATACTGTTTCAACTTTTGTCATGCTTATGAACGGCAGTTTTGAACATGATTGGTTTGATCCTTACATAAAATCCAATTATGAATTGTTTGCAAAGCTTCCCTTGTTGGAACGGTTGGCTATTTTTAAGGCATATATGGGAATTTTCCAGCAAGTTAATTTTCAAGCCCTTTTTAATCTTATGCCTTATAGATTGTTATATAATACTATCTTGCATTATTATGAAAATGACGCTATCCGTGAAATTGATGAAAAACTGGCAATCTTGGAAAGTAACGACGTTTTCATTTATGAAGAATTGATAACCCAGAAGTTGGGAATTCTCAAGTTATTGGAGGGAAAAGAGCACATTAAAAAGAGTAAAGATATGTATTTATCTTTGTATAATGAGCTTTATGAAAAGGGGCTCCATATTGATGCAATGCGTATTATGCTTATTTTATTGGACGAATGTCAATCTCCTTACAATATGGAGATTATCAATCCGTATAGATTTGGGCGGATAAATTATAGTGATTATATTAAAAAAGTGCCACCAGCTCCGATTCCGTTAAAAGCTCCTGATAAGATTCATTTATGGTATCCACATTTAACTGTACCGCGGGATACAACTGTCATACCATTGCATATAGATGTTATCAAAGAACATGTCGATACGGTGATAAGTGAATTTAGGACATGGAAACATCATCCTGCAAAGATTGATGCCAGTATTGAAATAGCACATATGTTAGCTTGTTTGAATAGAAAGGAAGAAGCCAGGGAGTTTTATCAGTTTTATGCAAATAGTGGTGTAGCACCTTCGCAGTTTGCTTACTGGATGCAAACCGAGATTGCTGTTTTAGGATTTGAACTTTTTCAGAGGAATTCTTCCGATTTACTTTGACTGACAAAGAATTTTTATCTAGGTTTCTAGGAGAATTGAGGAATTGTTACAAGTAACGTAAAAAAATTTATAATTTCGGAATAATTATAGTTGGCTAACTGCGTTTTGGAGGGTACAACACGGAACATCATAACATAGATATCTGGCCAATTCCGGAAGATAGGAAGCCGTGCTATATTAATGAACCCTGGCTGACCGATGGTTCTCTTTTGGAATATTATGCAGATAGAACAAAGGGGCAATTGCAGGCGCCAGACGGGGAAAAGGATAACATTCGTGTTTATGTTCCGCTGGATCTCAACCGCAAGGCGATTTTGCGCAGGCTGGACTGGCTGATTCTTCGTTATGGTGAGGTTAATGAGGCCAATGAAATGAATTTCAGCTCGGATGTTGAGCATCTAATTTCGCAAATTGAGATATACGATCAGTTTTGGTTTATCCGGCATATGCCAAAGGAAGGGGAACATAGTGCAGAGGCGGTCAGGCTGGTACGGAAGTTTGTGGATAAGCTTTTAGATATACCGGACGGCGGCGCAGAATTATTTCCGTTTGAACTGGTTGATGAGTTGCGGGAAGAGTATTTAGGGGAAGAATCGGATTGGTGAATTTATTCCCAAGGTAGATAAAAACGTATATAGTTTATAAGTGCAAGTTTGCATAAAGGGGCATTATTGATTGGGAGAAAGCAGATGAAAGAGAAACTTTTATTGGTGGGCGCCGGCGGTTTTGGCAGGGTTGTGCTGGAGCATGCCCAATTGCAGTATGACAGCGTGGTGGAAAATGGGAGGAGTATTAACTGATAGTAGTGGTTTGGAAACTGCAAGGGCGTATGTTGCGGAAATGTAAAATGAAAATGAAAATAATGTAAAACCCGGCTGACGCCGGGTTT
>Ga0256404_1013409_pt1 | contig 10390 bp, 6 predicted proteins | sample RumenRJG_01DNA_FD_185990 | JGI IMG/M metagenome (GOLD analysis project Ga0256404, IMG submission 185990) | Bovine rumen microbial communities from Lethbridge, Alberta, Canada - RJG_01 | ecosystem: Host-associated > Mammals > Digestive system > Stomach > Rumen | place: Canada: Alberta | collected...
TGAAAGACGCTGCCGCAGCTTCGGTCTATGGTAGCCGTGCAGCCAACGGTGTGATTCTGATTACCACGAAGAGCGGTAAGGAAGGCAAGAGCACGCTGACAGTACGTGCCAAGTTCGGTATGTCTCAGTTGGCTAACGACAACAACTATGGCGTAATGAGCGGTCAGGAACTGCTGGAATTCCAGCGTGACGCCATCCGCAATGCCGGTAAGAATCCCGATGATCCCACAGGCGGTGCTACTTACTATCGTCCGTACGAACTGCTGAGCCGCACCCAGACCAACTGGATGGATCACATGACCCGCACGGGTAAGATGCAGGAGTACGAAGCTGTGCTGCAAGGCGGTTCCGCCAAAACGAAATACTACAGTTCCGCATCATACAGCAATACGGAAGGTGTGTTCTACGGCATCAAATACGAGCGTATGCAGGCTCGTGTGAACGCTGACCACGAAATCAACAAGAACCTCAAGACGGGTGCGCGTGTGAACGTGGCTTATACCTACGGTGAGGACGTGCCGATGCAGTCGCTCTACCACTCCAACCCCGCTTTCGCTGGTATGACGATTCTGCCTTGGTCGAAGGCTTACAACGAGGACGGAACCCACAACACGATGATTTCCGAAAACTCGAACACCAACCCGCGTGCCACGGCTGAATATGACGACCAGTGGCAGAAGCGTTATCAGTTCGACGGAAGCCTTTACTTGGAGTGGAAACCGATTCGCCAGCTGACGCTGAAGACCAACAACGCTGCTCAGATGAGCTTCCACGAAGGTCGCCGCTATTGGAGCCTCGAAGCCAGCAACAATGCTAGCGGTTATCCCCGTCTGCAAACCAACCAGACTCAATTCCGCGTGCTGACCACCTCGAACACGGCAACGTGGCAGGATGTGTATCTCGAAAAGCACAGTGTCCGCGCCCTGATTGGTCAGGAAGCCAAGCACGACACTTATTTCGACAACTACCAGCGCATCGGCAATCTGAATCCTCAGATTCCCCATCTGCCGTCGGGTAACTTCGACACGGGCGACTGGTTCGGTGCCGACTACGATGTTTCGACCGAAACGCTGCTCTCCTACTTCGGAATCCTCGACTACAACTTCGATTCCCGCTACTTCCTGCAGGCTTCTATCCGTTACGACGGCTCGTCGCTCTTCGGACAAGACAACCAATGGGGTCTGTTCTGGTCGGTCGGCGGCTCGTGGAACCTCCATCATGAGAAGTTCCTGAAGGATGTGAAGTGGATTGACATGTTGAAACTGCGCGCATCCTACGGTGTGAATGGTAACAACAACATCGCCCGCTACCGTCAGTATGGAACCTACACTTCGGGCACCTACAACGGCATCACTGGCCTGCGTCCCTCGACGCCTGCCAACTCGAAACTCTCTTGGGAAAAGAACTACACTTGGAACGTCGGTATCGACTTCCGCTTCCTGAAGCGCTTCTCGGGTAGCATTGACGTCTATTCGCGTAAGACCACCGACATGCTGCTTGATAAGGCACAATCCTCGACTTCCGGTTTCAACACCGCATTCACCAACATCGGTTCGCTTCGCAACACGGGTGTTGAATTCCAACTCGATGCCAACATCATCGACAGCAAGGATTGGAAATGGGATGCTGGTTTCAACATTTCTCACAACAAGTCCAAAATCCTCGAACTGGCTGGAGACGATATGATGGCTTATTCTGACGATTCGCGTTTGCAACATATCGTAGGCGAGCGTCTCTACACGTTCTATCTAAGAGACTATTACGGTGTGAATCCCGTCAATGGTGAAGCCCTTTGGCGCGATAAGAACGGTGAACTGACCAATAACTACAACGATGCCAACTACATTAAGGCAGGCAGCCCCGAACCGACATTCACCGGCGGTCTGAACACCACCGTAAGTTGGAAAGACCTCTCACTGAGCATTGTTTGTGAGTTCAAGACTGGCAACAAGGTGCTCATTGTCGAAAACCGCTACTTGCAGGCAGATGGTAACCAAATGTCAATGAACCAGGCCAAGAGTGCATTGGACTATTGGAAAAAGCCGGGCGACACAGGAGTAAATCCGAAACCCATCGCAGGCAACTCGACCAACAGCTACCAGTTCGCCTCGACACGCTGGTTGGAGAAAGGCGACTACTTCCGCATCAAGGACGTGACTCTGTCGTACAACCTGCCCCACCCGCTGCTTCAGAAAGTCGGCATTCAGGGCGCAAAGGTCTATGCCAGCGGTCTGAACGTATTCACTTTCCACGATGTGAACTTCTGGGATCCCGAGCGTGGCATCATCGGTATGGGTACGGGTATCTATCCTGTGGCCAAGACCTTCGCCATCGGACTCGACCTTGTATTTTAATTAGAGAGTACCAAAATAAGTAACGAAAGAAAGAAGATATGAATATGAAAAAGATATTTTTAGGACTTGCAGCCATCGCTGCCATCGGTTCTCTCAGCTCTTGTAAGGACTTCCTTGTCGAAGAGCCTGTGCTCAAGCAGAGCAACGAGCTGACACTTTCAACCTATGAAGGCCTGAATTCGGCAGGTGCCGCTCTCTGCTACTTCTTCCAGAGTGCCGACTGGTACGACGGACAGTTCATCTTGCAGTCGGAACTGCGCGCCGGAAACGCCAAGAACCCCAAGTCGGAACCCGGCTCGGGACGCTATCGTACCGACACACAGTGGAATTACACCGCTGAAGGCACATCGGCTTTGTGGGCGTATGCCTATTATACCATTTCGTGGGCCAACAACATCATCAACAACCTCGAAGGAAAGGTTTCCAGTGAAGTGACCCAACAACAGATTGATAACCTGATGGCCGAGGCACTTTTCATCCGTGCACTCTGCCACTTCGACCTTGTCATTACCTACGCACAGCCTTACACCTATGAGCCCAACAGCCTTGGTGTACCTGTTGTTCTCGTCACCGAGAATGGACTGCCTGCACGTAACACGGTCAAGGAAGTCTTCGATCGGGTTGTGGCTGACCTTTTGGAAGCTGAAGGCTTAATTTCTGCCGACTACACCCGCACAGGTTGCGACGATCCCGCAGCCGTTGTGTCGAAGAGCGCCATCCAGGCACTGCTCTCGCGCGTCTATCTTTATATGGGAGAATGGCAGAAATCCGCCAACTATGCGACCACCGTCATCAACAGCGGGAAGTTCAGTCTGCTTTCTGGCGACGACTACATCAAGATGTTCTCTGCATCGACCGCTCCGAAAGGTGGTGAAATCATCTTCGAACTGTTCGGTTCGCAGAAGAACGGTGGTTGGGACGGCTCTGGCTGGACCCACATCCCCTACATCACCAGTCGCGGTGACGAAGGCTCGGCTGACGTTTGCGCCACGAAAGATCTTTTCGACCTCTACGAAGCCGGCGACATCCGCCAGAAGTTCTTCGACTTGTCGAATGGCGACTACTTCATGACGAAATTCCACGGTAAGGAAGGCGGTGTGCCTCGCGCAACCAACATGCCTATCCTCCGTCTCTCTGAAATGTATCTAAATCGTGCTGAGGCCATCTCCAATGGTGCCACCATCAGCGGAGTCAGCGCACGCAGCGACTTGGAAGCCGTTGCATCGAAGCGCGGTGCCACTGTTCCCGCTCAGTTCAGCACATTCGATGAGCGTCGCAAGGAACTGATGTTCGAAGGCCACATTGTCTATGACTATGCTCGTTGCAAGAAGTCACTGAAGCGTACAGATTTCGACGATGTGAACAACAAGGACGTTGAATTCCCCAGCTATATGTGGGCAATGCCGATTCCGAAGCGTGAGATGAATGCGAACCCCAACATTGAGCAGAATCCGGGCTACTAAGCGAAAATTTTAAAAAGTAAAACGGTAAAAAAGTTAGAAATATGAAAAAAATCAAGTTTATATATGGTTTGATGGCTGCCGTTGCACTCACGTTTGCATCGTGCAACGTGAACGACCTGCCTGAATTTGACGACAAGGATGCTTTCGTGGCGTTCACCAGTCCAACGGCCTCGGCAATTGAGACTGACGGCACACTTGAGGTAAGTGTCATGCTAACCTCGCTCAGTGGTATCAACGGTTCTGTGGACTTCGAAATCGTCACCCCTGAAAAGGGAGGTGCCATCGAGGGAAAGCACTACACGATTGAAGGCTCGAAAACGCTTCAGTTCTCGGGTAGGGAAGGTGCTACGCAGAAGATCAAGTTCAACATCATCGATAACGATGTGTTTGGTGGTGATGTGAAAATGACCATCAATTTGGTAAACTCGCAGGGAGCCAACCTTGGCGCAGTTAAGAGTTGCACCGTCACTATCGAAGACGACGAACACCCGCTGGCATTCATCCTCGGTGAGTTCAAAGGCGTTGGTGCATCCTACTTTGGTGGTGACCTCGATTGGACTGTTCGCTTGGAAAAAGATGCTACGGACCTGAACAAGGTTTGGATTACCAACCTCGTTCCTAACGGTTCTTCTTCTAACTCGCCTGTCTATGGTATTGTCAATGCAGACAAAACCGAGCTTCTAATTCCTGTAAAGCAGGAAACTGCCATTAGTTCCAGCTACCCACACATCGTTCTCATTGCCTATGACGGTGAGAGCAAAGAGATGTTGGGAGACAACGTGAAATGTACAATCGCCGCAGATGGCACTATTACCATTAAGGATGAGTTTGGTGCTTATGTTTACGGCGACGATGCTATGACAGAAGGTCTAGGTTGGTATGAGCGCGTTTTGCCAGGTGCAGTGTTGACCAAGAAATAAATAATTAATAATGAGTACGAATATGAAAAAGTGTATTTATAGTTTAGCATTGTTGGTCATGGGTTTCGCCAGTTGTACGACTTGGGACGATCCTGTGACAGAGAAGTACGACGCAGGTCCTGCTGTTGATATCAACGTTATGGCTGTAGAACCCAGCGACTCGGCATTCAAAGTGACCATTACGCCTGCTGCTGGAACAACCTACTATGCGTTCCTCATCGAAAAAGGCAGCGAGGCTAAAGCCCGCGACGGCTACACACTGCTGAAAGGCGGATACAGTAACACCGTGGTGAGCGCAAGCGAGAAGAATCCGACGGATTCGCTGTTCAAGGCTGAGCCGAACACAACCTATCAGGTCTATGCCGTTGCCTGCAACGACAAGGGCATCGTCGGCGACGTTGTCGTGAAAAACATCACGACGACCGACCAAAACGCTCCGACACCCTTGAAGTTCACAGCAGACCGCGACACGAAGAGTGCAACGGTGGAGTTCAATCAGACTTTGAAGCGCGGAGAAGGTCTTGTGAAGGGCATCTATTACAAGGAATGGGACTGGGACAACCCCGTTGCGCTTACCTCTGAAGACATTGAGGTGACCATCGATGGCAAGAACGTGACATTCGCTGCTCCCGAGGCTCCCGCGGGTGCATTCATTGGCTTCTCGTGGGAAAAGGGCGCGTTTGTCGATGCTGCTGGCAACCAGTGTACAGCTTTCACGAGTTCCTACGACGAGAAAAAAGACGATTTTGTCGGCGTATGGGTACATGCTGCCAATGAGTCTTTCGAAGTGGCAGACAGCTGCGTGACAGCGCCGAAAAAGGGAAAGTTCACCGATTGGACAGCTTTCGCAGGCGAACTGACCTTCGAATTTGACATTTTCCGCAACGACGAGAAAACGAAAGACGGCGACTTGCTCGTGGTCTATACAGGTAAGAAGCGTACGGTTACCTACAAGCTGAGTACTAAAGATTGGGCTGTCAGCGGCAATAAGCTCACTTTCAAGCTACCCGTAGCCCCAGAAGAGGGCGATTTGGTGGCTTTGCAAATCGCCGAAGGAGTCATTTTCGATGTCTATGGCAACCCGAATAAGGCTTACGAAAGCAAGCAGGTCTGGGAATACACCTCCTATGTGCCTGTGAAGGAGGATGTGCTGGGAACGTTCAACTATTCAGCTGCTTTCAATGCTGGTGGCAAAGACTACAAGTTCAACCTTGGCAATTTCACCATCAGCGAATACACTGGCGAGGATGCCGAAGAGGGCGATGTCGTTATCTCTGACTTCTATCTTGAAGGTTCGGAAATCTACGGCTACTATGACCTCGAGGCAGGGATGTTGTATATCTACAATTACCAGAAAGTGGGTACATACGTTGATAAAAACGACGGCAACACCTATGGTGTGGTGACTTACAACGATGCTGACAGCAAAGCAAAGGTGATTGCCTTTGAACTTACAAAAGACGGCATGATTTCCAAAGACTTCGCACTTGTCTATACCGACGAAGCGTACGAAAAATTAATCGGCTATGAGATTCCTTCCGGCGAAGCAGTGCTGAAAAAAGTCACGGCTTCTGCCAAGGCAAAGACCAAAGCCAAAGTCGGCAAAAAAGCTACTATTGCGAAAAAAGTGAAAGGTACACCGAAGAAAGTAAAAAACATTCGCAAATAAATTGTGAAGCATTATTCAATCCTCTTTTTCCTTGCTTCGGCAGGGAAAAAGGGGATTTTCAGTCTTTTTTAACCCCATCAAACAAGAAAAACATCTATGATGAAGAAACTATTCCTGTTTTTTGCCTTGCTGCTGCCCTCGGTCGGCCTGCAAGCCGCCGATGTCAGTCAAGAAGTTGCCGCGAAGAAGGCGCAAATGCTGTTGAAACAACGCATTGCAGGTTTCAACAGTGAAGTGCTATCGGTCAAAACCGTCAGTTACGAAGGCTGTCATGCCTACCATGTAGTGCAGTTTGCACGGGGCGGTTGGGCACTGATTTCGGCAGATGACATGTCGGCTCCCCTCATCGGCTACTCCGACAAGGGCGTTTTCCAGACCGACTGTCAGGCCGAGAATTTCCGTGGCATGATGGACGTGTATAGTCAGCAGGTGGTGCGCAATGCGCGTATCCAAGGTAAAAGTCACGTGGGATGGGACAGCGATGCCTTGGAAACAGCGGCAGAAGGCACGAGGGCATCGTCCGACAAGATTTCTCCGCTGATTAGCGTGACATGGAATCAGGGGAATCCTTACAACAAATATTGCCCGAACGATGCCAGCGGTCCCAGCGGTCGAGTCTATGTGGGCTGCGTGGCCGTCGGAATGGCGCAGGCAATGAGCGTCGCCCAGTGGCCGCCGCGTCCTGTCGGACAATACAGCTACGACCACAACACCTACGGGCATCTCTTCATCAACTACGACGAAGAGCCTTCTTACAACTGGCACTCCATTCTGAGCGGTGCCAACGGAAGAGACGACGTGGCACGCCTGCTTTGGCACTGTGGCGTGGCTATTAGAATGGGCTATGGACCAACCGGATCTGGCACACAAACCTCGTACATTCCCAATGCCTTGCAGCGCAATTTCCAATATCCCGCAAGTGTGAAGTATTTTACCCGTGCGAACTATCAGGGCGACTGGGAAGAATTGATTCTGACGGAACTTCGCGAAGGTCGCGCCGTGGCCTACAGCGGCCACGACCCCAAGAAAAACTATGGGCACTGCTTCAATCTCGACGGCTACGACGGTTCGTGGTTCCACGTGAACTGGGGCTGGGGTGGCTCCAACGATGGCTATTTCGGCCTCGACGGTCTGCGCGACAAGACAATGGATATGGACTACACCAGTGGTCAGGGCGTTGTTGTCGGTGTTCGAGCACCTTCGGAGAGACCGAGCGACATCACACTATCGAACTACACCGTTGCCGCTGGTCAGCCGGTTGGCACGTTTGTTGCCGATATTCAAGTGGAAAGTGAGGCTACCGACCCCAAATATTCCTATGTTTTGAAAGGAAAATACAGTCCGCGCCAGCATAAATATCTCGAAGCACCGTTTAAGGTAGAGAATAACAAACTTTATACGACCGAAGAACTCGAGGAAGGCGAGGAAACGCTGACTATCATTGCCACAAACACGAAAAATCAGGGTTCTGTGGAGCGCACGTTCACGATTACCGTCGGCAGTACAGACGGCATCATCAGCCTTTCCAACGATCAGGAAACGGTTGTGAAAGAGACTTATTTTTCGCCTGAAGGCCGTCAATTGAGCGAGCCGCAGAAAGGCTTGAACATTCTTCGCCAGCAAATGTCTGACGGAAGTGCCAAAGCTATCAAAATCATTAAAAAATAGACTGATATGAGCAGAAAAATTCTTCTTTTTTATCTTTTTTCCCTATTTTCGATGAGTGTCGGCGCACAAAGATATGTGCCGAATACGAAATGGCCCTATCTCTACGAAGATTTCCAAAAGGGAACGATCTATATGGAAGGCAACAAGAAAAGCGAGGCCGAACTGAACGTTCACCTGCTCGGAAACGTGCTACACTACATCAAGCCAGACGGGAAAATTTATCATTCTGACGACAGAAATATCATCAGGGTAGAGATTGGCAGCGATGCTTATATTTATTCCGACCGTCAGTTGGTGCAGATTGTCGCCAACGAAGGGACGAACCTGCTTTTGAAGTTGAAAAAGGCCGATTTCGATGCGATGGAAGCTGGTAGCGGAGCTTATGGTGCCAGCCTGAACTCCTCTGCGGCACGCGACCTGTCTTCGCTCGACCTCGGTGGTCTGAACACCCCCGAGTTGGGGAAAATGCTTCTAGAGAAAAAGGACGGACGGGATATTCCCATTGTGGAAAACTATTATTTCGTAATCAACGACACCCGCATCGATGCCACCAAAAGGGAAGTGGAAAAATTTGTCGGGCATAAACGTGCAGGCGACTTGAAAAAGTTTTTGAAAGAAAACAAAGTTAAGTGGAAAAACGCTGAGAGCCTCACGCAATTACTGAAATATTTGATTCGATAGTGTTATTAACAAAGTTAAGGTCTTGAATGAGTGAGCCCAAAAGTTTCCCGACTTTTGGGCTCATTTCCTATTTTTTATTATCTTTGCAGCGGAAATAATTTTTTATGTATGGTAAGACATTTTGTTTGTATTTTCGCCTTGTGGCTGGCGACAATTCCTGCCTTCGCACAACCGAAGGCGTATCACGGCGACGGAGCCGACGACGTGCTGCGCTTTGTGCCAGTGGCATCGGTGTTTGCGCTGAAGGCCTGCGGCGTAGAGAGTAGTTCATCGTGGAAACGGCTGGTGGTGAACACGGCGGCGAGCATCGCCATTTCGTCGGGCGCGACGTGGGGACTGAAGCACTTCATCGACGAAGAACGTCCCGACGGCACCGACCAGAAATCGTTCCCATCGGGTCACACAACTTTCGCCTTTGCCGGTGCGCATCAGTTGTATAAGGAGTACAGCCGTCAGTCGGTGTGGATTCCCGTGGCGGGCTACGCGGTGGCGACGGCAGTAGGCATCGACCGCGTGTGTCGCAACCGCCATCATTGGTACGACGTGGCGGCTGGCGCTGCCATCGGCGTGCTCGGAACGGAACTTGGCTATTGGCTGGGCGACAAAATCACGGGCGAACGGTCGCGCTACAGTGTGGCGGTCGGTCCACAAACGCTGTCTATCAACATTGTTTTCTGACATCGGAAACAACGCTCATTTTTTCAAATTGCGGGGATGATGCTCGATAATGGCCTCACGCAGCGCGGTCGTGTCGATGTGGGTGTAGATTTCGGTGGTGCCGATGCTTTCGTGGCCGAGCAGTGCCTGAATGACGCGCAGGTCGGCACCACCTTCGAGCAGTGCCGTGGCGAAAGAATGGCGGAGCGTGTGGGGTGAAATCGCCTTTTTGATGCCGGCGAGTTCGGCCTGTTGGCGCAACATAATGAAAATCATCACGCGGGTCAGATGGGCACCGCGACGATTCAAAAAGACGAAATCTTCCTCGCCGGGCTTAATTTTCATGTGGTTTCGGTCGTCGAACCAGAGATTCAGCTCGTGGATGGCGCGATTGGAAATGGGCACGAGCCGTTCCTTCGACCCTTTACCGAAAATGCGCACATAGCCCTCGTCGAGAAACAAGTCCGAGAGTTTCAGCGTCACAAGTTCACTGACGCGCAAACCGCATGAAAATAGCACCTCGATGATGGCGCGGTTGCGGTGTCCCTCCCATTTCGAGAGGTCGATGCTCGCCTCGATTTGGTCGATTTCCGCCGTCGAGAGCACTTCGGGCAGGTGTTCGCCCAAATGTGGCGACTCCAAAAGTTCCGTCGGGTCGTTTTCGATGAATCCGTCGAGTAAAAGGAAGCGGTAGAACGAGCGGATGCCACTGAGAATCCGCGCCTGCGAACTCGGTCCGATGCCCACTTCGTGGAGCGTGGCAGCGAAATGTTGCAGGTCGTCGAGCGAGATGTCGAGCAACGCCTTCCCCTCAGTCAGACAGTAGTTTTGCAAGTGCAAAAGGTCGTGCCGATAGGCTTCGAGCGTGTTCGGCGAGTAGTTGCGCTCAAGTTTCAGGTAGCGCACATACTGCTTGACGATATTTTCTTCCGATTTCTTTTTCAATTTTCCAATTTTTCGTAACTTTGCCGACAAAAG
>Ga0256404_1013410_pt1 | contig 10389 bp, 4 predicted proteins | sample RumenRJG_01DNA_FD_185990 | JGI IMG/M metagenome (GOLD analysis project Ga0256404, IMG submission 185990) | Bovine rumen microbial communities from Lethbridge, Alberta, Canada - RJG_01 | ecosystem: Host-associated > Mammals > Digestive system > Stomach > Rumen | place: Canada: Alberta | collected...
AAGTGCTGACGATTTCTTTCGTCGGTTATAAGACTCAGGAAATCAAGGCAGCTCCCAACATGCGCGTTACTTTATTAGATGATGCAGCATTGCTGGAGGATGTGGTGGTGATTGGCTACGGTGTTCAGAAGAAGAGCGTCGTAACGGCTTCTATTGCCAAAGTGAGTGCCGATGACCTTGATGGAACGGCACCTGTCCGTATGGACAATGCCCTGAAAGGTCTGGCAGCAGGTGTGAATGTCACCTCTTCATCAGGTCAACCAGGTGCAGCCGCACGCATACGTGTTCGTGGTACAGGTACCATTAATAATAGTAATCCACTTTACATCGTGGATGGTATGCCTATTGAGGGTGGTCTTGATTACATTAATCCAAGCGATATCGAGAGTATAGAGGTGCTGAAGGATGCTGCTTCTGGTGCTATCTATGGTGCTCGTGCCGCCAACGGTGTGATACTCGTGACAACAAAGAGGGGTAAATTGGGTAAGGTCCAGGTGAACTACAACTTCTCTCAGGGTTGGCAGACTGCTTGGAAACACCGTGATGTGCTGAATGCTACGGAATATGCTATCATGCGTAATGAGGCCTTGGTTAACGCTGGTCAGGCTCCATTGTACGACGATCCCTATAAATACGGTGAGGGAACGGACTGGCAGGATGTACTCTTCAATGACAATGCTCCGGTGCAGAATCATGAGTTGACTATTAGTGGTGCTAGTGAGAAAGTGAACTATTTCCTTTCTGCCGGCTATTATACACAGGAAGGTATTGTCGGTGGAAACTTCGACCGTTCAAACTATACTCGTATGACTCTCCGTGGTAACTTCAACTTTAACATCTTCGACGAGTCTAAGACCCGCAACTGGCTCAATAAACTCGATTTGGACGTGAATGCTTCTTATGCTCGCGTCAGAAGTTTAGGTGTCTCTGTTAACGACCAATATGGTGGTCTTGTTACCACGGCTGTTGCCTTGTCGCCAATTCTCAAGCCTTATTTGGAGACTCAGGAAGAGATTGACGCCCAGAACAATTATTATAGCACAATGTATCCGGACTACTACTCTCCGATGTATTACGAAGGCAAGCAACTTGCCCTGCCTGGCGTTGACTACAATGAGTTTGGTAACCCTATCGCAGATTTGCTCGCTCCTGCTCTCCCAAGTTGGAGCCATAAGTTCGTGACAAACTTTGCAGCAACCCTGCAACTCTGGGATGGCCTGAAGTTCCGTTCTACTTACAGTGCCGACCTTTCTTTCTGGGGTAGCAACTGGTACTCTAAGATTGCATATTATAAACCGACAAATATTGTTCAGCGTTCTCAGGCTGGCTCAGAGGCAGATCGTGGCCTTGTATGGCAGATTGAAAATGTGCTGATGTACGATAAGTCATTTGGTCCTCACACAGTAAACGTCGTACTGGGACAGTCTGCATTCGAAAATACTGGCTTCAACGTTGGTGCTTCTCGCTATAATATCAATGACTATAGCAAGCCTTGGGTGAATGCTTCGCTCGGTCTGGCTGCTGATGGTGACCGCGATGGTTGGGCAGGCCCTTCCACCAAACACACGATGTCTTCTCTATTCGGTCGTCTGTCTTATAACTACGATGAGCGCTATATGCTTCAGGCTACAATCCGTCGGGATGGTTCGAGCCGTTTTGGTACGAACAATAAATACGGTACATTCCCCTCTGTCTCTTTGGGATGGAACGTGATGAACGAGGCTTTCATGGCGAAAACTCATGACTGGCTGAATAATCTGAAAGTGCGTTTCAGCTGGGGTAAGAATGGTAACGACAACATCGGTGATTTCCGTTATACGGTATTGACACAAGGTGGTAACAACTACGGTTTCGGTCGTGGTGGTGCCGAGCTGGAGACTGTAAGTACGAAGGCTGCTGGTATTGGCAATCCCGACATTAAGTGGGAGGAGTCTGAGCAGTACGACTTTGGTGCTGACTTCGGCTTCCTGAACAATAAGCTGACCTTCACTGTTGATTGGTTCAAGAAGAAGACAAACGGTATGCTTATGACAATGGCTATCCCAAGCTACGTTGGTGAGTCTAAGCCTATCGGTAATGTGGGCGATATGGAAAATTCTGGTTGGGAATTCGAAGCCGCTTACAAGTTCAATATCTCTGATGCCAAGTTCCAGATTAAGGGTAATGCCTCTTATCTGAAGAACAAACTGGTCAAACTGGGTAATGATACAGGTACAGCCACTTATGACTGGGTACAGGGTGGTGTAGGTAACATCTCACGTGCGGAGAACGGTCAGCCTTGGCCATTCTTCTGGGGTTACAAGACAGCTGGTATCTTCCAGAACTATGATGAAGTGAATGCCTATAAGAGTGCTGACGGCGGACTGATTCAGCCCAATGCCCGTCCAGGTTATGTGCGCTTTGTAGATATTAATGGTGATGGCCGGATTAATGACGATGATAAGACCAATATTGGTAATGGTACGCCAGACTGGACTTTTGGCTTCACTCTGAATGCAGCCTGGAAGGGCTTTGACTTCATGATGTTCTGGCAGGGTACTGCAGGCAATGAGGTATTTGATGCTACTCGCCGTGTGGATATTGCTTCGAGCAATCTTGCCTCATGGTATCTTGGTCGTTGGACAGGTGAGGGCACCAGTGATAAGTATCCTATATGGGTAAATAACGATACAGAAAACTGGAAGTCATCCGATCTCTATGTTCACGATGGCAGCTATTTCCGTCTGAAGAATATCGAACTGGGCTACACCATTCCTGAGTTCATTACAAAGAAGGCATTCATCAGTCGTCTGCGCCTCTATGTTGCAGCAGAGAACCTGCTAACCTTCACCAAGTACTGGGGTTTTGATCCTGAAATCTCGTCAGGTGGCACATCTCTTGGTATCGATTACGGTGTGTACCCTCAGCCTCGTGTTTGGAGAGTGGGACTTAACCTCTCGTTCTAAACCACGTATTTCATAATTATCATAGATTAAAATATTCAAGAATATGAAAAGAAACAAGATATATACAATAGGTCTGTTAGTACTGGCAGTCTTGACGACAACCAGTTGCAAGGACAGTTTCCTTGAGGTGACTAGCCCGAGTGACTTCCCCATAGAGGACTATTATACCAAGCAATCGAAGATCGAAGAGGCACTGGTGTCAGCCTACGCTCCGCTTCACTGGTTCGATTACGGCACAACAAGCAACTACAATGCACTAAACTTGTCGTCGGACATTATGAGCGACGATATGTATCCCAATGGAGGTAACGATGCAGACTGTCCTTATCTGCAATTGGCATTCAACTTTTCTGTAACCCCGTTGACTGACATTACTGGCATTTGGCTTGATTGCTACTCAGGTGTAAAGCGTTCTAATGATGTCATCAAATATGTTGACTGGGCTACAGATATGTCAGAGTCCTCAAAGTCAAGTGTACTGAGCCAGGCTCGTCTGCTCCGTGCATTCTACTACAATCTGCTTTGGAAGTACTACGGTAATATACCTTTCTTCTTTGAGAATTTGGCAGCTCCCTATACGGCACCTCAGCTCTCGGCTGACGAAGTTTATGCCAATGTTATCACCGAGCTGGAAGATATTATTGCCAATGGCAACTTGAAGGACGAATGGGATGACGCCAATATTGGTCGCGTAACAAAGCCAATGGCTTATATGCTATATACCGAGATGGTCATGTATCAGAATGATGACAGTCGCTATAGCAAGGCTTTGGGTTATCTCCAGAGTATTATCAGCAGCGGCAAGTTCGGATTGCTCGATAACTTTGCAGACATCTGGACTGAGGCAGGTGAGTGGAGCAAGGAGTCAATCTTCGAGATCAACTACTATTCCGTCAACGGTGGCCGTGCATGGGATAATGGCCTTGGTGCCGGTGGTTCAGTGAATATCCGTCTCTGTGGCCCCCGCGGTTTCATTGCCAAGAAGGGTGACCCATACGAAGGTGTTGTTGAAGCAGGATGGGGCTTCGGTTATATTCCTCCAAAATCAATCCGCAGTTTTGAGGATGGTGATGCTCGTAAGGACGTAACCGGATTCGACATCTGGGAACATGGTGATGCAGAGGCTATGCAGGATGCAGGTTGGATGTTCCGTGAGAGAACACCGGGTAGTTACTACAGCAATGGTAAGTACCTGCCTCTCGCTGGTGGTAACGCAGGCAGTACAGGTGCAGGTGATATGAATTTCAATAACAACTTCCGTGTATACCGTTATTCTGAGGTCCTGCTCTACGCTGCAGAACTTCTGTTGAAGACTGGTGGCAGCAACTCTCAAGCTGCTGACTATGTGAACCAAGTGCGCAACCGTGCTGGTCTGGCTTCACTGACTTCTGTTGACCAGGATGATATCCTTAATGAGCGTCGTCATGAGTTCATGGGCGAAGGCAAACGTTACTGGGACCTGGTTCGTACGGGTAATGCCGCTAGTGTGCTGAAGGCTTCCAACGACGAGCTGAATTTCCGTACAAAGGACTGGGATTCTCACAACAAGTATCTGCCTATCCCACAGGATAACATCGAAGCTGATCCAAACCTCAAGCAGAATCCTGGCTATTAATTCATCAAATTCAACATTTAATAGATTATAGAATATGAAGAATATATTTAAATATATGGCTGGCGCTCTGTTCGCAGGGCTGACAATGACCGCATGTTCTCCAGAGTCTTTCGACGGTCCAGACCAGGCAGGTGTCCCCACAGCCAGTGGCGCAGACTTTGATTTGGTTGTTGACCAGAGCATCAACCAGGTGACAGTGAGCTACAACCAGAAAGGCTCTTATCCCATCTGGTCGTTCGATGGCGGTAAGACTTACTCTACTCAGCCTATCGTATCTAAGATATTCGCACTTCGTGGCGACTATGAGGTGTCGATGAAGGTTGGTAACCGCAATGGTATCAGCCAGGGGGCAGTAACCAAGACTTTCACCATGAATGAGACAAAGGTTGATTTCGATGCTTACAAGAGCAGGTTTGTGGGCAAAGAGTGGCGTATCAAGTACGACGAGGCTGGCCACATGGGTTGCGGGCCTTCAGGAACCGACGGTCTTGGATGGTGGAGCGCTGCTCCTAACGACAAGGCCGACTGGGGCGTCTACGATGACCGCATCACATTCACCAACGATGGCGGCTACACCTACAATCCAGGTGAGGGTGGAACGGTTTATATTAATTGGGGCTGTTCTATCTATCCTGAGTACAACATCGCCAAGGATACGGAAACCGACTTCGTCGCTCCTGTTGATCCTCAGACCTCTTCTTACACGTTGGATGCAGACGCAGATGGTAATGTTGTCATCAAACTGGCAGCCAAGACCCTCTTCCCCTATATTGCCAATGACGAGCAGTATAATGGAGGTGAGTATCACATCGAGAGCCTTTCTGCCAAGAAGATGGTGCTTATCATCGATAATGGCAATATCGCTTGGCATTTCATACTCACAAGCGAGGAAGACAAGCCTGCCACACCAGATATCAACTGGGTTGCCGTAGATTCTCCTGACAACCTCGGTGCCGGCTTCAACACAGTAGGCGCTATGGAGTTCTGGTGGGCTGATGCAGGCTGGGGCCAGATAGGCAATCCTGAATTCTCTTACGCCGATGGTGTCTACACTATTGTTGCTTCAGAGAACGGCGGTGCTGAGTGGCAGGCCCAGAACTCTATCCATCACGTACAGACAAACATCGTTAAGGACGATTACTATAACATCCGCTTCAAGATCAATGCCAGTGAGGAAGTAGACCGCTTCACCTTCAAGATATGCGATGAAGGCAATGACGACAACACCCTGATCTACAAGAACGACCTTGAACTGGCTGCCGGCGACAACATCATTGAGCTCAAGGACATCAAGAGCGGCGGAACCTTCACTGAGGCAAAGCTCTTCATCGACCTCGGAGGTATCAAGCCTGGCACCACTCTCAAGCTGAGCGACATCATTGTACAGAAAGGCGAGGAGCCAACCATCGACGAGAGCGATCCTAAACTTGTGGATTGGGCTGGCGTTAATTCTGACGCAAACCTCGGTGCTGCTTTCAATACTGCCGGTGTAATGAACTTCTGGTGGGCTGATGGAGGTTGGGGCCAGATCGGCAATCCTGAATTCTCTTATGCTGACGGTGTCTACACTATCGTCACCACAGAGAACGGCGGTTCAGAGTGGATGGCTCAGTGCTCTATCCAGAATATAGCCATCAACATCGAAGAAGGCCAGACTTACGATCTTAGCGTAAAGATTAACACAAGTGCCGACCTCGAGCGCTTCACGGTCAAGCTCTGTGCTCAGGACGACGATGACAACACCCTGCTCTACAACGGAAAAGTATCTGCAGACAAAGGCGAGAACTTCGTACAGTTCGCTAACCTCAAGAAGGAGAAGGGTTCATTCTCTACAGGCAAGTTCTTCATCGACCTCGGAGGTGCTCCCGTTGGCACAGAGGTTAAAATCAGCGACATCATTGTCCAGAAGCACAAGCTGAAGTAGTTATAACACTTTCAAGTGACCTTACTGGACTATCATTGTCTGGTAAGGTCTTTTCAATTAGAAACAGCAATGAAACGAAAAATGCCTTTTCTATCAATCCTTTGGCCGCTGCTAGTACTGACAGCATGCGGCGGTAGTGACGACGACGGAGGCGACTCTACTGCACCGTCTGCCATCACTATCACTGTCTCACCCGAGACCATCAACAGTCCTGCCACAGGAGGCAGCTACACCGTCAACATCAGCACAACGGGTGTGGAATGGGGCGCTTATCCAGACTCCGAATGGATCAAAGCCAGCGCCACAGGATCTAACACGTCGAAAGGAAGCGTATCAGTAACTATCAGTGCAAATACCGGCACCACACAGCGCTCAGGTGCCATTATGATACAGTCTGGCACAGGCCGTAAGGCAATAAACGTCATTCAGGACGCACCGCTTCAGGTGTCGAAGACACAAGTCTACACATCCTCGAAGGGCGAGACGATAGACGTTGAAGTGACCAGTTCTTCCGACTGGACAGCCACAGCAAGCGACTCTTGGATAACAACAGCAAAGAACGGTTCTACCCTGTCGATCACCACATCTGCCAACGATGCCAAAGCCGAGCGCACTGGCAAGGTGACGGTAAAGACGTCTGTCGAGAGCAGGGAAATCACAGTAAGCCAGGCCTCTGCCGAAGACCGCGAGATCGTTGCCCCGGAGGGCTACCGTCTTGTATGGCACGATGAGTTCAGCGAGGGAACGACCCTCAACAGCGACTGGACTCACGAGGTACAGAACTCAGGGTGGGTGAACCATGAACTTCAGAACTACCGTAACGGTACTGCTGACGGCAAGCGCGTAACAGAGCTCATCGACGGACGCCTGCATATCAACTGCTTCAAGGGCAGCGACGGCAAGATATACTCTGGCCGCGTATATGCCAAGGTAAAACAAGGCTGGACCTACGGCTATATCGAGGCTTCAATCAAGTTGCCGAAGGGTAAGGGAACGTGGCCCGCTTTCTGGATGATGCCTGTCAACTTCCGGTCTTGGCCTGCTGACGGTGAGATAGACATTATGGAGGAGGTGGGCTACCATCCCGACTACGTATCGTCGAGCCTGCATGCCAATGCACATGTTCACTCCAACAATACGCAGGTGACACACGAGATGTATTGCAAGGGTGCCGAAGGCGAATTTCATAAATATGCCATCGAGTGGACCCACGAGAACATTACGACCTATGTCGACGGGAAGGTACAGCTGAGCTACAACAATCGTGGACTGGGACGCGACGACTGGCCCTACGACGATCCGTTCTATGTCATCCTGAACCTCGCATGGGGAGGCGACTGGGGAGGAGCACAAGGTGTCAATGAGAGTGCCCTGCCTGTGACGATGGAGGTTGACTACGTGCGTGTATTCCAAAAGAAGTGATCTATGCAGCGGGTAGAATTCTCTATCATTCTATGTATTGTTGCGGCATGCCCGATGCTGCCGCAGCAATATAAGCAGCTGACTGACGTCCCCACCATCTATATTGAGACGGAGGACGGCAAGGATATTGTGAGCAAAGAGCAATACATCAACTGTACGCTTATATATGCAGATAGCGGCAAGAGCACTTCTTACAAGAACACCCAGATTCGTGGCCGTGGAAACTCTTCGTGGTGGAACTCTGAAAAGAAGCCTTATCGGGTGAAGTTCGAGAAGAAACAGCAGTTTCTTGGCAAGGATTTCGCCAATGCCAAGAGTTGGACACTGCTCGCCAACCACGGCGATAAGACGATGATACGCAATGCGCTGACCTACGACCTGGGACGATTTATGGGTATGAAATTCTGTCCGGGTGCCAAGTTTGCCGACCTCTACTTGAATGGTCAGTATCGCGGAACCTACCAGATAAGCGATCAGGTACAGGTGCACAAGAAGAGAGTTGATATCAACGAGGATGACGGTTGGTTCTTGGAGGTGGTCAACGAGAACTCCAAAGAGGAACCTTTGATTACATCAACCCGCTACGGCATTATGTACAATATCAAGAACCCCGAAGACGATATGCTGACCGTAAACAAGCGCATCGCTATCGGACAATGGATAGAGAAGTTTGAAGCCGCTGTAGCATCGGTTGATTTCTGTGATTCTGAACGTGGCTATCGAGCCTACGTTGATGAGGATGACCTGATCAATTGGTATGTTGGTGCTGAGATTACGGGTAACATCGATGCACTCTACAGTATCTATATGTATAAAGATGCTGGCGAAGAGAAGATGCACTTCGGGCCGCTATGGGACCTCGATATGGGCTACGACAACAGTTCGGAGAAGAGCCTGCTGCGCGACATGGAGGCCTACTTGGGACTGTGGAATCGTCCTTTCGAGAAAATCGTGCAGCGTATGTGGCAGGACCCGTGGTTTGCCAGATCTTGTAACGACCGTCTCAACGAACTGATAGATAACGGACTGGAGCAGTATCTGCTCACTCATATCGACAGTCTGCGCAATTCCATCTATCAGTCGCAGCAGCAGAACTTCAAGATTTGGGGAATCGATGAAAAGGTTTACGACTGGGAGAAACATGTTTACCATAAAAGATACGACGAATATATCACCGACCTGAAAAACTTCGTGAAAGTTCATATTCCGTATCTCCAGCAAGCCTTCAGCACGCTCTGTCAGGCAACATACATCCAAGAGGTGAATGCCGATGACTTCATGGCATCACCCTATTACAACCTGAACGGTCAGTGTGTGAAGAATCCGCAGCGAGGCATCTATGTCAGGAAGGGAAAGAAGTTTTTGTTTAACTAAAGGAGAAACTTTATTTTTTATTGACGTGAAAAAGTTTATTTCAGTATTGCTGTTCATGGCAATCTTGACAAGCGTTATCGCAAGCGCTCGCGACAAGTTTGTCCGCATTGAGGGCTCCAATCTGGTGAAGCCCGACGGAAAGTTGTTGTATATTCAGGGCACGAACCTCGGCAATTGGCTCAATCCCGAAGGCTATATGTTCGGATTTAGTCGTACCAACTCTGCCTGGATGATCGACCTCCTCTTCAAAGAGGCTGTAGGACCCGATGAAACCGCCAAGTTCTGGCAACAGTTCAAGGACAACTACGTGACACGTGCCGATATCGATTTCATTGCACAGCAGGGAGCTAACACCATCCGTCTGCCGTTTAACTATAAACTATTTACCGACGAAGATTACATGGGGCTGACACATAGTCAAGATGGCTTTGCCCGAATTGACTCCGTGGTTAACTGGTGTAAGGTCAACAAACTCTATCTGATTCTCGACATGCACGACTGTCCCGGTGGTCAGACTGGTGACAATATCGATGACGGATATGGATATCCCTGGCTTTTCGAGAGCGAGCAAAGTCAGCAGTTGTTCTGCAGCATTTGGCGTGAGATTGCTGACCGTTACAAGCAGGAGACCACCATCCTGGGCTACGAACTGATGAACGAGCCCATCGCGCATTATTTTGAGAACCGCGATTCGCTCTATAAATTGCTTCAACCTGTGTATAAGCGTTGTGTGGCTGCCATCCGTGAGGTGGACAGGAACCATATCATCCTGCTTGGCGGTGCCCACTGGAACAGTTTCTTCTGGATGCTCAATGATACTACTTACGATGACAAACTGATGTATACTTGCCACCGTTATGGAGGTCCTGCCACCAAGGAGGCAATCACGCACTACATCAACTTCCGCGACTCCATCAACCGCCCCATGTATATGGGTGAGTTCGGGCACAACACTGATGAGTGGCAGCGCGATTTCGTCAAAGTGATGAAGGACAACAATATTGGTTATACCTTTTGGCCTTACAAAAAACTCGACGGATCGTGCATGATGGGCATCAGCCGTCCTGAGCTGTGGGATAGCATAGTGGTAAAATTCTCAGAAGCTGAGC
>Ga0256404_1013414_pt1 | contig 10388 bp, 8 predicted proteins | sample RumenRJG_01DNA_FD_185990 | JGI IMG/M metagenome (GOLD analysis project Ga0256404, IMG submission 185990) | Bovine rumen microbial communities from Lethbridge, Alberta, Canada - RJG_01 | ecosystem: Host-associated > Mammals > Digestive system > Stomach > Rumen | place: Canada: Alberta | collected...
CTCCTGGAAGGACGGCATCATCACCTTCACCTGCATCCTGAAGCCCTTTCCCCGGGCATGAGAGACCCCGCCCCGCGGCGGGGCTTTTGCTTTCTTTCCCCGCCTATATTGTGTGACGAAATATTCAGAATCCGTAAAAAAAATACATCGGGCTGCACAGGATTTTGCGGCGATAGCCGCCGCATTTTTTGTGCATGTCGTACAAATAACATGCATTTCATACCGTGCATGTCAGAAATTTCTGGTTTCTTTGTCTCTTTCCCGATTCCGCCGCAGCAGGTAGAATCGACGACGTGTTTTCACAGGGAGAGAGGTAGAAACAAAAGCCATGGATAACGGACGATATCTGTACGTGCTGCTGTCAGTACAGGGGCTGCGCCTTCAGGTGGATCTTGTCGCCGAAAACTACGGAAAGATCCTGCTGCGAAGGAAGGCCGTTCTGATGCAGATGACCTACCCGGGGCCGGCGCTTCCAGGCGGCGTGAGCTTTGAGGCCTTCTGGGAGGAGACCTCGCCCCTCCTCTTGGAGTTCGAGGTGGTTGGGTGCGGGCTGAGAGACCGTGTAAAAAGGGCAGGGGTGCTCCTCCGTGCCTGGGGCGTGCGCCTAGTGCTGAAGCGCCTTCGCTACAGGGACCTGTCGGAACTTGCCGGCCGCTGCTACGGCCTTGCCTACTGCAGCAGCACGGACCTCTGCTCCGCGGCGGGCATCGCCCCGATCCCCGCCGTTCCCGGGGCAGAGGAGTTTCGGAAGATCGCAGGCTATTTTGAGAGAAGAAGCCCCCTGTCAGACACGTCTCTGATTCCCGAGACGGCGCAACTGGACACGGCGCCCAGAAGGCAGCGCGTTATCACAAGAAGGCAGAGGCCGCAGCAGAGGGAACAGGCTCTCTCCCTCCGGGGCCGGCACGTCGTCCTTGTCGGGACTTTCCGCACGGGGACGAGGGAAGAGGTGCGGCGCCTCCTTCTGGCGCGGGGCGTTTTTGTCGACAGGGCCCTCCACTTTGAGACGGACTACGTGATTGTGGGGGACAGGAGCGCAGAGACCGGGGAGAGTGCCGCAGCAGCACTCTTTTCCGACGCCCTGCGCAGGCAGCGGCGCCGGGGAAAGCCCAGGATTCTCTCGGAGAAGCGGGTATTTTCCTGGAAGCGAAGGCTCCGGTAACAGACCTTCCGCTGCCTCTTGCCTGCATGGTATACTTTCTGAAGAACGAAATGCGGAGGTGCGCGGTCACAGATGAGAGCCAGAACCGGAAAACGAAATTTCAGGTGGTATTGCCTCGACAATGCCGCCACCATCATGCCCTCCACCACGAGGGGCCCGGACACGCGCTGCTTTCGGATCACCTGCACCCTGAAGGAGGAGGTGGACCCGCGCATTCTGCAGGAAGCTCTGGACCTTGTGATGGAGGAGTTCCCGCACTTAAAGACGGTGCTGCGGAAGGGCCTCTTCTGGTACTACTTCGATGAGACCCAGCAGCGGGCCCTCGTGGAGAAGGACGCGGGAGAGATCTGCCGGGCGCTGTACGTCCCCGGCAGGCGGAACCTCCTGTTCCGGGTGCTGTATGCGGGAAAGAGCATCAGCCTTGAGATGTACCACGCGATTGCAGACGGCACCGGGGGCCTGATGGTTTTGAAGAGCCTTGTCATCCACTACCTGTGCATCAGACATGCGATCCCCCAGGAGGCGGTGATGGGAGATGACGCCTCCGCCGCCCAGAAGTCCGATGACGCCTTTGCCAGATACTACCGGAGGGACACCGACCCCGAGGTACACAATTATGGAGAGGACGCCAGAAAGCTGGAGGCGAAAGAGGAGCAGGAAGAGACGGCAGGAGGGAGAGGATCCCAGTGGAAAAAGCTTGCCTTCTCCCGGGCCTACCAGATCCCGATGGAGAAGGACTTCTCCCTCCAGTGCCACTACCTCGAGGGGATTCTCAGCGCCTCCCGCGTGAAAAAGCTCGCGGAGGAGAACGGCGCAACGATCGGCGTCTATGTCACCTCGATCTTCATCCAGTCCATCATTGAAAACATGCAGGCAGGGGATGCAAAGCACCCCATCGTCATCAGCGTGCCGGTCAACCTCCGGCAGTACTTCCCCTCCAGCACCTCCCGGAACTTCTTCGGCGTCATCACGGTGTCCTTCCATCCCCGCGGCTATGACGGAAGCCTTGCAAGTATCCTCCGGTCCGTGGACGCCTCGTTCAGGAAACAGCTCACGAGGGAGCAGATCACCCGCACGATGAACGGCTACTCCGGCCTTGTCCACAACCTGGCGATCCAGGCGGTGCCCCTGTTCCTGAAGGACATCGCGATCTCGAGGATTACGCTCCTCACAGGGCAGGGCACCACAGCGACGGTCTCCAACCTCGGCTGCGTCACCCTTCCCGGGGAGACCGCAGGATATGTGGACCGCTTCAGCGCCTTTATGACCCCGCCCCGCCTTCAGATGTGCATCTCCACCTACGGCGACCGGATGGTCTTCGGCGTCGTCACCGCCTATGATGAGAAGAATGTTATGCCGGCCTTTTTCCGAAAGCTCAGTTCTGCCGGGATCGACGTGGAGATCGGCTCCAGCGATTTTGACGAAACGCCCTGAAAGGAGGCCCGATTCGCGGGAAAGCACCTTCGTACATTTCCCGCGCGCTTGCCGCAAAGAACGCGGCAGGAGGAGGAATCATGCAGTACTGCCCCAGATGCCATGTCTACATCCGCGGCCACAAGACCTGCTGTCCCCTGTGCAGGAATCCCCTGGTCCTCCGGGAGACCCCCGAGGGGATGGACCCCGCTCCGTCCTTTCCGGTGCCGGAAAAGCGCCGGGTGTCGGAGATCTCCATTGCAAGGATCCTGACCTTTGTGATGATCCTGTTTGAGCTGCTGATGGTGTTCTTTGCCCTGCAGGCAAGAGAACACGGGATCCCCGCCCACTGGCCCTACATCTGCTTTTTCGCCGGTCTCTTTGCCTGGATCGACTTTCTGATTGCAAGGTACTACAAAAGCAACATCATCTTCCTCGTCACCTTTGAGGTCTACCTCGGCATGGCGGTCTGCCTTGCCGCGGATCACTTCGCAGGGTCCTATCACGGCTGGGCGGTGAGCTGGTCGATCCCGGCGGGATTTCTTGCCCTGGAGATCGCAACCGTGCTCCTTGGCTGGTCTGAGGGACTGCACATGGTGGACTATGCCGTGTACCTGTTTGTAGACACGCTCCTCTCCCTGCTGCAGCTTGTCCCCATCCTTCAGAGGACAAACCCCTTCCCGCTGCCCGCAACGCTGTGCATGGTGCTGCTGCTTGCATACCTTGCCTTTATCGTCATCTTCCGGGGGCGGGACCTTCGCAACGCGATCACCAAGTTTCTGAATTTCTGACCGACGGAGAAAGCCCATTGAAAAAGAACGCATTCAACCAGAGCAGCATACAGCACGGCCTCTTCCTCCTGCACCGGGCGGGAAGAGGAGAGGACTTTCTGGAGCGGGCGGGAGATCTCGTGGAGCACACGATCGGCGCCGGCATCGCCCACTCGCCCCTCGAGGCGCCGGTTCTGTCGCCCGATGCGGCGATCGTGCCCGCAGCCGTCTCCGAGCCCTTTGTGTGGTTTCGCCTTCCGATCCCGGAGGGACTCTCCGGGGACGGCTCGGAGTACCACATCTACGTGCGCCGGGGGACCTCGGAGAACCTCTGCGTCTTTCTCTCCGGCGGGGGCGTTGCCTGGAACGCCTTCACCGCGGCAAGGCCGGTGACGGGCGGGAAGGTCGCAAGCGGAAGGCCCAACTACTACTGGAATAACCTGCGACCCTTCACCCAGGCCATGAACATCCACGTGGGGATCACCTCCAACGCGAGAGTCAATCCCTTCCACAACTGGAACTTCATCGTGATCACCTATTCCACGGGGGACTTCCACGTGGGGGACAGGGACTTTGTCTACCAGAGCGAGGAGGGGGAGGAGGAGGTCCTGCACTTTCGCGGCCATCGGAACTTCCGCGCCGCGATGGACCGGGCGGTCCGGCTCTTCCCCTCCTGTGAGAAGCTCCTGATTGCCGGGAACTCCGCAGGCGCCTTTGCAGTCCCAGCCCTGTCCCAGGAGATCCTGGAGGACTACTATCCGGGGGCAAAGGACGTGACGCTTCTCTCTGACTCGGGGCAGCTCCTCTATGCAAAGTGGCAGTACACGGCAAGAGAGCTCTGGGGCGCAGGGGAGAGGTTCTGGAAGGTGCTCCACACAAGGAACATCACCCTGGACTGGTACGAGGCGCTGACCTCGCGCTTTGGGGACCGGCTTCGGTACCTGTACGCAAGCTCCACCCACGACTACCTGCTCTCCGCCTACTACAACGACGTGACAAACAAGATCTACGAGTCAGACGCCGAGGTGCAGGATGCCTACTTCCAGCAGCTGAAGGACATGGCCGCATCCCTCAAAGAGATGGCACCCGGCATCGCCTTCTACTTCAACAGCTGGAAGAGCCCGGTGACCTGCGGCGGCACGATCCACACGGTGGTGCGGGAGCCCTACTTCTTCACGACAGAGCCCGGACGCCCCTCGATGGCGCACTGGCTGCGCGATGCCGTGGCAGGAAAGACAGGAGACATCGGTGCAGAACTGCTCCTGCGGGCACACTGAAAATAGGAGACAAGATGGAAGCAGAAAAGAGCAGTCTTGAAAACATCCTGAGCACACTCGGGATTCATGAAGTCAAAGACATGAAGGAAGCCCTGGGGACAAAGCTCACAAAGGCGCAGCAGGAGTCCCTCCGGAGGCGGTATCAGGAGATCTCCCCGGAAAACAGAGATGATTTTGCGCGCCGCGCCATGCTCGACTATCCCTTTGAGAACACGGCGCTGTACCGCCTGTCTGCAGAGGATCCGACGGTGGAAAAGCTCTACCTGGGAGCAGAGCGCCTTCCCTTTCTCCGGGCGATGGGTGCCTGGCTTTCTGTCAACAAAGACCTTCTTGGGTCGAAGATCCTCGATGCCGGCTGCGGCTGCGGGATCCTGACGCTCCTTGCTGCGGCGCTTTGTCCCGGGGCACAGGTGACCGGGCTGAACCGGGTCCCGGAGGAGACAGCCCTTGCAGCGGCCTTTGCAGAGGAGCTTGGCCTTGCCAATGTCACCTTCGAGACGGGCGACATCCGGGAGAACAGGAACGAGACGTACGACACAGTGCTCTGCCTGGATGTGCTCAACGAGAACACGCACCTCGATCCGGATGCCGTGCGCTACGGCGGATTCCGGGAGCAGATCGAAGCCTCCAGGGAAAATGTCCAGGACTTTGTGTCCGCGCTCTGCCGCCTTGTCGGAGAGAATGGAACGCTGATCGCCTGTGATCCCTTCCCGGAGGTCGGGACGTACTACCTGGGGTATCTGAACGCGCTTCAGGAGAACGGTCTTGCCCCGGATCTTTCCTGTCATACCCTGCTTTCCGTTCCGGGGATGTCCATGCCCGTCACCGTCTCCCGCCGGGGAGAGGTCCCGGAGGAAAAGAAGCTCTTCAAGGCCTTCCGGAAGATCGCCTTTGCAAAGACAGCGGACCCGGAGCAGTACACAAGGCCCCAGGCGGACTGGTTTCTGTCCCGCTGCGGAGGAAAGATCCTGCAGGGCTTTCTCTCCTGCATGCTGCTTCCCGACGGAAGAGAGATTGCCGTGGAAAAACACCTTCTGTGCGGCTATTTGGGAAACCCGGATCTTGTCCTGTATGAGGAGACGGACCCGGAGACCTTCCATCTGCGCGTCCTCCCGGCAGAGCAGACGGACGCCATTGAAAACATGCTCGACAGCCTGGAGCGGGAGGCCAGAAAGCAGGGGCTGACCACCAGGCATCTGCCAGAGGACGCCCCGCTCTGACCGGGCAAGGAGGAGTACCATGAGGGAAGAGGATTTTGATCTGGATTTTCCGATGCCGGAGGCGGAGGACTTTGAGGCCGCCCTGGCTGCGGTCTTCCTCTCGTTCCGCATCAACGGCATCCAGCCGTCCGACATCGCGAAGGACTTCATGGAGGAGTTCACGAAGACATTTGAGGCCGATCCGGAGAAGATGATGGACGCCTTCGCAGGAAATGCAAAGGCCCAGTTCTCCTTCTTCTCCAGGGATGCGATGAACTGCATCCAGGTCCTGTACCTGGAGCTGGGAAAAGCGGCAGCAAGGCCGGAGGACTTTGCGATCCAGACCATGCGGATGATGATGCTCTACTGCATCCTCAACTTCGCCATCCGAAAGGGCACAAAGGAGCCCTACGTTCTCTGCGTCTGCTCCTCGTTTGTCTCGCTCCTTCTCACGATCCGCCGGGACGGCCTGCGTCACATGGCAGAGCAGAACCGCATCTTCCTGCACGTGACGCTCCAGAGGGAGAAAGGCTACACTGGGATCCTCGCAAGGGTTGCCTTTGCGCGGGGCGATGCGGAGTGGCTCGGCCCGGAGGAGGACGGGGGAGAAGAGAAGTCCTGATGAAAGCGGATTCTGCTTCGGAATGATTTCCGGCGCGGAATCCGCATTTTCTGTACAAAGGAAATGCGCTCCGGGCGATGCGCCTGTTCCGCCCGGACTGCCTTCCAAAATTTCCTGCAGCTGTCCATTTTTCAGAGACCGCCTTCAGGGCCTGTTTTGAGGGATCTGCCCGATGCTGCCATGCGCATCGCGAAGGCTGCAGGAGGTAATTCAGGCAATGGCAGGCTGACAACGGATTCCTCGCAGGCACTTGCTTCCCTGGTCCTGCATTGGTCCTGCACCGGCTGGTCGGTGTGAGAGAGGGGGAAGGCCGCGCAGAAGGAAAGCAGAGAAACTAGAAAGCGGGCAGGTCCGTCTCCAAATCCGGTGACAGGCCTGCCCGCTGTTCTGCGCTGAAGCAAATGGATCCTCTGCCTCCCTGCAGGGAGACGGAACAAAAAGGCAAAACAAAAGACGGACCGCAATTGCGATCCGCCTTTTTCTGTGAGCTGGCACCGGGAATCGGACCCGGGACCTCCACACTACCAATGTGACGCTCTACCGACTGAGCCATGCCAGCTTGCATCTCCCTGTTGGGCGCAGAAAGAATACTACCATACCCCCGGAGACTTCGCAAGCAAAAATCCGGAAGAAATTTATTTACGCACGAATTTCATATCTGTCAGACAAATGTAGGCAAAAGCCTCTTCCCGGAGGTCCTCAGCCGGTTGTCTGCGGGCGCGCGCCGTCATGGGCTTTGGCATAGTCGGAAAGGTATGTCCCGATCTCCTCGAGGAACCGGTTCCCGTAGGAGGCGAGGTTCTTCTCGCCGACGCCGGGGAGCGCAAGCAGCTCCTCCTTTGTGCGGGGAAGGGTAATGCACATCTGCGTCAGCGTCCTGTCGGAAAAAACAAGATAGGGCGGAATGCTGCGCTGCCTGGCAAGCAGAAACCGAAGGCTCCTGAGCTTTGCAAAGAGCTCGTTCCCCTCGGGAGTAAGAACCGTCGTTTCGGAGGAGGCGGAAGCTTTCTTTCGTCGCGGCGACGGACGCTCCGTGCTCTCCTCTGCCTGCACTTCAAACCTGCAGGCAACCTTCTCCCCGTCCCGCACTTCCTGCGCCCTCGGTCCCGGGAAGAAGAGGCCGTACTGATCCTCCGACCTTTCAAGGATCCCGAGGTCAGTGAACTGGATGAGAAGGTCCCGGATCTCTGCCTCGGAGAGGGAAGAGAGGGCGCCATAGCAGGGCTTTGTGTCAAGCCCCGTCTCCTCAATGCGCTTTGTTTTGCTCCCGTGGAGTGCTGCGGCAATGAGGTTCTGTCCGTACCGCCCCGGGATGGAGGAGATGAGGGAGAGGGCGGCGTTTGCCTCCTTTGTGCAGTCCCTCTCTGTGTACTCCCTGCTGCAGTTGCCGCAGTTCCCGCAGGGCTCTGTGACAGGCTCCCCGAAGTAGGAGAGGATCTCGTTGCGGAGGCATGAGAATCCCACGCAGTAGTGCTCCATGCGGGACAGGCGTATCTCGTCCTGCTCATGCACGGTCCTTGCCTCCTCCGGCGTCATCTGTTCGTTGCCGGACTTGTTCTCCAGCATCATCCGGTTGATCAGCGTATCCTGCGGGGAGTAGAGGAGGATGCACTCTGCCCGCTCGCCGTCTCTTCCCGCGCGTCCCGCCTCCTGGTAGTAGTTCTCAATCGAGGCGGGCATGTTGTAGTGGATGACATAGCGCACGTTGGACTTGTCGATGCCCATGCCGAAGGCATTCGTTGCGACCATGACGGAGATGTTGTCGTAGATGAAGTCGTCCTGACTCCTGACCCGCTCCTCCTGCTCCATGCCGGCGTGATACCTGCCCGCGGGGATCCGCTCATCCCGGAGGATCCCGTAGAGCCGGTCCACGTTTTTGCGGGTGCTGCAGTAGATGATGCCGGACTCCCCCTCATGCTTTCTCACATACGAGAGACAGAAGTCCGTCTTGTTCTTTGGCTTCTCCACCGACCAGTAGAGGTTCTTCCGGTCAAACCCCGTGATCTTCACGAGGGGATCCCGGAGCGAGAGTGCCCGCACGATGTCCTCCCGGACCTGCGCCGTTGCCGTCGCCGTAAAGGCGCAGACGCAGGGACGCTCCGGGAGGGATGCGATGTAGTCAGAGATTGCAAGGTAGGAGGGCCGAAAATCCTGCCCCCACTGGGAGATGCAGTGGGCCTCATCCACGCAGAGCATGGAGATCCCAATCTCATGGGAGAGCCACTGAAACCTTGGGGTCATGAGGCGCTCCGGAGCGACGTAGATGATCTTATACCGGCCCCTTGCCGCAAGGGCGATGGCCTTTTGGATCTGGTTCTCCGTGAGGGAGCTGTTGAGAAAGGCCGCATGGACGCCCGCCGCGTTCAGCGCCTGCACCTGGTCCTTCATGAGGGAGATGAGGGGCGAGACCACGACGGAGACACCGGGCAGAAGAAGAGCCGGCACCTGATAGCAGAGGGACTTGCCCGCCCCTGTCGGCATGATGCCGAGGACGTCTCTTCCCGCAAGGATCCCGTCGATCAGCTCCTCCTGTCCCGGCCGGAAGCTGTCATAGCCGAATGTCTTTTTGAGTACCTCGAGTTTGTTCATGCCCATCCAATCTCTCTCCAAAGCAAAACTGCCGCATTTCCGGGCAGCCAAAAGGGCCGCCCCGGGCGCTATTGTAGCACACCCGGAACGGCCCTTTCACCGTATCCCTTCTGCTTGTTTTTTCGTGGCTCAGACGGCGTCTGACTTTTTGGCAGGAGAGGGCTCCTGCGAAGGTCCGAACACCCTGCCGCGGATCGGCTTCAGGACGCGCAGCAGGATCTCCCCGAACACGCAGATCGAGAGCACTTCTCCTGCTCCGACGGTCAGCATGAAATAGGGGATGCCGCCCGGGATGTGATAGGCATAGGTCAGGAGGAGCGGGACGATGATCATGTTGGAGAGAACGGGCGGCAGGGAGCAGAGGAAGCTGTGCTTCCGGAGTGCCCGCGTTCCCAGCGCACCGAGGAGAGTCGCCAGGGATCCGAAGATGATGTCCGGCAGCGCCGATCCCGTCACGAGGTTTGCGGCAAGGCAGCCCACAAAGAGCCCCGGCACCGCTGCCGGCGTGAAAAACGGCAGGATGCACAGCGCCTCGGAGATGCGGACCTGAATCGCGCCGCTTGCAAGGTCAAAGCCCGCGGCGACAAGGGTCAGGACAACGTACAGGGCCGCGATCAGCGCCCCCTGCACAAGATACAGTGTCTTCTGGTGTTCTTTCATGATGATTTGTTCTCCTTTCGCAAAGAAACACCAAGCCAAGGTAAAATCTCCCGAAAGAAGAGCGGCCGAACGGCCAGGAAATTCAGATCAGGTATTTTATCCGCTTAGTTTTGACGAGTGGGAAGGGATTCTAACACTCGGCGCCGCATTGCACTGGTTCGGCGCAGATGTTAAAATAGCACGATTTTCGGAAATTGACAACCGGGGAGGCAAAGATTCGCAGAACCGGGCAGGAGAGGAGAGCGCATGGAAAAGACACGGTCCCAGAGCATGGATATGACTACGGGTGTCATCTGGAAGAGGCTCCTTGCCTTTTTCTTCCCGCTCCTGTTCGGGACCTTCTTCCAGACCCTCTACAACACCGTGGATGCAATGATCGTCGGCCGCTTTGTGGGAAAGGCCGGGCTCTCCGCCGTCGGCGGTGCCTCTGCCATGCTGATCAACCTCCTCGTCGGCTTCTTTGTCGGCATCTCCTCCGGAGCAACGGTCATCCTCTCCCAGTACCGCGGGGCGGGAAGGAAGAAAGAGGTGGAGGCTGCGGTCCACACCGCGATCGCCGTTGCCCTCGCGGGCGGCCTTGTGATGACGCTCCTGGGCCTGTTTGCAGCACCTCCCTTTCTTGTCCTCATGAACACGCCGGAGGATACGATGGCAGGCTCTGTCCTCTACCTTCGCCTCTACTCCCTCGGCATGATC
>Ga0256404_1013415_pt1 | contig 10387 bp, 9 predicted proteins | sample RumenRJG_01DNA_FD_185990 | JGI IMG/M metagenome (GOLD analysis project Ga0256404, IMG submission 185990) | Bovine rumen microbial communities from Lethbridge, Alberta, Canada - RJG_01 | ecosystem: Host-associated > Mammals > Digestive system > Stomach > Rumen | place: Canada: Alberta | collected...
AATGTTATTATTTCAAAAATTCCCCAAATTGGTACATGTTTATCTTTGGAATAAAAATGATTTACTATTTTATTATTATGACTATAACTTCTTGATAGAGCAGAATAAATACTACTTTGTACATTTAATCGTTGTTTCATTTTTTCTTTATAATCTTTAGAATTATTACTACTCTTATAGTCTGTAATTCCTTTTTCATATATCTCATTAAATTCATCAGTATTATATTGTTCAACTAAAATTTGTAAAACTATATTCTTAGAAATCGTTTCTATCTGCATTAGCTGAGGATATAATAAGCTTTTTAATTTAGAATCAAAATTAACAATTGATACTATTTCTTTAAATGAATTAATAGTTATTCTATTCTGAGGATTATTAATATATCTATATCCCTTATATCCATGATAATATCCTATATTTATTAAATTTCTCTTATCCTTTGCACCATCTATAGATATATTATGAGCATTTCTTAAATATTTCATTAAAGCATTTGTTGTTTTTATTTTCATTTAATTCCTCCAATCTTTAAAGACATAACTTGTTCATTATTATAACACAAATTTTAATTTATGAATAAAGATTAAGAAATTTTTATTAAACTAGCAAGTACTGAATTTGTAATACAAATTCGAATTTGCTTATATTAACAAGCAACGTATTTGTAAAGTACTTTCCAAAAATACAACAAATACAATATGGGAACTCCCAAACCCTATCATCTAATTAGTAACACTTATATTCAAAATTAAGCAGGGATTGGGAAGATTCCATAATACGTGAAAAAAACCTCAGTGGGAGGAGCTTTCCAATGCTTGCTAAAAATAGAGTAGATTTTATCTACCCTATTATTTCAAAACACTGCTAACAATTTCCATACTATTTTCATGATTAAAATATTCTTCTTTATTATTATGAAAAGAAATACCATAATTATTTTCACTATACATTCCATCTCTATAACTTAAAACAGTCTGTTGAAAGTATTTATCTTTATTTCTTTTATATTCAATCGTATAACCTCTTAAATCATTTTCTAAATAATAAAAGGTATCATAAGAAGGAATAGTAAAATTAGAATAATTTCTAGCAATATAATTTATTTTGATATCATCACTACTAGTAAAAATATTTTGTTTAAATTGATAGTGTTTTTCATAAAATTTTATTAAATCTATAGAATCATGAATATCATATTTTTCAAACAATCCGTAAACATTCATCCATGGAAATAATGTACTATTTATTCCATAATAATCAATGTTACCAATATCATTTTCTCTTCTTCTATTACAAACAAGAATCATTGCATCAAAGGTATCATTATCTATAAGCCCTTTAATATAAGGTTCACAATTATCCATAACAAAATTACTTTTTTCTTTATCGGTAATCTTTTCAAATCCTTCCGGAATATAAATACTTAATTCATTATGTAACACCTTAGTATTTGATTTATTGTTTTTTTGTACTTGAATTGTTTTTATATTTTTATTATATGCAAACGAATTATCTTCATGAGTTGAATAATCTTTATAATAAAAATATGCAATAAATGCTTTGTATAATAAATATAAAACAACTATTATTGTAATAAATATAATAAATTTCTTAATTTTTTTATTTCTTTTCTTATTATTATAATCAATAGTACTAACAAAATTTTCTTCTAGTTTTTTTTGATAATTTTCTTCCGTTAATTTTTCTCCTGATAACAATTCATTAATAGAAATATCTAACTCATTACATAAATCTTGAAACATTGAATAATCAGGTAAACTATTTCCATTTTCCCAACTTGAAATAGTACGATTACTAACACCTAATTTATCAGCTAATTCAACCTGAGTTAGTTCTTTTATTTTTCTTCTCTCTTGAATAAATTTACCAATCTTTTTTTGATCCATAACTACCTCCGTACAATAATAGTTTATCAAAAAAAAAGAAAAAATAACAGGAAGTAACCTTGGAATTATGCTTTTTTATAAATTAAATTATTAATAAAAAAAACTCCATTCATCCTACATAAACCTTTCACATAAAACGTGAAGCTTCAGATTAAACAGAGTTCTTATAAATTTATACTATCATCATAAACAATAAACTTCAATACTAATATTTCTATTTACCTATTTTTATACTTATACTTCCCTATTTTTCTATCATAAAGAAGCAATCTTGTGGAACTTCATGAACAAAAGTCCTATTAATAACTCTTTCTTGTACCCCTTCATTCAATGGTTGTTGAAAATTAGTTTGATTCATCATCCCACTGCTTGGCATCATAGTAACATCAACATCCATATCATTTTGAATAGTATTATTATTTCCTGTAATAGTAGAATCCACATTAACGTCTTGATAAAAACTATTATTATACATATCAATACCTCCTAAAGTATTGTATGATAAAACAAACATTTATGAAACAAAAAAAAGATATAAGCAATATCTTAACTAGTTTATATTACACTTATATCCTTGTTCTTCAAGACCTTTTTTAGTTGCCTCTGGAGTACTCATCTTAGATAGAACATTTTTAGCAATTTTATCAACATCTAAAGTAGCAGAAACATGTAAATTTTTATCATTTCTTTTATGCTTACAATCTGTAAAAGCACTTTTATACTCACTCATTGAATCTTTAACAAGAGAACACCAATCTTGTTTATCAACATATGATAACGATTCTTCTGGATAACTAGACAAATCCATATCGTAAGAAAAATCCATAGTGCTAATTGTATTTCCATCAAATCCAACATTAAAAATAATATCAACACCATTTGAAGATTGAGTACATTTCAATATAGACTTCTTTCCACACCCAGTAACAAAAACTGCTAAAATTACTATAGAAAAAATAAGCAAAAAATTTTTTCTCATCAAAATACCTCCTATAAGATTATACTACCACTAATATAATAAAAACACAATATTTAAAAAGGCAATTTAAAATTTCCATTAGTAACTTGTTTCATCATTTTTTTCATTTGATCAAATTGTTGCAGTAACTGATTAACTTCTTGAACAGAAGAACCACTTCCTTTAGCAATTCTAGTCTTCCTACTTGCCTTTATAATAGATGGATTTCTTCTTTCCTTAGGAGTCATAGACAAAACAATTGCTTCAATATGAGCCATTTGTTTAGGATCAACCTTAATATTAGTTAATCCCATTTTCTTAGCACCAGGTAACAATTTAATTAAATTTTCAATAGGTCCTAATTTTTTCATTTGCTTCATAGTAGATAAAAAATCTTCTAAATCAAATTTTCCTTCTTGCATACGTTTAGCAGCTTTTTCTGCCTCTTTCTCATCGATAGACTCAGTAGCTTTTTCAACTAAAGAAATAATATCTCCCATTCCAAGAATTCTTCCAGCCATACGCTCTGGATCAAAAGAATCCAAACCATCAAGCTTTTCAGAAACACCAATAAACTTAATTGGAACATGAGTTAAATGACGAACAGATAAAGCCACTCCGCCTCTTGTATCACCATCTAATTTTGTCAATACAACACCAGTTAAAGGTAATTGATTATGAAATCCAGTAATAACATTAATAGCATCTTGACCCATCATAGAATCAATAACTAATAATGTTTCATCAGGATGAATAGTAGACTGAATATTATCCAACTCTTCCATTAAATTTTCATCAATATGAAGTCGTCCAGCAGTATCAATTAAAACATAATCAAATTTATTATCTTTAGCATAAGCAATTGCATTTTGAGCAATTTCAACAGGATTTTTTTTCCCTTCCTCAAACACATCAATATTTAATTGTTTGCCCAATTGAACTAATTGGTCAATAGCAGCAGGTCTATAAACATCACAGGCAACTAACAATGGTTTTTTATGATGCTTTTTTCTTAAATAATTAGCAATTTTAGCAATAGTGGTAGTTTTACCTGATCCCTGTAAACCAACTAGCATCAAAGTAGCAGGTTTCCCTTCTAAATTTAGTGGACTACTTTCCCCACCTAATAATTCAGTTAATTCATCTTTTACAATTTTAACAAATAAATCACCTGGATTAATACTAGAAACCACTTCCTCACCTAAAGCTTTTTCCTTAACAGAAGTAGTAAACTCCTTAACAACAGTATAATTAACATCAGCTTCCAACAATGCTAATCTAATTTCACGCATCATATCAGAAATATTATCTTCAGTAATTTTTCCATATCCTTTTATCTTATGAATAGCATTTTGTAAACGATCGCCCAAGCTTTCAAACATATTCTTCACCCATAAATATTGTACCAAATAAGAGGAATGAAGTCCATTGATAAATAAAATATATAAAAAAAGAATCCTAAAAAGGAATCTTTTTAATCACTAAAATCATTCTCAATATCATCTTCATCAACCAATTCAATCAAAGGAGAACCACTATCATCAATTAAAACGGGCTCATTATAGGATATCCCCTGGTTGTTAACATTAACTTCAGAAATTTCAGCTAACCCAGTGCTTGGACTATTGCTCACTGGCGCAATAGTAGTAGGTCCAGCCATAGGTGAAGTTGGTTGCCCATTATCCCCTGAAGAAGTAGTAGAACTATTCATCACGATAAATGAATCATCAAATTTTTCATCCACATCATCAGAATTAGAAGAAATAGACTTAGATGGAGAATTATTATCTGATGGTGTTGCAGCTACAATAGATAAACTTGGATTTTCCTCTAATTCATTGCTATTATTTGTAGAATTATTATTACTTAGCTGACTATTTTCAGAAGATGCTGCAGTTGATGTTGTTGCTGTTGGAGATGGAGTAGCAATATTATCAGTTACGATAGATAAGCTTGGATTCTCTGATTGAGAAACCATAACAGGAACAGTGCCATAATTAGTATTAGCAACTAAATTTTGAGAAACATTCATAGTATTTTGTGGCATTTTTGCATTATTAACAGCACTATTTGAAATTCCATTAGATGAACCATTCCATATAGTAACTACATCACAGTTTCCAGAAAGTGGTGCAGGATTAGGCATCTCCATTTTTATTACTAAAGGTATTTTAAAACCAAGACCAAATCCTAAACAAGTTCCTGACTGTAAAGCTTTTTGTTTTTCTATAATCTCATCTGTAATATGAGGAACCATTTTACGAATATAATCTACATCCATAGGGTGATTAATTTTAAAAATCAAAAAATTAGTACATTGGGAAATAACAGTATCACTAATTTCAACAGGTCTTTGCGAAATCAAACCAAGTATCACTCCATACTTACGACCTTCTTTTGCAATTCTCTCAAAAATATTATAACCAAATAAGAAACGATCATGATCACTTTGAATATAACGATGAGCTTCCTCCAGAACAATATGGAAAGGAATGCTACCACGCATTTTTAGTCCTTTACAAAAATCAAAAATTAATCTTGAATAAATCTTAGTTAAAACTTTAGCAAAATCATCATCTATGTCATTTAAATTTATATTAACAATTTGATACTTTTTTCCATTTGTTATCAACAATGAAGATAAATAAGACTCTAAAGAAACATATTCTTTAACATCAAAATATTTAGCATTATCACCAACCAATAAAGAATGTAATCTAACTCTTAATGTAACAGAGTCACCATATGTTTGTTCATTTCTAAGCCATCCTTCACTAATTAATGTAAAGTTAAGAGCCTTTTCTAATGTATTTAAATCATAAAAAACTCCTGTATGTGGTTCGTAATCATCATACTCTTCCTTAATAAAAGAATTAAGATATTCATTCATTAATACACTTTCAGTAAAATTACCAGAATTATCAATCAAAAAACACTCTCTAAATTTACGAACATATCCTATTCCTTGAACAGGAGCCTCCATATTAAACTCATCTGTAGAACAACTTGCTAAAATCGAAAAAATTTCATTACGTTTGTTAGGAGCGGTCTCATTTGTATACAAAATAGTCATAATAGCTTTAGCAATCAAATGATTCTTATAAGAATTTGAATCAATATCATTTTGACTAAAAACCAAAGCAAGTTTAAGCATTCTCTCAATAATAGGTAATTGAGAATGACTTGTACATTGAAGTAAAAGAGCTAAGTCATCTTTATTTAACAAATATACAGGTAATCTTAACTTTTCACCTATACCATCAGTTTCATTTGTACTTAAATAACGATAATTATATTGACTATTAATCTGATTTAAATTAGAAAACGCATTGTAATATTCACCAGAAGAATCAAAAATAAATATATTAGCTTTATATGGATTTAATCTCTCATCATGAAACATATTTTGAAATAAACGAGTAGTACCACATGATTTACCTGACCCAGTATTACCAAATATAGCAAAATGATTACTAAAAAAGCTATTTACATCCAAAAAAACAGGAAAATCATTGTAAAATGGACTAACTCCTAATTTCATATAACCATCAACATCCGAACCTGTTATTAAAGGTATTTCGCTCTGTTCAATAACCCGAATCTTAGCATCTAAAGATGGCTTACGAATCGTACCACCAATTAATCTATCATTAACAATTTCTCCCAAAAAACGAGCTTTTACCAAGTTTCCATCCAAATCATCAACTTCACCTAAAATTTTTTTAGTATCATCTTCAAAAACTAAATGTAAATTCATTAAATTCATTGTAACTTCAGCGTTATCCAATAACTTAATGGTACATGAATCATCACTAATATAGGTTATTCTGTCAAACATAACTATCCCTCTTATTCTTTCACTACTATATAAAAATTATACAAGTAAATACAATCTTTTTCAAGAAAAAAATACTACAATTAAGTAGTAAATTAATATCAGGTACAAAAATTACTTATTAACCCTTTTTTTAGAATACTCATCACCTTTTTTTGTTTTTTCTATCTCTTCAATAGATTCAATTTTATGAAGAATATTTTGAGCACCATCTGAATAAAAATCTTTTCTATGCCCTAATGCATATTTAAAAAAATCTCTTTCATCATTATTATAATTAGTATAACGATGTAATATCCAATCTTCAATATTATCATCAATTATAATATTATCCATATAAATTAATTGAAAAATTGGTGAATTATAATCTTCTCCCAAATCCTCTGCTCTTTCAATTGCGTATAATACAAAAGAAGAATTATTTTGAGGCTCAATATCGAAAAAAAACAATTTAATTATATTATAATAATCTTTTAATTCAAAATCCTCTTTCTTAGCAAATCTACTGATAATTGCATCTAATGCCTTAAATCTTAAACAAATTTTTTCAGCTCTAAATATATTATCAACAGTCACTCCATATTTTTCAAAATCATCATCAGTTACTTTTCCAGCAATAGTTTCTAATATATCTTCAATAAAATAATACTTATGGGAAGAATCCATTCTTTTTAATCTAGGAATAGTTTCTAATAATTGAATAGTAAATTCTGTTATAAACTTCTCATATTGTTCATTAGATAATTCACCTTGTCCTTTTTTATCTTTTAAATAATCTATCAAACTATTATGATATTTATTACAATAACTTCTTATATTCCAATAAAAAACATCACTAAAATTACATTTATTAAATTCTTGAAATATCCTATCTTTAGATAAAGACAACAGCTCACTACTCCTTAATAAAGCCTTATCAAAATTACGAAATTCATCTACTAATTCAATATCTTTTAACTCTTTTTCTATCTCAGAATAGATCTCCACTAATAAATAATTATTAATTATTCCAAAAGAAGAATAATCACGATAATTATTATCATACATACAAGTAGAAATAATCTTTTTTAAAATTATATTTAGTTCATCTTTATAAATATTTTCAGCATTTTTTTTGCTTGCTTCATTTAAAGTATAATTAGAGGATAATAAATTGAATACAGAAACAGAAATATCATTATCTATTAAACTATACTGTATTTTCTTCATACTTTCATTTAAGCCATCATCTGAATCATAATACTTATTTTGAACTAAAAAATATGATAATAAACTATTATAATAATCTAAAAAAAACTCTATATTTTTTTATTTCTTCTAATAAATTTTTTTTCTTCTAAACTTATTTCTTTTAATTTCATTCTATTACTCCTAAATATATTTTCCCTTTATTATAATTATTAAATAGAATTAGTCAATAAAAAAAATATATATTTAAATAGTATTTTATATAATCTCCTCTAATTCTTTCTTCAAAGAATCATTATCTATCTTAGATAAAACACTTAATATAATATTTTTTTTCTTTAAAAGCATTAATTTTTCTTCATATTCCTCTAATTTTAAAATAACAGAATGAACTTGATTAAAAATAGCATTTCTACTCACTCCATAGTCTTCTGCCATTTCAGAAAAACTCAAATTATTACAATAATAATCCTCAAAATACTTTTTTTGTTTATCAGTTAGTAAAGAACCATAAATATCATACAAAGAATTATAATAAACAACTGAATCCATTTAAAACACTCCAATAATTCCAATAACTAAAACAATTATACCAAAAATTAAGTAATATAATGTAAGCTTTTCTTTTTGAAAAATTTTTTTATTATTATAAGCCATAATCATCAAATCTATTCCCATAATAATCTCAAAATAAGGAAAGATATTATGATTCATAATACTAACTATTGCTAAAACAAGAACAATTATAGTGCAAAGAGCCTGCAAAAAAGCTCCTAAAATATTAAACTCATGAATTTTATTTTTTTTCTTCAAATTACATCATATCCTTAAATAGACCATATATATATTTTTCAATGTCAAATGTTTGTAAATCATCCTTAGTCTCACCAAGTCCAATAAATTTAACAGGTAACCCAACTTCTTCTTTTATTGCTAGAACTATTCCACCTTTAGCAGTTCCATCTAGTTTTGTTAAAACAATCCCAGTAATATTTGTAATTTCCTTAAAGGCCTTAGCTTGGCTAATTCCATTTTGTCCAGTAGTAGCATCAATCACAAGTAGAGTCTCACAAGCCCCACCATCCACTAAACTATCTATTACTCTATTAATTTTCTCTAACTCTTTCATTAGATTAACTTTATTTTGAAGTCTTCCTGCAGTATCAACTAACACAACATCATATTTTTCATCTTTAGCTTTACAAATACCATCATAAACTACACTAGCAGGATCGCTATCCTCTTTACCAAAAAAGCCAACTTCTACTTTTTCACTCCACTCCTGTAGCTGCATAACTGCTCCCGCACGAAAAGTATCGGCTCCAACTAATAAGACTTTTTTTCCCTCGTCCTTTAATTTATTAGCAATCTTTCCAATTGTAGTCGTTTTTCCAACCCCATTAACACCAATAAACAAAATGACTGACAAATCACTTTCATTAAATAAAATTTTACTACTTAAAACATCATCATTAACATATATAATAAACAATTCATCTACAATTATTTCTTTTAAATCAGATGGATTAGTAATATTTTCATGATTAACTCTTTCTCTTAATCGATCAATAAAATCCATTACTGTTTTAACACCAATATCAGCCATAATTAAAATTTCTTCCAACTCTTCGAAATATTCATCAGTAATTTTACTATACTTATTAGTAAGATTAGCTAACTTAGAAACAAACCCTTGACGAGTCTTAGACAATCCTTTTTCATATATCTTAACAGACTTTCTTTCTTCCTCTTTTTTCTTTCTACTAAAAAGAAAACCTTTTTTCTTTTTGTTTTCTTCTTTTTTATTATCTATTATTTTATTTTCAACAATCTCTTCTTCAGCCTCTTCTTCCTCTGTCTCATCTTCAACAGCCTCTTCTTCCTCTGCTTCTTCTTCAACAGTCTCTTCTTCAGCCTCTTCTTCCTCTGCTTCTTCTTCAGCAGTCTCTTCTTCAGCCTCTTCTTCCTCTGTCTCATCTTCAACAGTCTCTTCTTCAGCCTCTTCTTCCTCTGTCTCATCTTCAACAGTCTCTTCTTCAGCCTCTTCTTCCTCTATCTCATCTTCAACAGTCTCTTCTTCAGTAGTCTCTTCTTCATCATAAGACTTAAACATACTTTTTATTTTACTAAATAATCCCATTAACTATCACCTAAGAATTATTATATCAAATTTTTCAACAAGAAATCAATTATATTCTTTCTACCATACTAAACACCATATTAAAAAACATTGACAATTAAAAAGAAATAATATAAAGTAAAGAACAATTTCTATTAATGAATTCAACTAAAAAAGATTGTATTTTAGGGAGGCAAAATATGAATATTAATTATGTTGATAAAGAAGTACAATTAAAATTATGTAATTTATTCTTGATACCCAAAAAAAAGACATTTATAGATATCTTGTTAAAAAGAGAATCAATAAATGAAGAGCAAATTTATCAAATAGATAAATACTTAACATCTCTTTTTAAACAAATGGGATATGAAAAA
>Ga0256404_1013416_pt1 | contig 10385 bp, 10 predicted proteins | sample RumenRJG_01DNA_FD_185990 | JGI IMG/M metagenome (GOLD analysis project Ga0256404, IMG submission 185990) | Bovine rumen microbial communities from Lethbridge, Alberta, Canada - RJG_01 | ecosystem: Host-associated > Mammals > Digestive system > Stomach > Rumen | place: Canada: Alberta | collected...
GCCGGTGACTCAGGAAGTTTTCACGGAAGGTTCTGCTTCCGTTAAGGAGACCCGCCTCGCCTTCGGCGGAGACGCCCTGAACGAAGCGACGGTGCTCTCCCGCCTGGGAAAGAAAGTCAGCCTCATCACCAGGGTCGGGGACGACGAAGCCGGAGCCGCCATCCTGCGGCAGCTCCGCTCCCTGGGGATCTCCGGCGAAGGCATCTCCGTGATCCCGGGACTCCGGACTGCCGTCAACATCGTCCTCGTGGACGAGGCCGGCGAGCGGTATTTCCTGACGGATCCGGGAAGCAGTCTCCGGACGCTGGAGCCGGCGGATATTCTGCCGAAGCTGGAAGGCGCCGGAAAGATCTGCTGCCTTGCCAGCATGTTCGTCTCGGAGCGCCTGCCGTTCCCGGAAGTCACAAAACTGTTCCGGTTCCTGAAGGACAGCGGCCGCACTGTCTGTATGGACGTGACAAAAAGAAAGCACGGGGAGACCCTTTCCGATCTCCGCGCGCTGCTTTCCTGCGTCGATATTCTCTTTGCCAATGCGGAGGAGGCTTCCCTTCTCACCGGCACCGCCGATCCTGCGGGATCCGCCCGCATGCTCCGGGAGGCAGGGGTCCGCTGCGCCGTCGTGAAGACCGGGAAGAAGGGCTGCATCGTCTGCGCAAAAGATGCCTTTTTCTCCGTACCGGCATTTCCTGACGCCCGCTGTGTCGACACCACCGGCGCGGGGGACACCTTTGCCGCCGCCTTCCTCTATGCCTGGTCGGAGGGTTACTCCCTCACCGACTGTGCCTGTTTCGCGAACGCGGCAGCATCCACCGCCGTGGAACATACCGGCGCCGTGGACGGGGTCACAGATCCGGATAAGATCCTCCGGCGCTTCCGGGCGGTACGGGAACTTCCTGCTTCGATCCTTCCACTGTCCTCAGACCATTCATGACGATCCGCGCGGTGAAGCGGGTAAATTCTTCCAGAGACATCTGCGGATCCTCGATCCACCGCTCCACCATGGCAAGAAGACCTGCGGACATATATTCCGCGTAGAGGTAGTACCGGTTCTGGACCTTCGGGTCCTGGCCGTCCAGATGGGCGTAGGCAAAGTACTGCTGGAACACACTGTCCAGAAGCAGCACCCGCAGCTTGTCCGTGAGGAAGGGCAGCAGCCCCAGCTTTCCCAGCAGCTCGTAGGTATGGTAGTCTTCGCGGACGATGCTCCGGAATGCGGCGAAAAACCTGAGCGGTTCAAAGCTTCCGGAGTAGAGCTCCACACCTGAGATCAGCTCCCGGTATTTTTCCAGGAGATCGTCCGCGATCTCCCCGAGAAGCTCCTCCGTACCGGAATAATACATGTAGAAGGTCTTCCGGTTGATTCCTGCCGCCGCGGCAAGCTCCGACACCGTGATCTTCGCCGGATTCTTCTCCTTTGCCAGCTCCAGATATGCCTCACGGATCTTTTTCAGGGTCCGGCTCACCCGCCGGTCCTTTGTCCGCCTGTTTTCGCTTTCCTTCATTGATTTCCTCCGGATATGGACGTTTTCCGGTGCAAAAGGTAACACATGAGGTCTGAATGACCGTTGTTTTCCTTCCCGGTAATCATTATAATAGAGTCAGTCCGTAAAAGAAACAACTGTTACTTTTTGTCTTCGGAAAGAAGGAATCTCTTATGCACGATTATGTGATCTTTGTCGATACTTCCGCGGATATCGATCCCGCCTACGCGGCTGCAAATGACATCCGCTTTGTTCCCATGCACTACACCCTCGGCAGTGAAGACCGCTGCTGCAGCCATATGGAGGATGATGACCTCCTGAAGCGCTTCTACGACGGCCAGCGGAAGGGCGACCTGACACAGACCAGCCAGATCACCCCCAGCGTCTACCTCGACCTCTTCGCTCCCATTCTTGCGGAGGGACGTTCCATCATCTATCTCTCCCTGTCCAGCGGTCTCACCAAGACCTTCGACAATGTGCTGGTGGCAAAGCAGGAGCTGGATGAGGAATATCCGGCGGCCAAGCTTTACCCGGTGGATTCCCTGCAGGCGACCGGCGGGATCGCTCTTCTGGCGGAGAAGGCCGTCGAGAACCGGGCGGCCGGCATGAGCGCCGCTGACAATGCGGCATTCCTCGCGGACGCGGCTCATAAAGTCTGCCTTTGCGTCATGGTGGACGATCTTATGTACCTGAAGCGCGGCGGACGCTGCCCTGCGACCACGGCTGTCCTCGGCACCATGCTGAACGTGAAGCCGATCCTGATCATCGCGGACGACGGCACCCTGGCCACCATCAACAAGAAACGCGGCGAGAAGCTGGCGCTGAAGGAGCTCCTGACCCAGTACATGAACGCGCGGGACGCTTCCCTCGGAAACCGGTGCTACCTGACCCATGCAGACTGCCGCGGCAGGGCAGAGACCCTGGCCGGCATGATCAAGACAGAGAACCCGGACGCGGACATCACCATCATGGGTGAAAGCCCGATCATCGGCGCCCACACCGGCCCCGGCACCATCCTCATCACCTTCTGGGGCGACCGCAGCAAACTGAAGTAACTTAAAGGGACCAGACCGAAGTCTGGTCCCTTTTGATTACTGCCAGCCCGCGGGCAGGTATGCCGCGGTGGCCGCGATCATGTCGTCGATAAGCTTTCGGAGCTGAGCAGCGTCGGTGCACTTCGCTGCGGTATTCGGGTCGTTCCGGAAGGCCTCGAGCAGCAGGTCCCGGTCGAAGGTCTCTGCTGCCTTCAGAGTCCGGAAGTGATTCTCCGTGTGGGGCTGCACCAGCTTCCGGATCTCCTCCGGAAGGGCGCCGATTATTCCGCCGGGTCCTGCCGTATCGCCCACGGACTGCCAGATATTGAGCCGCTCCGGAAGATGCACATCCGCCTCCATCTCGTCAAAGGTGCCCGGAAGGATGGAGATCACCACGAAGTCCGCCCCGGTCAGGGCTTCCTCCAGGGTCTCCGCGACTGTGTAATTCCAGTGTCCCTTCGTGTCCGGTCCCTTTCTCCGGACCGGCTTTTTCTGTATCCGGTCGGCGTCACGCCGTACCGCTTTTTAAACACATCCTTGAAATAATTGCCGTCGGAAAACCCGCAGCGGAGCGCGATCTCCGTGACGGAGCTGTCCGTGCTGAGCAGTTCCAGCGCCGCTTCCTTCAGACGCAGGAAGGTCAGGTATTCGTGGACTCCGGTTCCTGTGGCCTGCCGGAATTTCCTGCTCAGATAGTTGGGACTGAGGCCCGCCGCCTTCGCGATCTCCGCGGCAGTCACCTCCCGGCGGTAATTCTCCCGCATGAATACCGCCGCTGCCACGACCTGCCGGTCCGTCGTATGGATGTCCTCCGGCAGTTCCTCGGACACGCTGCCGACGCGGCTCATCACGAGAAGCAGTTCCTGCAGGCGGATCCGCAGAAGCATGTCCGCATAGGCGTCTCCGATCCGCTCCTCGCCCAGCATCCGGCCAAACAGTGCGGAGATCTGGCTCCGGGAAAATTCCGGGATCCTGACGAAACGCATCTCACGGAAAAAGTTCTCTCCGCCGGGCAGCAGCGCCACGACAGCATCGTCCGCGTCCTCCCGCCGGAAATAGACGGTGCTGCGGCGGCAGGGACCATAGAGATAGCGCGTGTAATGGAGGAGCTGAGGCGGGATCAGCAGAAGATCGCCGCTGTGAAGATCCAGCATGGCATCGCCCAGGAAAAAGCGGCAGGCGCCCTGCTCCAGATAATAGATCTCATAATAAGCGTGGCAGTGATTCGCAGGCATGACAAAATCACCGTTCCGAAGAAAACTGTCCGTGTAAACACGGGTGATGTTCCCATCCCTGAGTCTCTCGTCTCCCGACATCATACGCCCTTCCTCCTTCTGAGTCGATCCTGTTGCAATTTCTGTATTTTATTCCGTTTTTACACAAATTACAGCAGAAAATGCGGATAATTTATTGTATCCTATTTTTGAAGGAATTAACAGTCTAACGTGCATTTTAATGTCGTTTTAACACAGGCCCTGCGAGTGTCCGGGGACGATGACCTGGCTGTCGGCGCCGCGGCAATTGAAAAAATTGCGGAATTCTTCTATGATGAAATGGAACTGCCGAAGACGCTCACTATCGAAAAGATCCTGACTGACTGCCTGTAAGGAGTACAGATTTCATGAAGACCATCACCGGCTTTGAAGACGCTCAGCTCATCCTGGATCCTGTCCCTGACTTTACCCCCACGGAGCGCGGGATCGTTCTCATCTGCCCCGGCGGCGGCTACCGCTGGCTCTCCGGCAGGGAGGACGCCCCGATCGCCCGGGCCTTTGCCCGTTACGGCTACCGGTCCGCCTTTCTCTGGTACACTGTGGATCAGGAGCCGCTGCTTCTGAAACCGGTCCGTGAGGCAGCATGGGCCATAAACAGACTGCGGGAGTTTTATCCCGGGGAGCCGGTATATCTGCTGGGCTTTTCCGCCGGCGCCCACTGCGCGGCTTCCGTCTGTATCCGGAACGGTGTGCCCGACTGGAACGGAAACCCGGTCTTTGACCCGGTGAAGGTCGACCGGCTGATGCTGGCCTACCCGGTCATCACCGGCGGTCCCTTCGCCCATGAAGGAAGCTTCCGCACCCTGCTCGGAGACCCGGAGAGCTGGGATCCGGAGGAATACGCCCGTGCCCGCCGCTGGTTCAGCCTGGAGACCGACATCCCGTCCTCCATGCCGCCGGTCTTCCTCTGGCAGACCCAGCAGGACAACTCCGTGCCGGTCCAGAATTCCCTGCTGTTCGCCCAGAGTCTGGTCTCCGCCGAAGTTCCGCTGGAATACTATGTTTTTCCGAAGGGCATCCACGGCCTTTCTCTAGCCACTGACGAAGTGCAGGAGCCGGAAAAGGACCGCATGAGCGATCCCCACGTAGCCCGCTGGTTCGACCTCATGATCGACTGGCTCCGGTATCCGCTGCCCTGAGCGACGAACGGCACAAAAAGAACGCGGCTGCTGCCGCGTTCTTTTTGTGTCAGGATCTGCCGGGCTTACGGCTGCTTGCCGATGTAGGCGAGAATGCCGCCGTCCACATAGAGAATGTGGCCGTTGACAAAATCGGAAGCGTCCGATGCCAGGAACACTGCCGGCCCCATCAGGTCTTCCGGCGTACCCCAGCGGCCGGCCGGGGTCTTCGACACGATGAACTGGTCGAAGGGATGACGGCTGCCGTCCGCCTGACGCTCCCGGAGCGGGGCGGTCTGCGGCGTCGCAATGTAACCGGGTCCGATGCCGTTGCACTGGATGTTGTACTCTCCGTACTCAGAGCAGATGTTTCTGGTGAGCATCTTCAGTCCGCCCTTCGCGGCTGCATAAGCGGAGACCGTCTCTCTGCCCAGCTCGCTCATCATAGAGCAGATGTTGATGATCTTTCCGTGGCCCTTCTTTATCATGCCCGGAATGACAGCCTTGGCGACGATGAACGGCGCCACCAGGTCGATGTCGATGACCTGGCGGAAATCGCTGCACTCCATCTCCGTCATCGGGATGCGCTTGATGATGCCCGCGTTGTTCACCAGAATATCGATGGTTCCCAGGTCCTTCTCGATGTCCGCGACCATCTGCTTCACCTGCTCTTCGTCGGTCACGTCACAGAAATAGCCCTTCGCGTCGATGCCCTTCTCCTTATAGGCTGCCAGCGCCTCGTCCATGTGCTTCTGTCCGCGGCAGTTGAACGCGATCTTCGCGCCTGCAGCCGCATAGGCCTCGGCGATAGCGAAACCGATTCCGTAGGCAGCGCCGGTGACCAGGGCGACTTTGCCTTCCAGTGAGAACTTATTCATGTCCATGTTTCATTCTCCTTCTTATCTGAGATCGGTATTCTCAATGTTGTCCATGTCGTCGAACTCCATGTTCTCGCCGCCCATGGCCCAGATAAAAGTGTAGTTCGAAGTTCCGACGCCGCTGTGGATGCTCCAGGAGGGGCTGATGACGGCGTCATAATTGTGCATGACGATGTGTCTGGTCTGAGTCGGCTCGCCGCACATGTGGAAGACCACCTGGCCTTCCGGGAGATCAAAGTAGGTGTAGATCTCCATGCGGCGCTCGTGGGTGTGGCTCGGCATGGTGTTCCAGTTGCTTCCCGGATCCAGGCAGGTCATGCCCATGCTCAGCTGGCATGTCTTCAGGACGTTCGGGTGGATGAACTGGTTGATGGTGCGCTTGTTGCAGGTCTCCATGCTGCCCAGCGGCCGCTTCGCTGCCTCTTCGATGGTGATGAGCTTCGTCTCATAGCGGGTGTGGGCCGGCGCACTGACCATGTAAAACTTTGCGGGTGCGTTCTCATCCAGGCTCCGGAAAGTGACTTCCTTCGTGCCCTGGGTGATATACAGGCAGTCCTTGCGGTTCAGGTGATACTCGGTGCCGTCCGCCTTGATGACGCCGGCGCCGTCGCCGATATTGAAGATGCCGATCTCACGGCGCTCCAGGAAGAACTTCGTTCCGAAGTTCGCCCAGATATCGATTCCCTTGTCGATGGAGACTTCCTCCTTCACCGGCATGCAGCCCAGGGTGACCATGCGGTCGATGTGGGAGTACACCGCGACGACCTCGTCCGCCTTGTAGAGACCGGTGATCAGGAATTCGTCCCGGGTCTCTTCCGTGGTATAGCGCTTGAAATCCTTCTGATTGCAGGAATATCTGATATCCATTTGTTAAGTCTGCTCCTCTTGTCTGATGCAGTCGTTCAGCACCCCGGTCCGGGTTCCAGACGATGTGCTTCCACACCGGCTCGATGGCCATGGTCATGCCGTAGTGCTCGGCACATTCCACCACCGGTTCCAGGCCGCGGATGAAGCTCTGCAGGGCTTCCTTCCCGTGGGTGGCGGCATCGTACTTGTATTCGACGTTCGGCGCGCCGGTCTCCGTTCCGACCATCCCCGCGCCGCAGATCTTCGCGACCCGCATGCTGCCGTAGTAGCGTTCCTGCATTTCCGCAAGCTTTACCGGGTCCGGATTCGCCAGGTTCAGATAGCACCCCAGCACCGCGATATCCAGACCCTCCTTCTGAAAGACCCGCTTCACATGCATCCCCAGGCCCTCGGTAAGGGCACATCCGTCAAAGACGGTCCCGGAGATCACCTTGGCCAAAGCCAGGTGCACACAGGAGAAACCTTCCTCCGCAGCGGTACGGGCCCGGGCTTCCATGGTCTTCATCTCAGGCCCCAGGGCCGTATTCACATCGTGCAGTCTGATTCCGATCTGCATGTTTTCCTCCTCACCGGGCTGCCGGAATTCCGGCAGCCCGGATCTTTACTGTTACAGTCCGAAGTACCGCTCCGCATTCTTATAGGAAATACCCTCGACGATCTTCTTCAGGGAAGCCTCGTGGTTCGGATACTCACCGTTCTCGACCCAGTCGCCGATCAGGTTGCACATGATCCGGCGGAAATAGTCGTGTCTGGTATAGGAAAGGAAGGAACGGGAGTCGGTCAGCATGCCGATGAAGTTTCCGAGAAGGCCGAGGTTCGCAAGAGTCTTCATCTGGGACTCCATGCCGCTCTTCGTATCCTGGAACCACCATGCGGAGCCGAGCTGGATCTTGCCCGGGACCTCGTCGGACTGGAAACAGCCGAGCAGCGTGCCGAGCTGGTCATTGTCCGCCGGATTCAGGGAGTACAGAATGGTCTTCGGGCACTCGCCGGTGGCATCCAGCGCGCTCAGGAATTCCGCGATGCTGGTGCCGCAGGTGTTCTGCGCGATCATGTCGAAGCCGGTGTCCGGTCCCATCTTCGCGTACATGCGGGCATTCGCGTTTCTCCAGCAGGAGTAGTGCAGCTGCATCGCGATGTTCAGACGGTGATAATCCTTGCCGAGCTGCATCAGGATCGCGGTCTGGTATCCCTCAGCCTCCTCGACGGTCACAGCCTCGCCGCGCATCGCTTTCGCGAACGCCGCGTCCTGCGCCTCCTCGGAGATCATGCGGAACGGGATATAGTCGAGACCATGGTCGCTGGCGCGGCATCCCATCTTTGCGAAGAACTCGATGCGCTCGGTCAGAGCTGCCTTCACCTCTGCTACAGTCTTCAGCTCCTTCTTGCCGACGCTCTCAGCCAGCTTGCCGATGTACTCCGCGAAGCCCGGCTTGGAAATGTTGATGGCTTTGTCGGGGCGGAAGGACGGGCAGACCTTGACCTTGATGGACGGATCTTCGGCAATCTTCTTATGCCATTCCAGGCTGTCGATCGGATCGTCGGTGGTTCCGACCATCTCCACATTTGCCTTCTCCATCAGGCCGCGGACCGTGAAGGACGGATCGTTCTGCAGCTTGTCGTTGACGAAATTCCAGCAGTCTTCCGCAGTCTCCACCGTGAGAGGCTTGTCATAACCGAAGAAATAGCGGAGTTCCAGGTTGGACCAGTGGTACATCGGGTTGCCGATGGCCATCTCCAGGGCCTCGACGAACTTCATGAAGCGCTCAAACGCCCGCTTGTTCCCGGTCACGTAATCCTCGGAAACACCGTTGGAGCGCATGACGCGCCACTTGTAATGATCGCCGAAGTACGTCCCGTCCGGATTCTCTCCGCCGAGCCACACCTGGACGATGTTGTCGAACTTCCGGTTCTCATAGATCTCCTGCGGGGAAATGTGGCAGTGGTAATCCACCAGCGGCTTTCCGGCCGCGTACTCCGCGTAGAGGTGCTTCGCAGTCTCGGTATTCAGAAGAAAATCCTTGTCCATAAATGCTTTCATTTCGGTTTGTTCTCCTCTCTGTATGTATGTTTATATTGCATAAGTTGTTACTATTATACTGCTTTTTGCTTCTCTCAGGATAACCCTGAGGTCATGAACACTGAAGATCTGCCCCTTTTGTCCAGTCTGATTTACAGGGTCACACCCTGCCTGAAGATGGCCATGTCGTGACAGCCGGCCTCCTCGGATTTCACCGTTCTTCCGGAGGCAGTCTCGATCACCCGGTCGAACAGCTCCCGGGCCAGGACGTCGGGATCCTCGTCCTCCGTGACCAGCGTCCCGCAGTTAAAGTCGATCCAGTCCGGCTTCTTCTCCGCCAGCAGGGAATTGCTGGAGATCTTCATGGTCGGGACCGGACTCGCGAAGGGGGTACCCCGTCCTGTGGTGAAGAGGACCATATGGGCGCCCGCCGCTGCCAGCGCGGTGGAGGCCACCAGGTCGTTGCCCGGCGCGCTGAGAAGGTTCAGTCCCTTCCTCCGGACCTGGTCTCCGTAGGCCAGAACGCCGGACACCGGCGCACTGCCCGACTTCTGCGTGCAGCCCAGGGACTTGTCTTCCAGTGTCGAGATTCCGCCCTTCTTGTTGCCCGGCGAAGGATTTTCGTAAATCGTCTGGCCGTGGCGCATGAAGTAATCCTTGAACCCGTTGACCAGCTTTACCGTATCCTCAAAGACCTTCTCGTTAATGCAGCGGTTCATAAGCAGTGTCTCCGCGCCGAACATCTCAGGAACCTCCGTGAGGATGGTCGTGCCGCCGCGGGCGATCAGAAGATCCGAGAACCTGCCCACCGTGGGGTTCGCGGTGATTCCGGACAACCCGTCCGATCCGCCGCACTTCATGCCGATGACCAGTTCGCTGCAGCTGACCGGTTCCCGCTGGAACCTTCCCGCATACTCTGCCAGCTCTCCGATCAGCTCCAAAGCGTCTCCGACCTCGTTCCGGGACTCCTGACAGACCAGGAACCGGATCCGCCCGGGATCATATTCCCCGAGATATCCCTTCAGTACGTCGATGTTCGAGTTCTCACACCCGAGTCCCAGCACCAGGACGCCGCCCGCATTGGGATGCCGGATCAGATCCGCGAGAATGGTCCGTGTGTTCTCCTGATCGTCTCCCATCTGGGAACAGCCATAAGGATGGGGGAAGGCCTTCACCGCCTCGATCGTGCCGGTCACATATCTTTGAGCTTTCCGCTCGATGGCGCCGGCAACGCTGTTGACACAGCCCACCGTGGGGATGATCCATATCTCATTGCGGATTCCGACGCTTCCGTCTTTTCTGCGGTAACCGCGGAAGAAACATTCATCTGCCGGAGCCAGCGGAAGCGCCTTGGGCGAATAAGAGTATTCCAGCACTTCTCCGAGGCCGGTCTTCAGATTGTGGATGTGGATCCAGGCTCCCGCGGGGATTGCTTCCTTCGCGATGCCAATAGGCGCGTTGTACTTGATGACCGGCTGACCTGCCGCGATATCGGTCAGGGCGAACTTGTGTCCCTGGGGAATATCCTCAAGAAGTCTGACCGTATCTTCCCCGATCCGGACAACGGTACCCTTTGGCAGGGGCGAAAGTGCGACTGCTGCCAGGTCGTTCGGATGGATCTGGATATATGGCTTCATCAGGTCCTCCTTCCAAGTGACAAGATGTTACTGAGAGGTTGTCAAAAATGCGCATAATGTAAGCGCTTACATTTAA
>Ga0256404_1013417_pt1 | contig 10385 bp, 7 predicted proteins | sample RumenRJG_01DNA_FD_185990 | JGI IMG/M metagenome (GOLD analysis project Ga0256404, IMG submission 185990) | Bovine rumen microbial communities from Lethbridge, Alberta, Canada - RJG_01 | ecosystem: Host-associated > Mammals > Digestive system > Stomach > Rumen | place: Canada: Alberta | collected...
ACATCGAGCGCATCGAATGGCTCGAAAAATTCCTCCAGAGCTACCACGGCGGCGTGCTGATCATCAGCCATGACCGCTTCTTCCTCGACCGCGTCGCGACGCGCATCCTCGAGCTCGAAGGTGGCCAGGTCACGAGCTACGAGGGAAACTATACCTATTATATGCGCGTCAAGAACGACCGCCGCGCCGCGCTGCAGTCGGCCTATGAAAAGCAGCAGGAGCATATCAAGAAGACCGAGGAATACATCCGCCGCTACAAGGCCGGCATCAAGAGCAAGCAGGCGCGCGGCCGCCAGAGCCAGCTCGACCGCCTCGAACGCATCGTGCTGCCGCCAGAGGACGCGACGTTCAATTATTTTGCGTTCCACAAGCCCCCCGAGTGCGCCGAGCGCGTGGCCGAGCTCGAGGACGTCTCGTGGCACTATGGCGACCATGCGATTTTTGACCATGTGAATCTTCTTATTCGCAACGGCGACGGCGTCGCACTTGTCGGCCCGAATGGCGCGGGCAAGACGACGCTGCTGCGCGTGCTGATTGGCGAGCTCGAATCGCCGACGGGCCGCGTGAAAATCGGCAGCCGCGTGAAAATCGGCTATTTCTCGCAGCAGCACGAGACGCTGCACCCCGAGAGCACGATTCTCGACGAAATCACCTATACGTTCGGCATCGACGAAGAGCAGGCGCGCAAATACCTCGGCGCGTTCCTGTTCCACGGCGACGACGTCCTGCGGCGCATCGGCGACCTCTCGGGCGGCGAGCAGTCGCGTGTCGCGTTCCTCAAGCTCATGCTGACGGGCGCGAACTTCCTCGTCCTCGACGAGCCGACGAACCATCTCGACATCCCCGCGAAGGAGACCATCGAGGAAGCGCTCATGGCCTATCCCGGCACGTTCCTCGCCGTCAGCCATGACCGCTATTTCCTCGACAAAGTTGCGAACTGCACGCTCGTGCTCGAAAACGGCAGCATCACGGAGTACAACGGCAACTACAGCTACTACCGCGAGCGCGTCGAAGCTGAAGAGGCCGAGGCAGCCGAAGAGCGCGAGGAGCAGGAACGGCTCGCGAAAATCGAAGAAAAGCGCGCGAAAGAAAAAGAGCGCGCGGCACGCAAGAAGGCGGGCGGCGCTCGTGCAGACGGCAGTGCGGAAACCGGCGCAAGCGCCAGCGGTGCAACTGGCAGCGATGCAACGGCAGAGCAGGCGCGCAAGGACGCCGCCCTGCGCGGCAGCATCCAGAGCATGAGCGACACGAAGCGCCAGGAAATGATTGACCGCGCCGAAGCCGAAATCGCGATGGCCGAAGCCGAACTCAAGGGCATCGAATACGAAATGAACGACCCAGCCGCCCAGAGCGACCCCGCAAAGAGCCAGCAGCTCGCCGACGCCTACGCTGCGAAGCAGGTGGAAATTGAAGAACGCTACGCCAAGTGGGAGCGGCTGACAGAAGCGTGATGCTCGACGTATGAAGCGAAACGGAGCGGTACTTAGAGAGAAAGGCTCCCTCTCAGAGGGAGCTGGCAGCGAAGCTGACTGAGGGAGTGTCGGAGGTAGGATATTAGCAAATTGCAGGAGTGCTTTCTGCGGAGGAACGTCATACCTTCGCAGACACATTCGTACAAATAGTGCAGCCCTACCTTCGACACTCCCCCCGCCGCTCACGCGGCCCGTCCCCCTCTGAGAGGGGGGCTTCTGTGTAAGGCACGCTTAGCAATCGATGTAAATATCTATAATTCTCGAATTTTATCCTTACCACGAAAGGAGGCCCCCACATGCACCAGCAGACCCTCGCGGGCTTTGACGACGTCAACGAAAACCTCACCGGCGTCGTTGACAGCATCATCTTTGCTGCGGACAACGGCCGCTTTTCCGTCCTGCGGCTCAGGCCGCTGCATCAGAGCGGGCGCGTGAGCGTCACGCTGCCGAGCGCGCCGCCGCTTGTCGGGCAGCAGATCGAGCTCGGCGGCCGCTGGGTCACGCATCCGCGCTTCGGCCAGCAGTTCCAGGCGACGCACATGAAGGTCAGTGCGCCGACGAGCGCGGACGGCATCGAGCGCTTCCTCGGCTCGGGCATCATCGACGGCCTCGGCCCCGAGCTCGCACGGCGCATCGTCGCGAAGTTTGGCGAGCAGACGCTCGACATCATCGAGCAGACACCGGGCCGCCTCAAGGAGGTCTCCGGCATCGGCGCGAAGACCATCGAGAAAATCACGGCCTCCTACCAGCAGCAGTCCGAGCTCCGCGACCTCATGCTCTGGCTCGAGGACCACGGCCTTTCTGGGACGTTTGCCGCGCGCATCTTCAAGCAGTACGGCTCGTTCTCCATCGACGTTTTGGAGCAGCATCCTTACCGGCTTGCATCCGAGGTCTCTGGCATCGGTTTCCAGACGGCGGATGCCATCGCGCACAGCATCGGCATCGAGCGGGAGGCTCCTGCCCGCATCGCGGCAGGCATCGACTACACGCTCCTCCAGATTGCGACGAACGGCCACTGCTGCATCCCGGACGGACCGCTCGCCGAGCGCGCGGCGCAGACGCTCGGTGTGCCGGTGTCTGCCGTGCATGACGTCCTGCAGAAAGAACTCGAAAGCGGCGCTCTGGCTTCCGAATACCTCGGCGGGGAGATTCTCGTCTATCCGCCATATCTCTATCAGGCGGAAAAAGAGACGGCGGAAAAGCTCCTTTATCTGCGTGACCACGCCGACGAAATCAAAGTCCGGGGCCCTGCCCGTCTCGTGCAGGAGTGGGAGGCACGTGCCGCTATCCAGCTCGCGCCCGGCCAGCGTGCCGCCATCGAGGGGGCGCTGACGTCGGGTATTTTCGTGCTGACTGGCGGCCCTGGCACGGGCAAGACGACGGTCGTGCGCGGCATGATTGACATCCTCGAGAAGCTTGGCCTCTCCATCCTCTTGGGCGCCCCGACCGGTCGCGCGGCCAAGCGCCTCAGCGAGGCGGCGGGCCGCAAGGCTGTCACCGTCCACCGCATGCTCGAGGCGCAGGGCGGCGAAGGCGCGATGTTTGCGAAAGACGAGGACGACCCGCTCGAGGCCGACGTCATCATCCTCGACGAGTGCTCCATGATGGACATCGTGCTCATGAATCATTTCCTCGCGGCCGTGTCCGAGGGCAGCCATATCATCCTCGTCGGCGACGTCGACCAGCTGCCTGCTGTCGGCCCGGGCTCTGTGCTCAAGGACATCCTGCGCTCGAACGTCATCCCGAGCGTCCGCCTGACGGACGTTTTCCGTCAGGACGAGGCAAGCCATATCGTGCTGAACGCTCATGCCATCAACCGCGGCCAGCTGCCGAGCTACCCGGAGGAAAAGGGCGCGAAGGTGCCGCTTTCCGCAAGCGACTTTCATTTCCTCGCGATGCCCGATGCTGCCGCGACGGCCAATGCCATCGTCGCGCTCTGTGCGGACATTCTGCCGAAGCACGGCTGGTCGCCGCTCGGCGACGTGCAGGTGCTTTCGCCAATGCACCGCCAGGAATGTGGCGTGGACAGCCTGAACCGCCGCCTGCAGACCGCGTTGAACCCGCCATCGCCCGCGAAGCCCGAGTACAAGAACAGCGTCCAGACGTTCCGCCTCGGCGACAAGGTCATGCAGACGAAGAACAACTACACGAAGCACGTCTTCAACGGCGACATCGGCTTCATCCGCGAGCTCGAGCCCGACCACGTCACCGTCCAGTTCGCGGACGAAAAAGTCGAGTATGAGCGCGCCGAGCTCATCGAGCTCACGCTTGCCTACGCCATGAGCGTCCACAAGAGCCAGGGCAGCGAGTATCCCGTCATCCTCCTGCCGCTCGTGCCGGGGCACCGCATCATGCTCCAGCGCAACCTGCTCTACACGGCCGTCACGCGTGCGAAATCCCTCGTCATCCTCCTCGGCAGCAAAGCCGCCCTCAACACCGCCGTCGCGAACGACCGTACGAAGAAGCGCTACACGCTGCTCGCGGAGCGGCTGACGCACAGCTTGTAAAACATATAGATTCCAGGAGGCTTTTCATGGCACAGCAGCAGATTATCCCCGTCCTCACCATCGCGGGCAGCGACGCAAGCGGCGGGGCGGGAATCCAGGCAGACCTCAAGACGTTCCTCGCGCATGGTGTCTATGGCATGAGCGCCGTGACGGCGCTGACGGCGCAGAATACGCTCGGCGTCCGGGCCATCCAGGAGGCGGCGCCGGAGTTCCTCGCGGCGGAGCTCGATGCCATTTTCGAGGACATCCCGCCGCGCGCGGTGAAGGTCGGCATGGTGGCTTCGGCTGCGCTCATCCGCGTCATCGCGGAGAAGCTGCGTGCCTATCATGCGGAGCATGTCGTCGTCGACCCCGTCATGGTTGCGACGAGCGGGGCGCCGCTCCTCGCGGGCGATGCGATGGACGCGCTCAAAGAGGAGCTCTTTCCCTGTGCGGAGCTCCTGACGCCGAACCTCCCCGAGCTCACGCGATTGACGGGCATCGGCATCGTGAGCGAGGCGGCGATGGCGGCCGCTGCCGAGCGGGCGGCGCAGCGTTTCGGTGCGGCCGTGCTCGCGAAAGGCGGCCATTTCGCGGGCGATGCAGCGACCGACCTGCTCGTCTTCCCGGACGGGCGGCAGATTCCGTTTTCCGCACCGCGGTCGGGAAATCCGAACACGCATGGCACGGGATGCACGCTTTCCTCGGCCATCGCGGCGAATCTCGCGAAGGGACATCCGCTCGAAGATGCCGTCGCTCGTGCGAAAGATTATCTGACGGGCGCCATCGGCTACGGCCTCGACCTTGGGCAGGGCCACGGGCCGCTCTGGCACGGCTGGGCGCTTTCGGGCCGTTTTTTTGCGTGAGAGGACGCTTTGTGGTATCATAAGGGCGCGTATCTTGATGAAGGAAAGAAGAGAGTTTATCATATGAGATATGGAAAATTCGTCGCGGCCGGCGCTGCATGCCTGACGGCCGGCATGCTCTTTTCGGCACCTGCGGAGGCGCAGAGCCGCCTGACGCCCGCCGCATCGTCCGCGATGTCAGCAGAAACGCATCTTTTTACGGCACAGCAGCTGATTGAGGCTGCTGAAAAAGACGTGGCGAAGGAGAAGGCTGAAGACGCCGCGAAGAAGAAAGACGCGGCAAAGACGCTGACGAAAGATCTGGAGAAGAAGATGGAGACGAAGGATGCTTCGAAAGATGCGGCAACATTCCATGCGAAAAAGGTCCGCCTGACGTGGCCCATCGTGCCGGGCGCCGTGCGCTACCAAGTCGTGCTGCTGAAGGCATTCGGCGATGCGGCGGAGAATGTTGTCTGGTCGACGGACCAGGTCTACACGAACGGCATCGAGATTAATCTCGCGCCCTTTGGCGAAAAAGCGGCCAAATTTTATTGGAAAGCCTGCCCGCTGGACTATGCGGGACAGGCCATCGCGAAGGCCACGCCCATCGCGCCCATCAAGGACGGCGAGCTCGACCCGAAGGCGCCGCTCATTACGACGGAGTTCGAGAAGATGGATTATGCGCCGCTCTACCCGGTCTTTTCGTGGGTGCCGACGGCAGGCGCGAAGCATCATGTCATCGAAATCTACCGCGTGAAGCCGGAAGGGAACCAGCTCATCCGCACGTTGCAGGCGGGCGAGTATGACTACTACGAGGAGGGCGGCTACACGGTGCCAGGCACGTACGCCTGGCGCGTGCAGGCCGTCGATGAGAGCGGCTGGCCGCTCTCGGACTGGTCGCCGCTTTCGGAGTTCCAGGTGACAACGCCGACGCCGATTGCCGCGCTCGGTGACAGCATCACGCATGGCGGCGGCGCCATGTCGACGCCGCCGGGATACCTGCTGTACGACTGGGAGAGCTACTCCATCGTGCCCATCAAGAACCTCGGCTACAGCGGCAACACGACGCAGGACATGCTCGACCGCTTCGAGCGGGACGTGCTGCCATTTTCCCCGCGCGTGCTCGTCATCATGGGCGGCGTCAATGACTACCGCGGCACGGTCTATGGCTCGGAGACCGTCGAGCACCTGATTGCACTGCGCGACAAATGCAAGGCGTACGGCATCACGCCGGTTTTCACGACGGTCACGCCCATCAATCCCGGTCTCATCCGTCGCTACGGCCAGATTGAGATTCCGCCAGCGGACTGGCAGGTGCACCGCGACTACATCAACCACTGGGTTCTCGAGCAGACGTACGCCATCGACGTCGCCAAAGCGCTCGAGGACGGCGCGGGCTGGCTCGCGACGAAGTACACGACGGACGGCCTGCACCCTGATTACCTCGGCAAGCGCTACATCGGCGAGACCATCGGGCGCTACCTTTCGGCGCATTTTCCCTGGATTACGGGCAAGCTGACGAAGAAGCCCATCATCCTGCCAGCAGAACCGGCGAAATGACGCCCGACGTCTGAGCAAACAGGCGCTCGCTGAAAGCGTATGAAGAGAGAAAGCAGGGACCGGGATGCAAGAAGAAGGCCTCGTCTATACAAATGAAAACTGCATCGGCTGCAATAAGTGCGTCGGCGTCTGCTCGGCGATGGGCGCATGCATCGCGCACGTCGAGGGCGGCAAGGCGCAGATTGCCGTTGATTCCCTGCGCTGCACGGCCTGCGGTGCATGTTTCGGCGTCTGCGCCCACGATGCGCGCAGCTATCACGACGACACGAAACGCTTCTTCCGCGACCTCGGGCGCGGCGAGCCCATCTCGCTTCTGATTTCGCCGGCACTTTCGGCGGAGTACCCGGAGCTTTATGGCCGCATCCTTGGCACGCTGCGGCATCTCGGCGCTCAGCGCATGCTGCCTGTCGCCTTCGGCGCGGATATCTATACCTGGGCGACGCTGCGCTATCTCGACGCGCATGACCGCGCAGGGTTCATCTCCTCGCGCTGTCCCGTCATCGTCTCGTACATCGAGCATTTCCACCCCGAGCTCCTCTCGCAGATGCTGCCCATCCAGAACCCTGCGATGTGCATGGCCATCTACGCGCGGAAACGGCTCCGCCTCAAGGAGAAATTCGCCTATATCGGCCCGTGCATCGCCAGTTCGTTCGATGTGCAGCACAAAGGAGCGGACGCGTACGTGAGCTACAACCTCACGTTCCAGTCCCTGCTCAAGTATTTGCGCGCCCACGGCATCTCGGAGGAATCCTGCGACGAAGAAATCGGCTACGGTCTCGGCCTTTCCTATCCGGCGGCCAATGGCCTCGCTTCGAATCTCCACTGGTTCCTCGGCGACGACATCTTCGTGCGCGTCGTCTCCGGCAAGCGCAAAGCCTACCGCTGGCTCGACCACAATGCAGATGCGATTCTCGGCGGCCGCCTGCTGTTCTCCATCATCGACATCGTCAACTGCAGCGACGGCTGCCTCGAAGGCACGGCGAAAGAGTCCGGCCAGAACGAGCATGACGAGGCATTCTCCCGCCTCATGCAGTGCATCCACGCGCGCGAGCAGCTCGACGAGGAAGGGCCGTGGAGCAAGCGCATCCTGCCGAAAGAACGCCTCGCGCTGCTCAATGCCCGCTTCGAAGGACTCCAGCTCGAAGACTATCTGCGCACATTCACCGACCAATCCGCACAATGCCAGGACTGGGAGCCCTCGCACGACGAGGCTGACGCCATCTACGAGAGCATGCACAAATACGACGAAGCCTCGCGCCACATCGACTGCTCCGCCTGCGGTTACGACACCTGCGCCGACATGATGCGCGCCATCTACAACGGCTTCAACAACAGCCGCAACTGCATCCACTACGAGCAGGCCGAGGCCGACCGCCTCGAGAAGCTCAGCCTCTACGACGAGCTCACGGGCGTCCAGAGCCACAACGCTTACCTGCTTGCGACGCAGTACGGCAGCGGCTTTGCAGAGCTGGGCACGACGTTCGTCATGGCCGACGTCAACGGCCTCAAGCGCGCGAATGACACGAAAGGCCATGCCGAAGGCGACCGCCTCTTGCGCACGGCGGCCCAGTGCCTCGCCGCTGTTTTCGGAAAAAACTGCGTCTACCGCATCGGCGGCGACGAATTCGTCGCCTTCGTACAGGGCCTCTCCCACGCCGCCGTCTGCGCCCGACTCGCCGAGACCCAGCAGAGCCTCGAAGAATTCGACGTCTCCGTCGCCTTCGGCACCGCGCACGCAGAAGAAAGCGCAACGTACAAAACGTACAAAACGTACAAAGCACTCAAAGACGAAGCTGACAAAGTCATGTACAAAGACAAGCTCGCCTGCTACGCACGGCATGGATGGAAGCCGAGAGGGTGAGCGGCAATATCCATCGGCATACAGCAATGCCCCGCATCCAGAAACGATGCGGGGCATTTTGCGTGTCTTCAAATTTTCAGATAAGTTTTCCTTCGAAATGATCCATCTCGTGCTGGATGGCCTCGGCGACGAGGCCGGAAAACTTGCCGCGCTGCTTGCGGAAGGCTTCGTCGCGGTAGCGCACTTCGATGCTTTCATAGCGCTTCGTGGGGCGCGTGCCGGGAAGCGAGAGGCAGCCCTCTTCCGTCTGGTATGTGCGGGCGGAATGTTTCGTGATTTCAGGATTGACGAGCACGCGGACGCGGCTGCCATCGAGCACAGCGAGGATGCAGACGCTCTCGCCAATCATGTTCGCCGCAAGCCCGACGCAGTGGTCCGCATGTGCGGAGAGCGTGTCCGCAAGGTCGCGTGCAACGGCGAGGTCATCCTTCGTCGCGGGGCGGGAAGGACGGGAAAGGAAGATGGGGTCGTGAAGGATGGGCTTTTGCATGATGGTCACCTGATACGAGGCAGTATTTCACTTGGCATGAGATATCGCATCTTCGCAGAACGTCTTAAGCACTTGTATGTCTTTCGGTGGGAGTTCCATACAATAACACCTCGTCTCTCAAAATGTTTTGGTAAAATGCGGGGGTGTATTTCTTGCTCGGCTTCATTGTCAGCAAATCAACCTCTTTGCCGAGAGCGTCTTCTAGCTGCTGGCGGAAGCCTGAAATGCGAAAAAGTGTTTTCAAGAGCGGGTTGTCCGCACAGTCGATGCGGATATCGATATCGCTTTCAGGCGTGGCCTCTCCGCGTGCATAGGAGCCGAAGAGAAACGCCTGTTGTACGCGATATTTTTCAAATACAGGAGAAAGACGGCGCTTGATATCGTCTAGTGTCAAAATCCCGCAAAGATTTGATGAAGCAGAATTTTTTAGTATGCCAGCAGACATTCGAATCATCTCCTGTCAATAGAGTTCATGTGGATGAAACAATTGCATTATAGCATGGAATCATTTGTAGATTCATGAAAAATGTTCACCGCAAGCCCGCCGCAGTGGTTTGATCGGATTTTGGATAAAAATAGTTCATGAAATCACCATAGCATGTCACGAGTGCATCATCTTCTCGCAAAGTGACGACTTCGTTCAATTTTGGGAACTTCTGCAAATCATCTGCTATATCGAGATAAATATCCTTGCACGATTGAATTTCTGGATGGTCGATGTCGCTGATGAGCTCTTGGATGCTGTTCTCGTCTTTTTCTACAAAAATCATATGGATATTATCGCCATCTTCGTCATCGTCCCCTTGAAATATCGTAGATTCTTTTACATATCGATAAAGATATCGAAGAACTGGACCGACGTCGTGGATATTCGGAAGGTCCTGCTTGATATTGTCTTTGGGGTATTTTTGCATTTATCGGTAAGCTCCTTTCCTGTACTTTGCATTTCAGCGCGTAGGAAGGTTGATTCTTTTGAGTCTTTTTATACGATACCATAAGGGAAGAGATCTTGCATTTTTTTATCAGCGTCGATAAAATGAAAGAAAGCATCATGCAGAAAGGGGCGGACTGGATGGCTGTAAAACATATTGATGTATCGATGCTGGTTGTGGGAGAATCTTACACAAGAATGCAGCTGGCAGAATTTTGGGGATATAATGGGACACGCGGAATGGAGAAGGGGATTCTGCCAGCGGCCAATCATGTGGTTGCTTTGTTCACGACAGAAAAGAAATCCTCATACCATGTCACAAAATACGTGGACCATTTAAGTGGAAGCCGCTTGGAAATCCAAGGACAGGCAAGTCATTTGACAGACCGTGTCGTCATGGACGATGCTTCTGTGTTTTATTCGTTCTATCGGTCGGAAGCGACGAGTGCAGGAAACAAAATCCAACCATTTCTCTATCTCGGGCGTGCAGAATTGATTCGTGAAGAATGTCGGCTCTTATCTGATGAACCTTCCAGATTTGTATTTCATTTGGTGGATATGGATAAAGCTGAGTAATGGATTGCTTCGATTGTTCCGTAAGCTTGCAGATATTTTGCGAAGTGCGTGGATGAGGTCCTGGTGTATTGCGGAAATGCACGGTCCCATCTTCGCAGATGACAAAGACGCCAGCCCGTGTCTTTCGTGACACAGGCTGGCGTTGCTTTTTGTTCAGAACCACC
>Ga0256404_1013422_pt1 | contig 10381 bp, 11 predicted proteins | sample RumenRJG_01DNA_FD_185990 | JGI IMG/M metagenome (GOLD analysis project Ga0256404, IMG submission 185990) | Bovine rumen microbial communities from Lethbridge, Alberta, Canada - RJG_01 | ecosystem: Host-associated > Mammals > Digestive system > Stomach > Rumen | place: Canada: Alberta | collected...
ATCTGCGTGAAAGGCTCGGCATCTCTGGTAAGAAATCATATGAGAGTTACAATCGGCTGAAGACCGGTGTTTTGCTGAGATGCATGAAAGAAATTAATGAACATACAGATATATATGTAAGTATTGCATCAGAAAAGCGTGAGCGCAGGAGAGGAGCACCTGTCAGCAGTATCACATTCTCCGTCAAAAAAAACAAAAATTACCAGGAAGACGATGCAGACGTAAAGTTACGAAATCTCTATGGCGAAGAAGAAAAAAATATAGTGGAAATGAAACCGTTTGAAGTGAAGGCGAATCAACCGGTTAGCGCGTCTGTGGAGAATGAACAGAATCCACAAGACACCAAACAAAAGCAGCTGCAGGATCGTCTGCAAAAAGAATATGGCCTGTCTGACGATGAAATCAAATATATTTTGCAGGATCAAAAGAAGTTGACCTTACCGGACGAGCGCGTCGAGGAAGTCGTAGCATATGCTTTCGCTCATGTGCCGGAAACCCCGATTGCATATATCAGATCCATGCTCAGGCAGAAAGAGGCAGTTTTAAGGGTGGTATCCGAGGAGGAAAAGGCGAAGCCGGTATATAGGAACCAATTCAATCAAATTGAGAACAACACATATAATTTCGACGAGCTGGAGAGGGAACTCTTGGGAGAAAATGTTCCGGAGGGGTTGCCGCCGTACTATATCGTTATGGATAGGCCCTCGGAGGATGTAATGAAAAGATTGGCTGCATATACAGCTTTGGGAGTGCCTTCTGATAAAATCAAAGTTTTAACAGAAGAAGAGTACAATAAACTTAAATAAGCAAGACAAAGGGCAGGCTTCGGCCTGCTTTTTTATTGCCGACCAGTGCTGGAAAGGGTAAAATACAAGGGTGTACAATGTATGTACAATAAGAACTGTGTTAGAACGGAATAAAAAACAACCTTGTGCAATGTCTGCACAATGAAAGTTGTATGAGGATTTTCGGATGATTTCAATCAGAGAATATGCAAAAGCCCACGGCGTGAGCTATGAAGCCATCCGCTCACAGGTGGCTCGATATATGGACAGAGAGGTAGACGGTTTTCGCCTGTCGGACCATATAAACAAGGTTGGCCGAACACAGTATATAGACGACGAAGGCGCAGCTTTTCTCGATGAGAGAAGATCAAGAAGTCCTATAGTAGTCCAGCAGGAAGAAAGAGACGAAACCATCGAGCGGCTCAGGACACGTGTGGATGAGCTACAGGCGAGGCTGATCACAGCACAAGACGAGTATAGGGTCCTTCTGAGCGAAAAGCATGCTATAGAGATGCGGGAGCAGGCCCTGATCTCCGACAGGCAGATGATAGATAGTATCAGGGCAAACGCAGCGCAGGCGGCGGCCAGGGCAGAAGAAGCTGAGGCAGCCCGGGGAAAGGCAGAAGAGGAAGCTGCGAAAGCCCAGGAGGAGGCGGGTCAGCTCCGGGCGAGTTCAGAGCAGCAAGAAAAGGCGGTCAGGGACGCCAAAGAAGAAGCAGACCGGCTCCGGGAGGAGGCTGAGCTGCTGCGAACGGAGGTGACAGAGGCGGAAAAAGCCGCAGCGGAAGCCAAAGACCGTGCCGATCGGATGGAAAGCGCCGGGCTTCTTGCCAGAATTTTCCGAAGTTGGTAGGCATCCTCATGGGAAAAAGCACGTCCAGTCGACGTATAGTATCATATTTATAGTGTAGACCGGAATTTTTGCTATACCGACTACAGCTGTTCCATATATACATTGACAGCTTGATAATCTTTATGGAGAAAAGGAGTAAAAATGAGCAACGAAAGGAAAAAGCTTCAGCTGGAAGCGGCAAGGAAATTCGGGGAAGCGCTGCATGAACTGCGCTGTGCAGGTATCATGCAGGAGTACTACCGGGACGAAATGGGCGAGAAAATCACCATGATAGACCAGGAAACGGGGGCACAGATTGGGCAGTTTGCCTCCGCGGAGATTTTGACCAATATGACAGGCCAGATCATCGATGAGTTTGCCCTCTCGGATGATTATTTTGGAGATTTAGTAAAAGACGATCCTCAGATCACAGTGACAGAATGAATCTCAGAACTCAAAACATATGATACAGCTAAGACCGCCGGTTCCGGCCGGCGGTTTTGCTGGGTTTCTTGCGTCTCAAAAGATATAATCAAAACATAGGGGGTGAAAAATGGGCCGGGAACTGACGGAAGAGGAAAAGCAGGAGTATGATCGACTGACCGAAAACATAGAACAGATGCAGCTGAGGCTGGAGGAACTGACTACGTCGCGGCCAACTATATATGGCTATGCTCGAGTGAGCACCTCCAGGCAGGCTCGGGACGGGAACAGCCTGGAGGCTCAGGAAACCGCCCTAAGAGACGCAGGGGCGACGGAAATCTTCGTAGACAGTTTTACAGGGACCAAGCTTGAAAGACCTCAATTTGAGCATTTAAAAGCCCGGCTTCGCTCCGGAGATACTCTTGTTGTGACAAAGCTTGACCGCTTTGCGAGGACTGTTGGGCAGGCTTCTGAGCTGATTACAGAGCTGATTGACAGCGGTGTGACGGTCAATGTAATCAATCTTGGGGTCCTTAGTAATGATTCTGTAAGTGTCCTGATCAGAAACATCTTGCTGAGTTTTTCTCAATTTGAAAGGGATATGATAGTCGAGCGTACGCAAGAGGGAAAAGCGATTGCACGCCAGAAGGAAGGATACAGAGACGGCCGACCAAAGAAATACGGCACAGCACAGCTGGATCATGCCATGGATCTTCTTAAAAGCCACTCCTACGGGCAGGTTGTGAGCATGACCGGCATTAGCAGGGCGACACTTGCAAGAGAAAAGAGGAGGAGAAATGGACGTTCTGACGAAGGAACAACGGCATAAAAACATGTCCCGGATACGCGGGAAGAATACAAAGCCGGAAGAAATCGTCAGGAAATACCTGTTTTCCAGAGGATTCCGGTATCGGAAGAATGACCGGCGTTACCCAGGAAAGCCGGATATAGTGTTGCCGAAGTATAAAACAGTTATTTTTGTGAACGGATGCTTCTGGCACCGGCATGAAGGGTGTAGGTATGCCAGCGTTCCTAAGAGCAGACAGGATTTCTGGCTCCCGAAGCTACAGGGTAACGTTGAAAGGGATCAACGGAATATTGAAGCATTAAAAAAGGCTGGATGGAGCGTTATTGTTATATGGGAATGTGAAATAAAATCAAAAAAAGGTCGCGGTGATGCACTTTACAGGCTTGAACAGAAAATAAAAGGGCAGGAATCATAAGTGTTCCTGTCCTTTTTATAATGCTTATTTATCGCTGATACTGTTATCAAGCACCGCTATGATTTGCTTCGCGACAGCGTGTACGACGGGAATGGCAACGGAGTTTCCAAACTGCTTGTATGCCTGTGTATCGGACACGGGGATGATAAATTCGTCAGGGAATCCCTGCAGCCTGGCTGCTTCACGCGGCGTGATCTTGCGCGGATTCTTTCCCGGCTGTTCTATCAGAATTTCAGAGCCATCCTTGTAATACCGCGCGCTGATTGTATTGGCATATGGGCTGTCGGGTGTGAAAAGGGTGTACCCGAACCCTTTTCCGGCTGCTTTGTTTTCAACCTTCCGGCGACGATGTCCTTCCCAGAGGGCGTCGGATATAGTGTACTTTTCGTCCACGTTGGTTTCCAGAATATCCCCGAGCCTGGTATGTGTTTTGGGTGGATCCGGATACCGGAAGTCTCCGTAGTTTGGAACCTGTACCTTATCGAAGCCAACGATATAAATGCGTTCTCTGTTCTGCGGGACGCCGAAATCCTTTGCAGCCAGCACTTTTGCGTTTACATCGTACCCGAGATCCTCCAGCGTCTGTCTGATGGTCTCAAATGTCCGGCCGTGATCATGTCCCTGAAGATTCTTTACATTTTCAAGCAGGAATGCTCTGGGGCGTTTTGCACGAATTATACGGGCTATATCAAAGAAAAGGGTTCCTCGTGTATCCTCAAATCCTTTTTTCAGGCCTGCCTGACTGAAAGCCTGACAGGGAAACCCGCCGACAAGTATGTCGTGATCCGGAATATCATTCTCGTCTATCTGCGTTATATCCCCGGCAGGGATTTCTCCATAATTGGCCCGGTATGTTTTCTGAGAAAAAGGGTTGAACTCCGAAGAAAACACAATATTAACTGACCCTGTCTGGGTGAAGGCCTGCCTGGTACCGCCAATACCGGCAAACAGGTCGATCATCCTGTACTTTCCGTCCGGGTTGTTAGGGAATGGAATGTCCTCCGGAAAATCGAGAATTTGCCGGAGTTCCAGTGCAGACGGTTCAGACTCACCGTTTTCCCACCTTCTGATGGTGCGGTCACCGAATTTTGGGAGCCCCGCAGCATCGGCGAGTTCCTTTTGTGTCATATGCAGACGTTCTCTTTTTTCGCGAATCAGCACACTGGCATTTTTTATTATTTCTGACATAATAGTATGAGGTCCTTGATAGTTTGTGCTGTTATTTGTGACTATTAGAGGACAAAATGACCTCTATTTAACACATTATAAGCGGATAAACGGAAGGAGTCAACGGGATGGCACATATTAAACTGGAACACTATGATGAAATGATAAGATATGAAAGGACACATCATTTCGCAACGCCTTTTGATATGGCTTATGAAGCGTTCGTGGATCTGGAATATGATAAAAAGGATAACAATTTTTTTAGAAAAAACGCCAGCAAATTTGTTGAGAATATGCGAACTCAGTGCTGGGCGGAGTATGTACCGCACGAAAAAGAGTTTACAACGAGGCTGCTGCGCATGCTGATTGACAAAGAGAAAGTATGCGACATGTCTCCCGTAGAGGCAATTGAAGATTTTGTAATGGAATATCCGGAGCACATCTACAAGCTTTCGCTGTCTAACACACAGAGCAGGCGATCTCGTGCGGGCAAGGAATTTGAGGCCATACTGGAACTCCTGCTGATTGGGGCGGATGTCCCTGCGGACACACAGGGATCCGTAGGAAAACAGGTCTTTACAAGGAATGGTCTTGGGAAACTTGTTGATTTCGTCTCGCCAGGAGTTGTCCAGTACCTGCGAAACAAGCGCAATACGACGCTTATTTCGGCAAAGACAACTTTGCGCGAACGGTGGCAGGAAGTTCCTGAAGAAGTGGTTCGAACCGGCACCAGGGAAATGTATCTGGCCACTCTTGATGAAGACATCACGGAGGAGACGCGTACTGTACTGTACGAGGCAAACGTCATACTGGCGACAACACTCGGGAACAAGGAAAGAAACTATGCCGATGATCAGCGCATCGTTACTTTCGAAGAACTCATTGAAATTGCCATGGAAGCAGCAGACAAATGGAATGCATACAATTATTCTGAAAATGATATTGCCGGAATGAAGCGATACCTGCAGAGCCAGATTAATAAGCACGAGAACCATCCGTATGTAAAAAACTACTATCAGACCCGATTCAATGAACTGGCTATGTCGTGACACTGGCATATACATCAACCGTTCGCTTACACGGTCAAGAGAGCCGTATACTGTTATTCTGCAGTATATGGCTCTCTGTTTTTCTTTGCAGGCAGGTTTTTTGATAGAATTTTCCGCTTCCGACGGAAAACACATAAATTCAATTCCTATGATATTATTCAAAATAGAAAAGCAAAATGTCATCTGGTAAGTTGTTTTTCGTCCAGTTCTGCTCGCCGTCGTGCCCGTCGCTCCTCTTTTCTCTTTTTCCGTTCCGCGTGGTACAGATCATGGCTTCGGATATACTCACAACATGACCCGACAGACGGTCTGCTTTTCTGTAGGTGAAACGGCCCCGAAGAATGATGCCTGTGGCTGATCTGAAAAAATCGGTGGTTATTATATTCCTGCTCTACCAAGCACCAGTAATGGCCCGTGTCGCGAGAGCGGATGACTACCGTATAGTCTTTTTTTTCAATAATTTCAAAGTATTTCTTGTTAATGGAATCAATATCTGTTTGATCTATCATAGCAGCCTCAATCTTGGATGTATAACTAACTGAGTAATATATAAGGCGCGTTTTAATAACAATGACTTAATTAATTATTGTTATATCTGTGCAGCCTCCACGTTGCATGCTCGCAAATAAGGGAGAGGTCTGCCCTGTCTGATCTTTCCTTACGCTGCCTGGCTGGAACTACCTGCACTTTGTCAGTCTGGGGATACGCAAGCACTACCAAGTCCCCGACATTAGCCTGTATGGCATAATCACGCTCCACAACAATCGCCTGTATCCTATAGGAGTCGCCGGACAGTCTGGACAGCCTGACGACCTCGTCCGAAGACATGTCAATGATTCCATGTGCTTCTTCCTCTTTCAGCAGTTTCCAGAACACGCGGGTTCCTACTATTTGCGGGTCGACGACGGGGCGAACAACATCGATTGCCCTGTCCTCCTCCATATGCAACGTTTTAAAAATATCACACATCTTGAGTTTATATACCGTTTCGGCCTCCCGGATGGACAGGGTTACCGTAGGATCCTCAAGGTTGAGGATTCGGGAATGATAACTGATCGCAGGCCTGCTGCTGCGGCTGCGGCCAATATAATCATATGTCTCTCCGCTGAGTATTTTTGCTGCTCTTTCTGCCAGCTTATCGACAGCATGGACAAGCGCCTGAGCCTCATCCATTGACGCCACAGCCACTATCGTCTTGCTTTTGTAATTTCTGGCACGCGCACAAGGCTCTTCCAGCACGCGCACCAGGGTGCTGTGTGCCCTGAGATACTCATATACTTCTATAGCACATCTTGATTTGATTTTTCCAACGCTCTCCAGTCTTCCCATAGTGTCTCCCTGCAGTGGTATAACAATGACTTAATTATCTATTGTAAACCACACTGCCTTTAAACTCAATGCATGGCGACCGATGCAGACAATTACATCGATTTATAGTATGCCTCCCAAAAAGCATTAAACAGGCTTTCACTGCACCAGTTCTGTCCATTCGGCTCTTTAGCCATATATACCAGCAAATGATGATTGTCACGACTCGGTCCTACAAAAAGGGCCCATTTTGATCCTCCCCTATCGATCAGCCCAAGATTTTTCCCGTCAAGGTCCAGAAATACAATTTCTATATCATGCGTGCCTATAGCGGTCAGCAGAGCATCATCCTTTGCATGTACCTCGCCCCTGAGCGTCCTTCTCTCGGTTTCCCTGACTATTGTGTCGGAAACCTTTTTCCACTGACTTAATGTCATATAAAGCTTCTCCTCCTCATAAATACTAAAATTTTATAGGTATCACGTTATCAAATTATATACCAGTAATAAAAAGAGTGCGTTTTCCCAGGGGGCTCACATATCCGTGTGAAAACGAGCTTTTTTTATTGAAATGATTTTTGTTATAGCCGACGGTGCTCTGCCATATACAAAACAGATGACTGATACCTATGGAGACGACACAGACGGCAGGAAGCTGCTGCCATAGAAAACAATCACAGAAGTAAGAGAACCCGCAGGCATCTGAGCGGTCTGCGGGAGACAGTGCGGGACAAAGGGGCCGCACGAAGGAAGGAAAGGCGGAAAGAATAGGCAATATAAGAAAAAGTCTAATCCTGCGGGACTGGATTACTGTGAAAACCATGCCACGAACCGCTGCGAAACTGACACCCCTGAACACGTCTGATCGGACGGAAAAACGATCCTAAATAATCCGGCTCTCATGGAAGCCGCACGCCGGGCCCGGTTGTGCGGAAGCATGAAGGACGGGGGATGCTGTGAGACTGACCACCTTACAGATCCCGGCGGGGCAACCAACTGCCGCCGCCGAAGTGGGACAAGCCACATAGATGGTTATTCTATTTGGGCCGTAGGCACAAGAGAATAACCAGTCTAGGAGGCTTATATGGCGTTTAAGACCGGGATACCCGGCAAGCGTCGAGCTCAGAAATAACCACGATAACGGTCAACGGAACTGTCAGGGCGACGGGATCACGGCGGATTGCCGGATCCGGAGCCCAGCGCGCGCCATAAGGCGCTACATACCCCGCCAGGGGCGACCTCGACGCGATAGCTCCAGATGACATTCCCAGTCGAAAAAAGGGAGGAAGAGGCATTTTAACAATAATAGGCAGACGAAATATCAAAATTAAATATGAGACCTCAGGAGGCAACATGAGCAGAACATCGGATAGCCTGCAGTATACCCTGCTAAAAAGGGTGATGCCAAAGATCCGGAACAACAAAACTTCTACATCTTACAAAAAACATATCAAAAATTTCGCCAAATGGGCCAAGGAGCATGGATACAAGAAGCCTGATCAGATCACGAAAGATGTGATTCAAGAATACGAACAGCATCTGGAAGGCAGCCCTAAAGGATACTCGCCGGCAACAATACATGCCTATCTCTCTCCAGTATGTTCGGCGGCGGACGTCAACATGGAGGAGATTCGCAAACCGAAGCGCACGGCAGGCAGCATCATCCGGGGGCGCCGGCGGAATACAGACGGGCAGGGAGACTCCCGGAACCGGCAGGGAGACCGGCAGGAGCGCAACCCTAAGTACACGCGCCTGGTATCGCTACAGCGTGTGATTGGAATCCGGCGGGCAGAACTGGCGCGGCTCACGGGCGCCGACCTTGTAGAACGCGGTCACAGCCTCTACGTGCGCGTTATCAAGGGGAAAGGCGGCAAAAATCAGATGCAGTATGTTTTGCCGCAGGACGAGCAGATTGTCCGAGAAATCTTCGATGGTGTCGATCCTGACCAAAAGGTTTTCAGCAAGGAAGAAATGAACAATACCATAAACTTACATGGTATGAGAGCCCAGCACGGCAGGGACTGCTATCAGCACTATATGAGTCTCATCACCACCAAACAGGGTGCGGCTGACAACCTTCGCCAGACACTCCTTCGGCGCTGGGAAGCAGGACATGAACGGCTGCGCGAGAGCGATCCAAAAGCCTGGGAGCGCCAGAAAGCACGTTTTACGGCAGATTGTGACGACAGGCCGTACCGGCTTCGCGGAGAAAATTTGAGCAAGGCACAGGCTTTGGGGCTCCCGGAGGAATACTGTCGTCTGGCGCTGATGTGCGTGAGCGTGTTTCATCTGAGCCATTGGAGGTTGGACGTTACCGTCACGAATTATATTATCGGATAACCACAGACTTCCCCATGGGAAAACGCAGAGTTTTTAATATTGGCATATGCTTACACCCAGTAACCACCACAGCAACCTGGGCACACAAAGCCGTCAGGCTTTGGCATGGACAAGGTCGAAATGGTCAGGCAGTCGATATATTTGCTCCGAAGGCCAGTATCCAGAACGTTCAGAGCTACGATATATAAGAATTTTTCGATTTCTCAGACAAGGAGATAACTCCATGAAACAGATTACTCTGTATGGCACCAAAGACAAGCTTTGGACCCTCTATGAAAATTTAGTCCTTGCAGGCATTACTCCTAAACCTAAAATCGTTGATGGTGGTCGATATGTCATCGTCTACGTCGACGAAATCTCTATAGAAGAGGCTCATAACATCCTCAAGGATGAAGCATAGCCCACTATAGGGGAAACAACAACAATCATGGTTCTTGCCGGTTGCATGTACCAGTAGTACAAAAGTCGCCGCCGCCCTGTTGTTGTTAGTACATCCTGTTAGTAAGAGCCTGTTGGTAGTCTTGTTATCACGAGTCCCGGAGAGCCCGTAAAATCAGGCTTTCCGGGACTTTTACCACCATAAAAAGTTCCAATTACCACTATAAAAAATTCCATTACCACCATAAAAAGTTCCGATTATCACCATAAAAAATTCCAATTCCCACTAAATAATCATTTTACAATTTAGTGGTAATGTGATACCATGTTTTCGGAGGAAAATATATGGAAAACAGGAAAATGATGGTTGCAAAATCCAATCCAATTCTGAACATGAAAAACGACTTCGACCTTTATCAACAGCGGATGATGAACTTATATCTTGCCAAGATAAACCCGCTGGACGAATCATCAAGGTGTGTATCCGTATCTCTGGCACAGTTTGTAGAGCTCATCGGGATAAAAAAAGTCAGCGTAAAAAAACTACAGGCCCTTGCAAACAAAGCTCTGGATCTGAGAGTGGACCTGTGCCGTGTAGACATAGACGATGATGGAAAAAAACGAGAGATGGTGCAGATGGACATCATTTCCGTTTGGGAACGCTTTAGGGTATATTCCAAAGACGGGGTATGGACAATCGACCTTTTGGCCAGCGGAAGCATAATGCCTTATCTTTTTCAGGTAAAAGACCTCGGTTATCTGAATTTCTCTGTATTGTTGGCGCTGAGAATGAGGTCGCCAATTGCAGAGAAGCTATATGAGCAGTGCGCTAGATTTAAGGATCGTGGCGTTTTTACGATCACCCTGGATCATCTGC